>Ga0316209_1002278_pt1 | contig 15952 bp, 13 predicted proteins | sample 6monopyrite_MG_FD_204945 | JGI IMG/M metagenome (GOLD analysis project Ga0316209, IMG submission 204945) | Microbial mat bacterial communities from mineral coupon in-situ incubated in ocean water Damariscotta River, Maine, United States -... | ecosystem: Environmental > Aquatic > Marine >...
CTTCGGACGCCGCGACCATCGTCGCAGGCTACGACGTCTCGACGAGCGATCTCGTGACGGCCCCCGGCGAAGTCCCGGAAGCACCACACACGAGTCCGGCGGATTCCGCCGCCGCCTTCCCCTCGCCCGAGCCCCTCGTGGAAGTTCCGGAATTGCCGCAGAGCTACAGTCCGCCGGCACCGGTCGAAGCACCGACCGCGGCGGCAGTTGAGACTCCCGCCATGGGCAGCCCGGACCTCTTCGATGATCTCGAAACGGGTTCGCCTTACGAAGACGTCGAACCCCTGATCGCGGTGGATCCCGTGGACACTTTCAGTTCCGCCGGTGCACTCGAGTTCGGCGACGATCTGCTTGACCCGGATCTCTCCCTCGGCCTCGGCGATTCCACGTCGGCACCCGCAGAGCAGATCCCGGAGGCCGAATCGGCACAGCCGCTCGAAGCCATCGAGATCCCGGAAGCCACGGACGTAACCGACTCTGACCTTTCGGAGGACCTTTCGGAGGACCTTTCGGAGGACCTTTCGGAGGACCTTTCGGAGGACCTTTCGGAGGACCGCCCCGACAAGTTCTCTAGCGACAGCGACTTCTCGATCGGTTCCGGCCACGCAGTGGCCGACCGCGAGGAAGACCGACGCATTCCGGACCTCTCCCCCATGATGGAGCAGCGCATTCAGGAGACCCTTGAAAAGGTCGCCTGGGAAGCCTTCTCCGACCTCTCCGAGTCGATCGTGAAGCAAGTCATGGGTCGGGTGGAAAAGATCGCCTGGGAAGTGATCCCGGAAATGGCGGAAACGCTGGTGCGCGAAGAGATCCGCAAGATGAAGGGCGACGACGAGTAGCCCCTTCAAGCCACATCCGAGTCTCAGGCTGCGATAGACTCCGCCCCCCGTCGCTGGACTCGGCGGGTTCGGAGACACCTCGCCTTGCCCGACTCATCCCCACCCAGCCCCCCCTCGGTCGCCGACTTCAGCGCCCTGCTCGATCTCGCCCTCGCCGAAGACATCGGCACGGGCGATCTGACCAGCGAAGTTGTGGTCGATGCAGACCGCGTTGGTCGGGCACGAATTGAGGCACGTGAGACCCTGACGGTCTGCGGGCTTCCCGTCGCTCGCGAAGTTTTCCGACGAGTGGATCCGGCCCTCGAAATCCAGGCGATCCCCGGCATCGAGGATGGCACCGTCGCCGATCCCGGCCAGCCGCTGCTCCGCGTCCACGGACGTTATGCGTCGATCCTCACCGCGGAACGAACGGCGCTCAATTTCATGGGGCGCCTCTGCGGCATCGCCTCACAGAGTCGCCGACTCGTCGATCTCGTGACAAGTTGCTCCGTCGACCTGGTTGACACGCGCAAGACGACGCCGGGTTGGCGTCTGCTCGAAAAATACGCCGTGGCCGTCGGCGGTGGCCTCAACCATCGCATCGGCCTCTTCGATGCCCTCCTCGTAAAAGACAACCACATCGCCGCGGCGGGAAGCCTCGACGCCGCGGTGGAACGCGCGGTCAGCAAGGCGCCCGCCGGTGTCCCCGTTCAGATCGAGGTCGAGAGCGCCGCGGCGGCGGATCGGGCGATCGAACTCGGCTGCCGCTTCCTCCTCCTCGACAATATGACGCCCGCTGAAATCAACGAAGTCGTCGATCGTCACGCCGACCGAGTCGTCCTCGAAGCCTCGGGTGGCATCCACGAAGGCAACCTCCTCGCATACGCGGAGACCGGCGTCGCCCGCATCTCGATGGGCGCCCTCACCCATAGCGTCATCTCGTCGGACATCGCCCTCGAAATCGATCTCCTCGACGCTGCTCCGTCGGCTGGGCGGCCCCCCTCGTGAGCGAAGTTCCCAGTGGCGCAGCCGCAGTCCTTAAAGCACTCCAGGACGCAGGAGATTCAGCCCTTTCCGGGGAAGCCCTCTCGACGGTCCTCGGCGTGAGTCGCGCTCAGGTGTGGAAGCACGTCGGCGCGCTCCGCAAGCGGGGCTATTCCATCGAGGGAGAACGAGGAGACGGCTACCGCCTAACAGCGGGCCCTGATCGACTCTACGCGGACGAGGTCCAACGTGGACTCGACACGCGCTGGCTCGGTCAGACCTACGAACATCTCGACGAGACAGACTCCACCAATCGCGTCGCATTCGACCTCGGTCGAGAGGGCGCGCCCGCCGGAACCGTCGTCGTCGCCGAGAGCCAAAGTGCGGGCCGCGGCCGACTCGGACGGGCCTTCTTCTCTCCGGCCAACGAAAACCTCTACACCTCCATCTTGCTTCGCCCGACCGGTTCGATCGCCGATACCCCGACGCTGATTCTCGGAGCCGCAGTCGCCGTCGCCGAAACGGTCGCGGAGTTCGTGGGGGACGAATCCGCGGTCGAGATCAAATGGCCGAACGATGTCCTGATCCGGCGCCGCAAAACGTCGGGAATCCTGATGGAGAGCAGCGCTGAAGGAACGCGCATCGCCTTCGCCATCCTGGGAATCGGCATCAATCTGAACGTCGATCGAGAGATCTTCCCTGACGAGTTTCGCCCCTTCGCCACAAGCCTGTCGAGTGAGCTCGGCCATCCCGTCGATCGCATCGCCTTCACGCGCCGGCTCTTCGAGAACCTCGAGCGGCAGCTCGATCGGCACGCCGCGGGGGGCTTCGACGCGGTCCGTCCGCGCTTCGAGTCCTTCTTTCGCATGACCGGCGAACCCGTCGGCGTCGATGAGATCGGCGGAAGCCGGATCGAAGGGATCGCTCGAGGGATCGCCCCGGGCGGTGCGCTCGAAGTCGAGATCCGAGAGGGGCCCCGCGAAGGCGAAATCATCCGCGTCATGGCGGGAGATGTGACGCTGGCGAAGCCTACCCCGGACGAGCCATGATTCTGTTGGCCCGAATCGCTCCCCGCGATCGGGACCTTTGAGAGGAAATCCGCAGTGAGCGAGACCGTTCTACTCGTAATCGACGTTGGCAACACGAACGTTTCTCTGGGCGTCTACGACTACGACGCCGCTGACGAGAATGCCGAGGGGCGCCTTTCGCAGCACTGGCGGGTCTCGACCCATCGCGAGCAGACCTCGGACGAGCTCGTGGTCTCGCTCTCAGCCCTCTTCGCGAGCGAAGGTCGATCCACCAAGGAAATCACGGACGTCATCCTGTCGAGCGTCGTGCCGCCGGTCGTGCCGATCTGGGAGCGCGTCTCGACAAAGCTGTTCGGCGGGCCGCCCCAGATCGTGGGGCCCGGTATGCGGACCGGAATGCCCGTCCGCTACGAAAACCCACACGAAGTCGGTGCCGATCGAATCGTGAATGCGGTGGCTGCCTTCGAACTCTTTGGGGGCCCGATTATCGCCGTCGACTTCGGAACGGCCACGACCTTCGACTGTATTTCTGAGCGCGGCGAATACCTGGGCGGCGTGATCTGCCCGGGCATCCACATCTCGATGGAGGCCCTTTTCGAGCGCGCCTCGAAGCTCCATCGCGTCGAGATCGCCCGGCCCAAATCGGTGATCGGACGAACGACCACCGGGGCTCTCCAGTCGGGGTTGCTTTACGGGTACTCAGGGTTGGTCGATTCCATGATCGGGCGGATCCGGGAAGAGCTCGGCGCAGAGACCCGGGTCATCGCGACCGGCGGCCTGGCGCGGCGCATCGCGGAGGAGTCCAAAGAGATTGAGCAGGTGGTTCCCTTCCTGACCCTTGACGGCCTGCGCATCCTCTTCGAGAAGAATCGCAGCGACGGCTGAAACCCGTTCTGAGGCGACTCACCTGGGGTTTCACCCCCGGATCAAGTCCTCCTCTTGCCCGACCGATGCACTTTGCGGGACCTCTCACCGCGGTGTCGTTCCGGGCGCAGGCTCGGGATTTTCCGTGGTTTTTTCAATACGCGCCGTCGGTCCGGTCGCGCGTACGGGGAAGACACGCGTTGTCCGACGATCAGAACCGACCCCAGACGGTCAAACTCACTCTCTCGCCCGGGGCTGAGAAATACGCACGGCGGGATGCTCCTCTCGAAGCGCGCCAGATGGCGGCCCGAGGCGCGCTTCCCCTCGAACCCATCGAGCTCGCGACGGTTCTCCTCGTTCTGGCCAACGATCCCGACGCGAGCGTCAAAGACACCGCACGTCAGAGTCTCGAAGGTCTCCCCGAGCACGTGCTCTCGACCGTACTCACCGGTCCATCGCACCCCGCTCTACTCTCCTTCCTCGGACGCATTCACGCCGAGAACGAAGCCCACTGCGAAGCCCTCGCCCTCAACAATGCGACGGACGATGCGACCATCGCCTGGCTCGCCACCCTGCCGCATAGCCGCGTCGTCGATATCATCAGCCAGAACCAAGAACGCATGATGCGATCCGAGGACATCGTCGACGCCCTCGGAGCCAACCCGCTCACGGGTCGCGCGGTCATCGAACGCATCCTGACGTTCCTGGGACTCGAGGAACGCGAAACCGTCGACGAAGAGGACGTGCTCGACGAAGCCGCAGCAGAAGCGGCTGTCCTCGAGATGCTCGGCGAAGACATGACGGACGTCGCCAAACTGCTGGCCAAGGAAGGCGGCGATGACATCGAAGACGAAGAGGTTGAAGGCAGCCTCTACGCGGCGGTTCAGAAGATGACGGTCATGCAGAAGATCAAGCTCACCCGCATGGGTGGCAAGGAAGCCCGAGCGATGCTGATCAAGGATCGCAATCGCATCGTCTCCTCGTCAGTCCTCTCCAGTCCCAAGCTCACCGAGACGGAAGTGATCGGCTTCGCCCAGAATCGATCGATCGGTGAGGAGCTGCTCCGCATCATCGCCAACAACCGCGACTGGACGAAGAACTACCAGATCAAACTCGCGATCGTGATGAATCCGAAGACGCCACAGCCCCAGGCCATCAAGTTCATCAACTACCTTCAGGACAAGGACCTGCGCACGTTGATGAAAAGCCGGGACGTCCCGAACGTCATCGCAACACAGGCACGCCGAATTCTCACCAAGAAGGGAAAGGTCTGATGCAAAACGTGAACGCGCGCATTCTGCTCTGGGGCATCGAAGGCGCCGGTAAGACCACCACCCTCGAAACGATCCATGCGAAGCTTCGCGCCGACCTGCGCGGCGACCTGCGCACGGAATCGACGCGCCTCGACCCGACGGTGACCTACGAGGCACTCCCGATCTCCCTCGGTGAAATCGGTGGCGTCGGAACTCAAATTGAGCTGATCGCCGTCCCTGGCGCGCCAGATCAGGTGATGACTCGCAAGCAACTTCTCGACGAGATCGATGGACTCTTGCTCGTGCTCGACTGTTCCCCGGAGCGGATCGAAGACAACTTCGCCGCGATCGCGGAACTCCGCGCTTCCCTCGAAGACTACGGGCGCGCCCTCGACACTTTCCCGATCGTGCTCCAATACAACAAGCGAGACGTGGCCGACCCTTTCGCGATCGAAGATCTCCATCGCCGAATCGGCCTCGAACAGGCTGCCGTCTTCGAGACCATCGCAACGAGTGGGCATGGTGTACTCGCCAGCCTCACCACGATTTCGAAGCACGTGGTTCGCGCGCGGCGAGGCGGCAGCGGCGAAATCGATGCCGCCACCGCCGCAGCGGCGGCCAAAGGCGCCGCGATCCCGGACGCCCCGATCGCACCCCCTGAGCCGGTCGAAAGCGAAGCCGCACTCGATATGCTCGACGCCCTCGAAGTGGTTGAACTCGACCCGAGCGAAACGCTTGCGGCGGTCGAACTCGAGAGCGCGGAACTCGAAGCCGAGGCGTCGCCAGCGCCGACGACCGCCGACCTTCTTGAATCGGCGATCCTCGCGGAAGGCGAAGCCGAGAACTTCCAGACCTTAGGCGCAATCGAAGTTGACCTCGAAGACGATGGAATCGACGTTTGGTCCGACGCGGAGGAGGCGGACGCTAAGCCCGACGCCGCCGTGCTCGGTGCGGATCTACGAATCGTCTCCGTCGGTCAGGCCAGCATCGAAGCCGATGGCGGAGTCCGGCTCCCGCTCGTGCTCGGCGATGCAAAGGGTGACTCGCGAAGCGTCGTGCTCTCCCTTCGACTGGATGCGCTCGTCGACGGACAGCGCGATGGAAGCGACGACTAATGCATCGCAGGCTCGGCATCTGGGGCGCCTCGGAGGAGTCCCTGCGACTCCTGCGCCTCCTGTCGGGCAATCCCGATGTCGAGGTCACCCGGATCTATGATTCGAGTGTCGAGGAGGCGCTTGAGCGGGCACGCAGCTTGGGCACCACCCTCGCCCACCACATCGCCCCCCTCTTGATCGACGACGTCGCCGCCTTCTTTGCAGAACAGGATTTCGACGCGATCATCGACTCCCACGGCGACTTCGCAAGCCATGCCCCCGCCGGCCCGCGCGCGGCACTGCAGGTCGTCACGCCGCTCACCGCCCGCCTGCTCTGGGGCTACGGTGTCGCGCCCCGCGACCGCAAGGCCGAGCTCTTACAGGCGCTTCACGAGGTCGTCGAATCCGTCGACCTGACCGTCGAAGCCGATGAGCTCTTTGAACGCATGCTCGAGATCGCCGTCGGGGTCACCGGCGCCGAAGGCGGCAGCCTCATGCTCGTCGATGACGATGCTGGCGTCCTTCGCATTCGCGTCGCTCGCGGTGTCGAATCGGAACTCTGGCCGAAGATTCGCGTTGCGATGGGTCAGGGGATCTCCGGCCGCGTCGCCGCCGAGGGGCGCTCCATTCATCTCCGCGGCCGAGCCGACCGCGCCAAATACGATCTGATGCGGGAGCGCGTCGACGTTGAATCCGCGCTTTGCGTTCCGCTGATCCATCACGGCAAAGTGCTCGGCGTCTTGAACGTTCATCACTCCGAGAACGAGGACGTCTTTACCGACGAAGACCTCCAGTTCATGGAGCAGCTCGCGAGTCTCGACGCGCAGATCATCGCTCGCGCGCAGGAACACGAGAGCCTACGCACCCAGGCAGCACGCTACGACGCCGTCCGTGAGGTGCAGCGGATTCTGCGCGGCGCCGCGATCCTGACGGAACGCCTCGAAGAATTCTGTGGCTTCGTCGCCGAGCGCGCCGGTCAGGGCATCGCCCATCTCTACTTGCGCGAATCCGACGGCGGACTCCGCATGGTCGCGACCTCCCTTTCGGGCGGTGGCTTCGGCGGGGAGTATCGCCTCGAGCCCGGCGCGGGGGTCGACGGCGAAGCGATTCGAAATCAGCGCCCCGCTGTCCTCAAACACGAAGACGGACGCATCGGATACGCCGCTCTTCCGCTCCTCGCCGGCTCTCAGCTGGTCGGCCTGCTTTCGATTCAGGCGGGACCCTCGGGCGAACAGAATCGTGGGACCCTCGAGAGCTGGCAGGAGATCGCCGCCGCCGCGGCAGACACGATCGCTCGCAGTGACAAAGAAGCACGCATGGCGAGCCGCGCAGAACGCATCAACGCCATCAATGAAACTTCGATCCGCATGCTGTCATGTACGGAGCCTAACGAAGTCGCCCGACTCGCGACCTCCTCCGCTTCGATGATCCTCGAAGGCGACCACGCGATCCTGCGACTCCAGGACCCGACGACGCGTCGCTATTCGATTCGATCCTATTTCGGTGCCGCCGACGGCGCATCCCAAGAGGCGCTCTTCCGACTCGACAAGGCGGTCACCGTCGGCTCGATCAAGCGCCGCGCTCCGCACCTCATTCAAGACGCGAGCCTCGACCCGAAGCTCGGGGAGTTCGTCGACGAGATGCGCTCGGTCCTGACCGCGCCCCTCAAACGGGACGGCGACGTCATCGGCTCGATCTCGGTCTACGACAAAGTTGCCCTCGATCGCTTCTTTGCGAGTCGCTTCGACGACGAAGACCTGCAGGTCTTTGGCCGATTCGTGTCCTACGTCGAACGCGCACTCGATCACGCCCTGTCCCATCGCGAAAACCGGCAGAACCGGAACTTCGACGAAGAGACGGGACTTCCAAACGAGAACTATCTGGGGAAGCGACTCGCGGAGGAGATCGCGCGGGCCGCAGGCCGCGATAACGCCCTCGCCCTTTGCGTCTGCAAGCTCGAGAATCGCGCCGAGCTGACGGCGGAAGCGGGAGCGGCGCATGTCGGCCGCGTCGTCCAATTACTCGCGGAGTCGTTGCAAACCAATTTGCGCGAGTTCGATGTGCTCTCACGCATCGATCGCGACGAGTTCGCCGTGCTCATGCCGGAACCCGGACGAACGCCCGGCGAGCGCGTCTTTGAACTCGCTCGCGCGGTTGCGGACGTCGTCTCAAAAGACGAAACGCTGAATCAGCCGGTTCGGATCGGTCTGGCTTTCGGTTACGGCGTGCACCCCGCGGATGGGGATGATCGCGAAACGTTATTAGGCCACGCACGCGAACCCCGCATCCGAATGGTCTGAGCCTCAGCCCTCGACAGACTCGGCTTTGGCGGCTTCTGCCGCTTCCGCAAGCCGCACGTACTCGGCGAGCGACTCTTCGAAATAGGCCGGGAGCCCATCGAGATCGGGCACGAGTTCGCGGCAGGCGATCAAGCCGAAGTCGAGATGGTCTCGGTAGCTAACGACGGTGATGTTCAGCCCCTGCCCATCGGTGATCGCCGAGACCGGGTAATACGTGGTCATTTCGGCGCTGGCCACATACAGCGCTTCGCGCGGTCCCGGCACATTCGAGATAATCACGTTGAAGGGCGGGTTCATGCGGTCAAGAATCTTCGTGCGCGCCGCGATTCGCTGAGCCTGAGCCAGCAAGGCGGGCATCGCGAACTCGGTCCAGTCCTGCATCATCGTCGCCGGCGTGGCGGCGTGCATGCGCTTCGCTTCGACCATCGACTGATGGATGCGTTGGAGCCGATCGAGCGGGTCCTTCGCGTCCGTCGCCAATTCCGCGATGACGCTCGCGACCCGGTTCGTGTACTCCTCCTTCTGGGACTCTGTTCGTACGGAGACCGGGATCATCGCCTTAAGGGGATCCGCCGGCAGCTCGCTATGCGCTTCGAGATAGCGACGCAGCGCCGAACCACAGACCGCCATCACGACATCGTTCAGCGTCGTGCCGAAGGCACGCTTTACACGCTTGTAGTCGTCGAGCGACTGCGAAAAATATTCAAAGCGCCTATGCGGCGTCACGCTCCGATTCCATGGCGCGCGTGGCGCCGGAGCCTGGGGAACCCGATCGGCGTCGACTTCAGCCCCCCGTTCTGCCAGAAAGGACTTCGTCAGGGGCAACTTGTCGAGCCCGAGGGTCTCCGCGGCCGAGCCGAGGAGTTCATTGCTCTCCCAGATGCCGCGTGCGGTTCGGTAGAGAGTCCGTGCCATTCGACCGGGATGAATCGCTGCTCCCGCGAGTCCGCGAATCAACATCTCGGACTGCGGCGGGTTGCTGTCGGCGGTCCACGGGTGGTCCGGCTGTTCGACGACGTCTCCTTCCGGAGACTGGTCGAGCAACTTCTCCATCATCTGGGAGCCCGACACACCGTCGATCGTCGCGTGATGAATCTTCGAGTAAAGCGCGACCTGATTCCCCTCGAGCCCTTCAATCACGTAGATCTCCCACAGCGGGCGACCTCGGTCGAGGGGTCGGCCGTGTAGGCGCGCGACGAGGGCTGCCTGCTGCGAACGGTCGCCCGGCGGCGGGACGGCGATGTGGCGTACGTGGAAGTCGAGATCGAAGTCCGGATCTTCGATCCAATAGGGGCGATCCAGACCGAAGGGAACTTCCGCGAGCTTGCGCCGATACGGCGGCACCAGATGCAGACGATCCTCGATCGTCCGGCGCAGCTGTTCATAGAACTCCCCCGGTTCGAGGTGCGAAGCATCGAACGTCGAATACGAAGCGATGTGACCGAGCTGAGCGCCCGTTTCGATAAGCAGGAAACTGTTGTCGAGTCCGGAAAGCTGATCCATCGGGCACACCTCGATCCATTGCGGTTGATCATCTGGGGAATAACAACCGTCGGGAGCATCGCCTAACGATGCCCCCGACCGGTTCATCTACACGCCGAGAGCGGCGCCATGCAATCAGGCGCGCTTCCGAGCGGCCTTCTTGCGCGCCTTCTTGGCCGCCTTCTTCTTCGCCGTTCGCTTCTTCGGCTTGCCAGCAGCCTTGCGCTTGCTCGACGTACCCGAGACGACGCTTTCAAGCTTCTTGCGAAGCTCGTCCGCATCCTTGCGGAACTGCCGCTCAGCGTCGCGCCAGCGCTTCTCTCCATCGCGTCGAGCCTGCTCTGCCTGCTTCTCGAGATCGCGAAGATTTCCACGAAGCTGCTTGAGCAGTCGCGGAATCTCACGCTCGAGACCGGCAAGCGCGGAATCAATCGCATTGCTTCCTGCGGCCTTCTTCTTGCGGGCAGTCTTCTTCTTGGCCGTGGACTTTCGCGTCGTCTTTCGAGCGGCCTTCTTCTTCGCGGACTTCTTCTTTGCGGGCATAGGAGCCTCCGGGTAAGCAGGCTCGACCCACAGGCGAGCGGGCGCTCGGCCGGTTCAGGTCGATCCAAATCAGATGTGTGGGTTCGGGATTGGGCCACGCGATGCGTAGCCGCCGATCAATGGAACTCGCGCTGACTCAATTGAGCGAGGCGACCATCGGCCCATCGGGTGGGCGAAAATCGATACAGTAACGATCGATTTCGGAAATAAAACTATCGTTATCCTCTAGAAAGCGCAACCAACCGGCAACAAATTGCCCAGCGCTTCCCCACGGACTCCCAGCGGCGATCACTCAAAGAACGGCACGTCCTTCGGCAACGTCGCCCCCGCCGGCGGCTCAGGCATCGGCTCCACCAAGAAATAGTCCCGCGCCCAATACCCGAGATCCCCCTCCGGCGTCCAGCGCACCCAAAACGCGCGAAGCGGCGCAACCTCGTCCCAACCACCCTGGCGCGCTTCCTCGAACCGGACATCGACGAGTTCTCCGGGCTGGATCACGACGCTGGTCCCCGCTCGCGCCACGACCGCGTCATCGTCCCCCGCCTCGATCCGTGCGTCCCCGGAGAGCACATGCAGCAACCAGGGCACGGCACTGGCCGGAATCTTCCGCGTCCCGGGTCCACGCACTTCGACGTGGCCCCATTCAAGGTCCGGTGTCCCAAAGACGGCGCGCCATCGCAGCCCCGGCAACTCCGTATTCCAGGGCACGCCCACCGCATCGACGAAGGCCCGAATGGGCGGACGAGAAGCTTCGCGGCTGCGCGCCCGCGTCCGCGCCTTCTTCATCTCATCGAAAACGCTCCCCGGCCCCGCTTCTCCAACTGGCGCCGAAAGCCGGGTAGGCAAGATCGAGATCGAACGTGTTTCGCCGGCCAAGAACGCCCCCGTCGAGGAGGCGCCCCGCCGGCGAACGGCATCCGACAGCATCCCCGAGCGATCGCCGTCCGGAACCCACTGCGCCCAAACGACTCGAAGCGGCTCTTTCGAAACCGTCGTCCAGCGATGATCCGCGTACGGGGCGTGATAGATCGTCGTGCCCGGGCCGACTCGGCGGGTTTCGCCGTCCACGCTCCACTCCGCGACGCCGGACAGCACGTGATAAGCCTCGGGAGAAGCGTGCGCATGATAGGGATAGAGTGCGCCCGATCCGAGCATGAGGTGACCGAAACCAAAACCGTCCTGTCGATAGACCGCTCGGTTGCGCAGAACACGATCGATTCGGTCCACCGCCTCGGGCATGAGCGCGACGGCTTCGCTCCAGTTGAACCCTGTCGCCGTTCGGACTTCGACCCAACCCGTTTCATCGGACTGCGTCGAGCGAATGCGATCGGGATCCGCCGTGGCACAGCCGAGTGAGACGAGCGTGATCCACAATACGGGGTAGGCCAACTTCAAAATCGATCGAAGGTTTCGCATGCTCGAATTCTCGCGAGCCTCGTCGAGATCGCAACTCCCGATCGACCTACCCGGCGTCGATCTTATGAACGCGAAGTCCGCGAAAAATGAAAAGGGGCGACCCCGAGAGGTCGCCCCTTCAATTTTCAGGCTGCATATGACGACACGCAGCCAGCGCTCGGCGCAACCGCCTAGCTCTTGTACGCCTCGATCAGCACGTCCGAGGTTTCCGGCCGCATGATGCGCGGGTCCGGTCGCTCACCAGCCTGAAGCATCGAGCGAACCTTCGTTCCCGAGATCGAGAAAGGCTTCTCGTCCTTGTGGCGTTCGGTGAGGTCGACGCGGCCCATGCTCTCGTAGAACGCTGCGAATCCGACCTTGCAGGCCTGGATCTGCAGGTCGCCGGGCAGGTTGTCGAAGATCTCGTGCGCGTCGAAGTCGCCCCAGATGGCTTCGCCATCTTCAAAGGGCGCGTCGGCGTGCTTGCGACCGATGACGATATCCGAGAAGCCGTAGTTCTGGCGATAGATGCCGTGCATGATGGCTTCCGAGGGACCGCCGTAGAACATCTTGATGTCGAGACCGATCAGGTCGAACACGTCGGAGATGTCGTAGCCGGCCTTGTCCCAGATCGCCTGGTCCTTGTCGCCTTCGCCGAGCAGTCGCTCGCTATGCAGTCGCTTGTAGCAGAGCATACGCGTCGCGGCGGGAACGTCGTCGCCCTTGAGCTCACCCATCAGCGGATTGAGCACGGCGCCGGCGAAATGGCCCGCAGCGGTCAGCTGCTCGACGCCGTAGACGAGCGCGTATTCGTGCGCGCGATGCAACGGGTTGCGCGTCTGGAACGCGAGAGCCCGCTCCCACTTCTTGCCGCGAATGAAGGCGCGGGTCATGAGCGGGGAGAGCATGAACTCGGCGTAGTCCTTCGCGCCGCGCTGCGGAAGTGCGCGGAGCTCGCCGCCGATCAGCTTGCCGCGGTCGTCGTTGTCGACGATTCGGCCACCGGGATGATCGACGCGCTCGGTTCCGTACACGCTCTGGAGGTACTTGGGCTTGTCCCAATCGAAGACTTCGAGGTCATCGATGATCGCGACGATGTCGCCCGCTTCCGTCTTGACCGCGCAAGCGCCGCCAGCGCTCAGGGCACCCGCTTCGGCGTCCGTCACCGGGAGCGAGATCGGGATCGTCCACGCATAACGTGCACCGTTCGAAACGATCACCTTCTCGTCGAGGGAAAGATTGAAAGCTTCCTGTTTCATCGGGCCGGTGAGCGGCGAGAGCGCGCCGTCGGCGATTCGGTGGACCGTCGAGAGGTCCGCATCGGTCACGCGGATCGAGGGCAGTCCGCCCGCCTCCGAGAGGAAAGCGGCTTGATCCTTGAGGGAAACGATTCGATCGACCGGTGCGTCGAGACCGCCATGTACGGGAACGAGATCTTGCTGACTCATCGAGGTGCAATTCCTTTCGTCGACCGGTGCACTTCGCTGCACCTGACGACCTACGTGACTAAAATTCTGATGTTTGTTCTGCGCCGCGAGTCCGCGATCCGCGCCAACACTCAGGTTGCGCCGGATCGACAACGGACATTCGGTTACCAGACCGGAAACTCGGACCAGCCCTCGGCGAGGAGAACGCGTTCGTCCTTCCCGTCGTATCGCCTGACCGCGAGGCGGCGTCGGCCGTATTCGAGCTGCACGAAGGCCACGAACTGGCCATCGGGGGAAACGGCTGGCATTCGCTCTTCCGTGCCCCCCGGGCCGATCGGCACTCTGGAAGTGCCATCGGGCCGCATGCGCCGCAGTCGATAGCCCGCGTTCGACATCGATGCAAATACGATCCATTGGCCGTCCGGGGTCAGCGCCGGCTCTCGCCCCTTGATCAGCAGCTTCTCGCCGCCACCTCGCCCAAGGTCCTGCACGGCGACGTACGACTCATAAACGGTCGGACCGTTCCGGCGCGGCCTCGGCACAACTTGCTCGTAGACGACGCGCCCGGCGTCGGGTAGCACGCGAACAACGCCAGGAGGAACCCCTTCTGCCAGCCCCTTACCGACGGCGCCCCCCTTCTCAACGCGATGAACGGTGTTCGCCGAGGCGCCCTTGGCACGCACGCGAGTCACGGCCTGAACGTAAAGATTGCCCTCGGCGTCGTAGTGACCGCGCGGATGTTCATTCGGCCCGTGGGTCACCGGAACGAGATCCTTGCTCGCCACGTGGTACTCGTAGAGCTGCTCCTTGCCCCCACGGTGGGCGGATGAGATCAGTAGACGCGATCGATCCGGAGACCAAGCAAGGGGCATCGAGTCGACCGGCGCTGACTCGATCCGCTCAATTTCGAGTGTCCTCGGCCAGAGCAGCATCAGCCGCCCCGGGTACTCCTCAAGCTTCGCCTTGAGCTGCAGGATTTCGTCGCCCCGCAGATAGGCACGCACCTGCATCTCTTCCAGGCGCTCGGGATCCTCATTCGGCGGAATCGGAGGCGCCTCGCCCATCTTCTCAAAGAGTTCGGAACGCCGCTGACCGTCTTTTTCGGGCCAATGGAGAAAGGCGATGGGTTGTTCTGGCAGGCTCTCGATCGGGAGGCGGGTCGGCACTGAGCAGCCGAACACCGCGATCACGATCATCAATAGGCACGCAATCGTCCCCACGCGAATCACGGCGTCGCCTCCACGCGTCTTCCCTGGAACCCGTCTTCACGGGGCTCGAAAACACCGACGTCCTGAACCTTGCCGCCCAACAGAGAAACAACGATCTGGCTCGCTTCCGGGAAGGGGAAAAGCGGATGCGTTGCGAACGCCACGTCGTCGGGCGAGAGGTAACAGCCCTGGCCAAAATGGGAGTGATAGACGGCGGCCACCTCTTCGTCGCGCGCCGTCGCCTCTTCGATCGCTTTCAAGTACTCCACCTCGGACATGTAATACGCATGACGTGCATCGCGCGGAAATGCTTCGGGGTCGGCGACGTGCATCTTCGTCATCACATTCGTGACCCGCACCACACGCAGCGCCGACTCGTCCTCCCCGCGCAACAAGAGTCCACAACACTCTTCGGGCGCCACGTCGAGCGCGTGCCGGCAGAGCTCATTCAGAATGTCACTCGGCAGGCGGTAACTCCCGAGCTCGGGATCCAGTTCGACGCGATCCGACACGGTCCCCATCCCAGCCCGGCGCAATGCGGGCATTCAGTTTCGACTATTGGGGGGTTCGACCAGCGCCGAGTCTAATGCACCCGCGGGAATGGCGCGAATCCAACCCGGCCTTCTCCCTTCGCGCCCTCGCGGCGCAACAGGATCCGGATCAGATCTGATAGTCGAGGCCGTCGGGAAACTCGCGTCGAATGGATCGCTTCGCCGCTTCCCTACAGAGATCGGAGACGGCGACGCTGCCCAGCGTCGACGCCATTTGCTCGGAGAGATCCGCCCACAGAAAGTCCGGACGATGGTCCGAGCTCATCCAGGCTTCCGCGTCCGCCTGGCTCGCGGCCACGAGCGGCCCCTCGACGGCTTCGACGACGTCGCGAAGGGTAATCTCTTCCGGCGGACGCGTCAGCACGTACCCCCCGCCAGGACCTCGCTTGCCCGAAACGAGTTCCCCCCGCCGAAGGTCCTGAAAGATCTGCTCGAGGAATCGATAGGGGATGCCTTGGCGCGTTCCGATCTGCTTCACGCGGACAGGCTCACCCGCGCCGTTGTAGGCCAGATCAAAGATCGCGCAGAGTGCGTATCGGGCTCGACGGGAAAGGCGCATCGCAGCGCAAGCATGCACGACGCAACTCCTCCCCGCCATGCGCACCCTTGCACCTGTCGAGCATCTTCTGCGACGAGCTCAGCGTGGCCTTGCCGCGCTTCGAGTCCCCCGCGATGATTCCGCGCGATCGACCCCTGCCCGATTCACGTTCATGCCCAGGAGACACGACCCTGCTGCTTCGCCTCGACGCACTCGAAAAGCGAATCGGCAATCGCCTGCTCTTTGGCGATGGCACGGCGGTCATTCGTGCGGGCGATCGGATTGGGATCGTCGGGCCGAATGGCGCGGGCAAGACGACGCTCCTTCATACGCTGACCGACGACGAACCCTATGACGGCGGCGAGCTGCATCGCGCACGGGGCACTCAGCTCGGCCTGCTTCGACAGGAAATCGACCCGCGCGCGCCGCATAGCGTTCGCGAAGAAGCACAGACCGCGCTCGCGGAA
>Ga0316209_1002279_pt1 | contig 15945 bp, 16 predicted proteins | sample 6monopyrite_MG_FD_204945 | JGI IMG/M metagenome (GOLD analysis project Ga0316209, IMG submission 204945) | Microbial mat bacterial communities from mineral coupon in-situ incubated in ocean water Damariscotta River, Maine, United States -... | ecosystem: Environmental > Aquatic > Marine >...
ATTTATTAGATATGATTCCGGGTGCTTTCATGTCACGTCGCAACACTATTGTTGTACCTGGTGGCAAGATGGGCTTATCAATGGAATTGATTTTGACGCCTATCATTCATGAGATGATCGAAAAATCAAAATAGATTAATTAAATATTTATTAATCGATAAGAGGCCGGTGTTAACCGGCCTTTTTTATGCACATGGATGTGCGGTATGTCGCAAGGAGCCAGGGACGGCGATGCGACTATGCACATGGATAACAAATGTAACCACCAACCCTAAACACAATTCTCAAAAATATTTTTTATTAGCGTGTACACTAATATTCTATATGCCAAACGCACAAACTAAATTTCAATTAATCGACTCACACTGTCATCTGGACTTTGAAATATTTGACCGTGATCGCGAACAAGTTTTACAACGCGCAAAAAATCAGCACATCACCGATATCATTATTCCTGGCACAGAGAGCCGATACTGGCAAAGAATTTTAAAACTCTGCAACAATCAAAACTTGCACGCCTGTTATGGCTTACATCCTTACTGGATTAACTCACATACAAAAAAAGATTTAACAAAGTTAGACCACTATATCGATGACAATAAACCTGTTGCAATTGGAGAATGCGGCCTCGATTTTCGTCCTCAGCAGGCAAACAAAGAAGTACAGATAGAATATTACGAAGCACAACTGGATATAGCCGCGCATCACCAATTGCCCGTGGTGATACATTCAGTTAAAGCAACCGAATCAATTATTAAATCAATAAAAAAACATAAGAACCTGACAGGCATGGTGCACAGTTTTTCAGGCAGTGTCGAACAGGCAAAAAAACTGATTGATTTAAATTTTTATATCGGCATTAGCGGAAGCGTCACATATGATAGTGCTAAAAAAATGCGGGCGGTAGCAAACGCAATACCAATTACGTCATTACTATTAGAAACTGACTCACCTGACCAGGCCGATTCCAAAAATAAAAACAACCGAAATGAACCAGCTTACTTGATTAACACACTTGATACGATTACCGAGCTGAGAGAAGAAACGCGTGAGAAAATTGCTTTACAAACTACATTAAATACAAAGCGTTTATTTAATATCTAAACCACTCAACGATTCCAGCGAGTCTTATCGCTGATTTCTTCCATCGTTGACTCTATCCAGTTATAAACATCTTCGTTTATTTCATCTGCGCTGCGATCTTTCGATTGTATCGCAGGCCCAATGACCACGCTTATCGTACCCGGCCACTTTATAAAACTGTGTTTTGGCCAGAACTCACCTGCATTGTGCGCGATAGGAATAACAGGGTAACCACTTTTTTTTGCCAGCAGCGCGCCACCAATTTTATATTTCTGCGTTTTACCTGGCGAGGTACGCGTACCTTCAGGAAACAGAACCATCCATTTCCCTGCATTTAATTTTTTTGTGCCTTCTTTTATTAACTGCTTGATTGCTACTCTGCCGGCTCCACGATTTATCGCAATCGGGTCAGTTAATGCCAGCGCCCAACCAAATATCGGGATACGCATCAATTCCCTTTTAAAGACCCATCGCACATAGGGTGTAAACGAATGTAACGCTAGCGTTTCCCAGGTTGATTGATGCTTGCATAAAATAATGGCCGTCTCAACGTTCAGGTTTTCCAGCCCTTCTACCTTATATTTTATGCCACAAAATATTTTCAGCAAAAAATTGTTTGTTTGCGACCATACTCTGGCAATTTTTAAACGAAAAGGGGAAGGTGTAAAAAATAGAACAACAATCAACAAACCGAATATAGCGACATTGATAATAAAACCAATCCAGAATAACAATGAACGCAGGAATAAAATGGGCTTAGAGCTCATACTGGTAACACCCTCCAAAACTCACTGCAAAATAGCTGTTACTGCTGCAGCCAGATCATCATATACAGGCACCAAGTCATGTTGTTTGCATTCAGCGGCTAATATTTTTTCTGCCTTTACGCCTTTCCCGGTTCGAACCAAAATTGCTTTTGCATGCGCATTACTCGCAGCCTTTAAATCAGAAACACTGTCGCCTATAACAATCACTTCTTTTAAAGGCACATTAAATCGTTGACCAATTTCCAGCAACATACCCGGTTTAGGTTTCCGGCAATCACAGGCATCATCTGGTTCATGCGGGCAGTAAAAAACGGCATCAATACGCCCACCAACTTTTGCCAGCATGGCTTCCATTTTTTTATGCATAGCGGTAAGCGTTTCGATATCGAAATAACCACGCGCCAGCCCTGATTGATTACTGGCAATAACCACAGTGTAGCCACTATGATTTAATCGTGAGATAGCTTCCAGACTACCATCAATAGGCTCCCATTCTTCGACGCTTTTTATATAGGCATCCGAATCATGATTAATTACGCCGTCTCGATCTAGAATGATGACTTTCATTATTAAATATTAAGCCTGGTGTAAACGTGACAAATCAGCTGCACGTAGGAATAGTTGGTTCATTGTATTAAGCAAAGCAATACGATTATTTTTAATAGCTTCATCATCCGCCATTACCATTACTGAATCAAAAAAAGCATCAACAGGGTCACGTAGAGAAGACAGGTGACTTAACGCTTTTTCATATTCACCCGAATCAAACATGGGTTCGACTGCAACACTTAACGAACTTAAAATTTGATAGAGATTTTTTTCTGCATCTTCAGATAATAATTTTTCATCGACAATTGCATTAGTTACAGACGATTTTTTAAGAATGTTACCTACTCGCTTATTTGCAGCAGCTAAACTTTCCGCCACGTTTAACTCACGAAATACCGAAACAGCTTTAATACGTTTATCAAAGTCTAGCGGACGAGATGGAGACAAAGCAAACACAGCATCAAATACATCAGGTTTGATATCGCGATCAAGATAGTAAGCGCGCAATCGTTCCAGAATATAATCAAATATATCCTGCTCAACTTTTGTTGCATCAACTTTGGAGCCGAGTAAGGCCGCTGATTTTGCAATCAACTGTTTTAAATCAAGATCAAGTTCACGTTCGATAATGGTACGCAGCACACCTAACGATGCTCGACGTAAAGCATATGGATCTTTTTCGCCTGTTGGTTTTTGACCGATGGCAAAAATACCAACTAGCGTATCCAGCTTGTCACTTATCGACAGTATCTGCCCCGTTGCTGTCGTCGCCGTGTCATCACTCGCACCGCGTGGCATATATTGTTCATCGAGCGCCAATGCAACTTCTTCAGGCTCACCTGCTTCCTGTGCATAACGCTTACCCATAACACCCTGTAGCGAAGCAAATTCACCAACCATATCGGTCATTAGATCACACTTGCTTAATGTCACAGCACGTTTTACATAATCAACATTGGCATCAAGTTGTTCTGCGATAGACTCGGATAGTTTTAATACACGCTGTGTTTTTTCAGCAATCGTACCCAGCTCTTTCTGAAAGACTACATTTTCCAGAGCCGCATTAAATGATTCCAGCGCCTGCTTTTGGTCCTGCTGCCAGAAGAACATAGCATCCGCCAACCGTGGCCGAACAACACGCTCATTACCTTCCTTAACTTTTTCAGGCGCTTTGCTATCGATATTGCTGATAGTAATAAAACAATTTTTAAGCTTGCCATCAGCATTTTTTACAGGAAAATATTTTTGATTATCCTGCATGGTTTTAATTAGTACTTCCGAAGGAATCTGCAAATAAACTTCTTCAAACTCACCTGCGACTGCAATCGGCCATTCATTTAATGCGGTTACTTCATCAAGCAACGCTTCATCAATAACGGCTTCGCCGCCGAGTTTATTAACGGTATCGATTACCTGCTGCTTAATATTTTGTTTTCGTTCCTCAAAACTGGCTATGACATAAGCTTCTGACTTAAGCCTGTCTTTATAGTCGGTAGCTGTTGCTATGGTAATTTCACCTGGTGCATGAAAACGATGACCGAATGATTTTGAAGAAGACTGCAAACCCAGAACGTTAGTATTAATAACCTGATCACCATGCATCACAATCAACCAGTGAACGGGGCGCACAAATTCAACATCGGAGCTACCCCAGCGCATCCGTTTAGGAATAGGTAGACGAGTGAGAGACTGATTGATGATATCTTCAAGCAGATCAGCAAGTACCTTACCTTTTTCCGTCGCATTAAATACTAGCCAGGTACCTTTGTCTGTTTCCTGCTGTTGCAGCGCCTCAACTTCCACACCACATGAGCGTGCAAAACCCATAACCGCTTTAGTCGGTTGACCATCTGCATCATAAGCCGCTTTCAGATTGGGGCCTTTGCGCTCGACTTCTCTATCAGGTTGTGACGAATCAATATCCTTGATTAACACCGCCAGTCTTCTTGGTGCGGCGAAGGACTCGAATTCATTAATTTCAAAACCGGCTTTTTTTAAACCATCGACAATGCCACTCGTAAAAGCCATCGAAAGATTGTTTAAAGCTTTTGGTGGTAACTCTTCTGTACCCAGTTCAATCAATAAGGATTCTGCGCTCATGCTGCATCTCCTTTTGCCGCTTTTTTATTGTCATTACCGATCGGGAAACCTAAAGCTTCTCTTGAGTCATAGTAAGCTTGTGCGACGGCACGCGATAATGTGCGCACTCGTAAAATGTAGCGTTGGCGCTCAGTGACGGAGATAGCATGTCTCGCATCCAGCAGATTAAAAGAATGAGACGCTTTTAATACCAGTTCATAAGCCGGCAGCGGCAAACCTGCTTCTATCAAACGCTGACTTTCCGATTCACAATCATCAAATTGTTTGAACAGTATATCGGTGTCGGCGTGTTCAAAATTATAGGTCGACATTTCGACTTCATTTTGATGAAACACATCGCCATAGGTCACATCACCTTGTGGACCTCGGGTCCAGATTAAATCAAAGACACTTTCTTTTTCCTGCAGGTACATCGCAAGACGTTCAAGGCCATAAGTAATCTCACCGGTAACCGGACGACATTCGAGACCACCCACCTGCTGAAAATACGTGAATTGTGTCACTTCCATACCATTCAACCAGACTTCCCAGCCCAATCCCCAGGCACCCAGAGTTGGCGATTCCCAGTTATCTTCGACAAAACGAATATCATGTTCCAGAAGATCAAAACCCAGCGCTTCTAAAGAACCCAGATAGAGATCCTGTATATCTTCAGGAGAAGGTTTTAATACCACCTGAAACTGGTAGTAATGTTGTAGACGATTGGGATTCTCACCGTATCGTCCATCTGTCGGACGACGGCATGGCTGCACATATGCGGCGCGCCATGGTTCAGGACCAATGGAGCGCAAAAAAGTAGCCGGATGAAAGGTACCTGCTCCTACCTCCATATCCAGTGGCTGCAAAATGGCGCAACCCTGCTTTTGCCAATAGTCCTGTACTGCGAAAATTAATCCCTGAAATGTTGAAACATCGTAAGCCATGAAGAATCTAATATTGTTATACAAAGTGTGCAGTATACCGCAAGGAGAGCTGAAGGTATTTATGATACTTGATTAGAGTTACCTTAATTACGCTGCCACGTGGGGTTTTTATGTGGCGTTTCCGGAAAAAAGCGACTATAAATAAAGAGAGAGCTTTGCGCCGAACTACATATGGCGCAATATTCTCAAATAAATGCTCAAAAAATATCATCAGCTGCCGATACGTATCATAGAGGATGTGAATATGAGTAAACAATTCATTTTAGATTCATCTGAACTGGCCCAATGGCATACATTGGTACAGGAAGCTGAAAGTGATTATGGCTATCATCTGGATGAAGCCATGCAAAGCTATCTGGTTTTCACTTTGATGCGTTTCGCAAAAAACAACCAGCTCAACTCTAAAGCACTGGCTCTCGAATATCTAAATTCACACCATCTTTCTTCCCACCTACGCAACGAGCAATTACGTGACATCGGCGATCAGTGTTTACTGGTATCCGGCCTGTTTCCTCAATCTGCAGAAAAAAGGCTGGTGGGAACCGGATACTACGTTGACCTGGGACGGTCAGCTTACCACCACATCAGCACAGTGACACAACAGAGCATCGCCGAGTTATATCAACAACTATCAGAGAGTTTTGTCTTATTAATGGATTTGTTACAGACGATTCGCCAATACAGCACACCCGCCCTGCAACCCATGGCGGCAATGGAGTTATGGAATCAGACGGGAAGTCGAGCCGCGTACCAACAGATTTCGAAGAGTGGTTTACCGGTTCACAACCAGTTTCTGACTGATACAGACAAACACTAAGTTAAGTTTTAGTTACTTCTCCCTTTGGGAGAGGGAGAAACCGCGCAACTTGCCGTAACCTTTCCACTAGCTATAGTCGCTCCAACTCAACCATCTCCGGTTGAATATCCAACTTTGATAACACACTATAGAGTGCGGCCTGTAATGCTTCTTCAATAACGGGGTGATAAAAAGGCATTTTCAACATATCAAATACCGTCATGCCATTTTGAATCGACCAGGCAATCAAGTGCGCCAGATGCTCTGCGTGAACACAACACATGCTCGCACCCAGCAATAAACCATCCGACTTTTGCACATACAGTTTTAACAAACCACGGTTTTTCCCGATAATAAGCGCGCGTCCAACCGGGGCAAACTGAATCTCCCCAATCGCTACCGTATCCATATCCAGCTCCGACATCTGCGCACCGACTGACGCAATATTGGGATCGCAAAAGGTAATAGCTAATGCTACTTTACGTTTAAATTTTTCCGATGATTGACGTACCGCGTTATAACCCGCCACGCGCCCTTCATGCCCTGCCTCATGCAACAATGGTCGATCAGCATTCACGTCACCCGCAATATAGACAGGCAAATCACCAACCTGCATGGTCAAAGGGTCGAACTTTGGTATACCCTGCTCATCCAGCACGATATCCGTGGCGGGCAAATTAAGGTTATCCAGATTGGGTTTGCGACCCAGACTAGCTAGCACTTTATCTACCACAACCTGATTTTCACCTGCCGTAACCTGTATCCCGCCATCGACTTTTTCGAGTGTTGCCGCCTGCCCTAACCAGAGTGGAAACTCACGACTAAACACCGTGATTGCCAGTTCATTGATTGCATCATCTTCCAGTTTAGCTATCTCATTTAACTGGTCGACAGCCACCACTTTTACACCCAAACGATTCAATGACTGACCAATTTCCAGACCAATCGAACCCAGACCAATTACCGCCATTGAAGCAGGCAAATCTTCCAGTTCAAAAAACTCATCAGTGGTAATGATATCGTCACCAAATGTCTGCCATGATGCTGGCACAATAGGCGTTGAGCCCGTAGCGATGATGATACTTTTGGCTTTTATCTGCTCGCCGTTCACCTCAACCGTATCGTTTGCGACAAACTTTGCATAACCATCGATAAGGTGTGACTCATCCATCTCATCTGTCACACCCAGGGTTTTATCAACAAACACATCTCGCAAGTCCTGCACATGTTCCATACTCGCCGGCATATCAACCGACAGTTCTTCACCACCATCAATGCCTTCGCGATCAAAAATGCTTTTGCGATGAAAATCCTCAGCTACCTGAATCAACACTTTTGACGGCATGCAACCAACACGCGCGCAGGTTGTACCCAACTCACCACCATTGATCAACACATAATTATCGGTTTCAGGTTTTACCTTTGACATAGCGAATAATCCTGCACTACCGGCACCTAAAATTACGACATCAACTTCACGCGTCATGATACAACCTCAAAATTTTTATAAATCACAGTACACTTATTTAGTTACTGGCGAACCTGAATGATAAGTTATTGTCGTAGACAAAACATCAACAAATTCTATGGTGATTTATGAAACCGGTCTGGCTAACATTATATTTCGCCCTGTTTACAGGTACATCCTTCCTGACACAGGCCGATACAATATCCACATACAATCGGCTTAATCTAAAATTTGTCACCATACCGGCAGGCGAATTCATTATGGGCACGCCTGATCTCGATGTAGCCATCGCCGACCTGCCTGACCCCAAAGACGCCATGATTAAAGATGAAACCCCTGCCCACACCGTGATTTTTGCAAAACCGTTCCAACTGTCTCAAACAGAAGTGACGCAACAAGTCTGGTTAGACGTCATGGGAAGCAAACCTGGTCCTGAAGCCCTGTGGAAGTCAGATAACTGGCAGCAATTACCGGTGGTTTCTGTTTCATGGCACCAGGCGAATGCCTTTATTGATAAATTAAATCAACAGTCCACCACCGTACGATATCGCCTCCCAACTGAAGCAGAATGGGAATATGCTGCTCGGGCAGGCAGCACTGAATTACGGCCATTTTCACGATTAGAAATGGATGACTTTGCCTGGTACATCAATAGCTCAAACGATGAACTTCAAGCCGTCGCACAACTGCAAGCAAACGCATGGCAGCTATACGACATGTACGGCAATGCATGGGAATGGGTGGCTGACTGGTATAGCCCAACTGCCTATGCTGATGCTGAAAAAACCAACCCACAAGGACCCAAACGCGGTGCTAAAAAAGTGCGCCGAGGTGGCTCGTATCATTGTCCACCCCATTTAATTCGTCCAGGATACCGCGCCGCTGATAACCCGGACAAAGCCTATTCTGTATTAGGCTTTCGTCTTGTAGCGGAACAAAAAACTATAAAATAATTAGGTCAACAAAACTTTACACTTAGCTTGTAATTAGTTTATAATTAGATTCAATCTAATCAATATTTGGTGTAGACTCTGCTCACCATTTTTTAGAATAACCCCAACCGGAGACATTAATATGGGCTTAAAAGACAGTAAAACAGAACAAAATCTGAAAGACGCTTTCGCTGGCGAATCTCAGGCAAACCGTCGCTACCTTTACTTTGCAGCTAAAGCTGACGTAGAAGGTTACAACGATGTATCTGCAGTATTTCGTTCAACAGCAGAAGGCGAAACCGGCCATGCACACGGCCACCTGGAATACCTTGAAGAAACGGGTGATCCTGCAACCGGTTTACCTATCGGCGGCACAAGCGATAACCTGAAAGCAGCAATCGCAGGTGAAACGCATGAGTACACAGATATGTACCCGGGTATGGCTAAATCAGCTCGCGAAGAAGGCTTTGATGAAATCGCTGACTGGTTTGAAACCTTAGCAAAAGCGGAACGCTCACACGCTAACCGTTTCCAGAAAGCTCTGGACAATATGGATTAATCAGACCTTTTGATTATCCAGAAAAGGCCAGTCATTGCGGCTGGCCTTTTTTATGTCCATGGATGGACTGTATAACGCAAGGAGCCAGGGACGGCGGTGCGTATATGTCCATGGATGGACTGTATAACGCAAGGAGCCAGGGACGGCGGTGCGTATATGCCCAGGGACGGGCTGTATGTCACAAAGAGCCAGAGATGGCGGTGTGACGCATACAATATAAAAGAGGACCACATGGCGAGAGAAGGAAGTTTAGAAGCACCGACAAGGCACCCGCTTGGACAGGACACTGTCGAGTTTTGGGATGAAGAAAATCTCTTCACCGAACTAGAGCGCGTGTTTGATATCTGTCATGGCTGTCGCCGATGCGTTAGCCTGTGCGGCTCCTTCCCTACTCTGTTTGACCTCGTCGATGAGTCCGAAACTTTTGAAGTTGATGGTGTCGATAAAAAAGATTACTGGAAAGTCATTGATGATTGCTTCCTGTGCGATCTTTGTTATCTCACCAAATGTCCGTATGTACCGCCGCATGAATGGAATGTCGATTTTCCCCATTTGATGTTACGCGCCAAAGCCTTCAAGTTTAAACAAGGCAAAACCAAAATGCGCGACAAACTGATGACCTCAACTGATGCGCTGGGCAAATTAGCCAGCATTCCGGTCATCACGCAAACCGTTAACGCCGTTAATAACAATGGCGTAACACGATCAATACTCGATAAAACATTGGGCATTCACCCCGATGCACTACTACCAAAATACGATTCACGTACATTGGTTAAGCGTGATAAAAAACGCACCCCGACAACGATCAAATCAGAATCCACAGAAACCACGACGGGTAAAGTCGCTTTGTTTGCTACCTGCTATGGCAACTACAATGAACCACAAATTGGCGAAGACCTGATCAAGGTTTTTGAGCACAATGGTCTTCAAGTACAACTTGTACAAAACACACAATGTTGCGGCATGCCTAAACTTGAACTGGGCGATCTTGATGCCGTTACCAAGGCCAAAGAAGCCAATATTAAAATACTGGCCAGGCTGGTCGATGAAGGCTGGGATATTGTCACACCCGTTCCTTCGTGCACACTGATGTTCAAACAGGAACTGCCACTCATGTTCCCAGATGATGCTGAAGTCAGCAAAGTTCAACAAGCGATGTTCGATCCGTTTGAGTACCTGATGCTGCGCAATAAGGCGGATAAGCTGAATACGGAATTCAAACAACCATTAGGAAAAATTTCATACCATGTAGCCTGTCATCAACGGGTACAACGCATCGGTATGAAAACACGTGACATGCTCAACCTGATTCCAGATACCGAAGTATTACCTATCGAACGTTGCTCAGGCCATGATGGCACCTATACGTTCAAAAGCGAGTGTCACGACACAGCTATGAAAATTTGTAAACCGGTCGTCAGTAAAGTGAAACAAAATGAGAGCGATGTTTACACCAGCGATTGCGCCATGGCGGGTCACCACATTGAGGCTGGCCTGGCTGACGGCAGCAAACCAATACACCCAATTTCATTAATCCGAAAAGCTTACGATATATAGAGTCTATTAAAACAGTATGAACAAACTCACCCGAAAAGATCTATACAGCCTGGAACAATATTCCGAGATGCGCGATGACTACCGCAAAAAGGTAATGGCACATAAGGAAAATCGCCGCGTTGAATTAGGCAACCATGTGTTGTTATCGTTCGAAGATAAACTAATCATGCAATACCAGGTACAGGAAATGCTAAAAGCAGAAAAAATCTTTGATGCTGCTGGCATTGAAGAAGAGCTGGATGTTTATAACACGTTAATCCCTGATGGTAGTAACTGGAAAGCAACCATGTTGATTCAGTATACCGATGTCGCCGAAAGACAACGAGAGCTCACACGCCTTATCGGGATAGAAAATTCAGTCTGGATGCAGGTAGACGATTTTGAAAAAATATACGCTATTGCCGATGAAGACCTGGAACGTGATAACGAAACAAAAACATCGGCTGTACATTTTATGCGATTTGAGCTGAGTGAAGAAATGGCCACAGCAGTCAAGTCAGGCAGTGCAATATCCGCCGGTATTGAACATGAAAACTACCAGGAATCGATACAGCCGCTTGCCAGTAATATCCGTGATTCACTGGCGAGAGATCTGGCTTAGGTTTTAGTCATTAGAAAATGCTAGATCAAAAACTTATTCACCACAGAGGCACAGAGTTCACAGAGAAAAACAATGTATGTTGATGAACGCTTAACCGTGTAGGTGCAGATAAATTCACACCTGGGTTGTTCATACACACCAACAACAATCAGTTTCCTCTGTGAACTCTGTGCCTCTGTGGTTCAAACCTATATATCCTTTGACGCCAACCAGGATTTGCAAACAGACTCACACTACATAACCCAATAAAAAAGCCTGCTCACACATGGTATGAGCAGGCTTTTTTATTTATAAACGATTTATAACTACTTCGATGTCACTTTAAACACAACATCAGTATCAATAATTCTTAAACCTTCAGGCAACTCGGGCTCAGATATCATGTCCACTTCTGCATCATAAATATCTATTAACTCACCGGTATCAACATTATAAAGGTGCTGATGAACCTCAGTGTTGGTATCGTAAAATACACGCTCACGATCAATCAATACTTCACGTACAACACCTTTATTGGTAAACAAACCCATTGTGTTGTAAACCGTGGCACGAGAGACTCGATTACCGGCATCGGTGACACCATCTAAAATCTTTTCTGCAGACAGATGCTGTGGACACTGAAATAAAAATTCAGCAATCTCTACACGCTGTCGCGTCGGTGAAATTTTATAGTGCTGAAGCAAAGTAACGACTTCGCTTCGCTCGAGTGGAAAACTTAGATTTAGATTATTCATGCACGTAGTATAACCAACTTTTCAAAAAAGGGAATAGTAAACCTGTAATTTTGTCATGCGACTAAGGTATCATATTGCCTGTACTATATACACTCTATCCCAATTAAAACAACAGTTTACAACTTGGACATGCAATGGGAAACGCACTCTTCCATCACTAACAGCGTCAAATATACCTCTTTTGGCATAGTATTCATTTGACGGTTCTGTCGAAATTCTTTCCAACCAACCTGAATTTATCAGGGGTATAAATTGCTGCTGCTCATCAAACTCCGCATCAAACTCTGCCGGCGTGAACCACCAGCCATATAAAAGACTGGACGAGCACTCTAACGGTAGCATTGCTTCAATTGAATTTCCAGCTCGTTTTGCGAGCCAGGGAAAGTATAAGCGACCTTTCAAAATGACGGTGCAGCGATCAATTTTAATACCCTGTCCCGCCAGCCACTCCACCACACGTCGATCCTGACTGATAACACTCTGACGGCTTACAAGATGTTCAACTTTTTTATCCAGCCGATCGCGCAAATTAGGCCCATGCCAGTTACTCATTTCACGAGTATCACCTGCCCCGAGATAAAATTTAACAGCTAGCTCCCAGTGAAGCGTCTTTTTCTCTTTATTGTCAAATAAAATAAAATCGAGCTCGCCTAAGGTTGCTCCGCCAATATTTATCTGAACATTATTCTCAACAATGTCATAGCGTGATTGATTGCATAACCAGAAATACCACAAGGTTTCAAAATACTTTCCTAATCGGCGGTCTTTCTGATTAGCTAACAATTCATCCAGTTCACTCGAGTCATTATCCAGACGCTTAATCCAGGGCAAGGATTCAATGTAAAGCTGCTGATACCAGTCCCTCTGTGGCCATATACACTGCGGCGAAATCTGTGACATCAACGGCGGGCTGGAAATCGCCCAAGCTAGGTCACGTACCGATTGTTGCTTGAATTCAATCAAAGTTACCCCGTATTATTTTATTTATGCCCAAACAAATTAGAGTTGCCTTCAGGCATAATAACAATCAACATCGATAATTATCGCAATCAGTCTATGAAACACGCATTATTTCCTCTTAACACGGTTTTATTCCCCGGCAGCATTTTGCCTTTGCAACTGTTCGAACAACGCTACTTAACCATGATAAAGGACTGCATGAAGCAACAAACCGGTTTTGTGACCGTGCTCATCAGTGAAGGAAAAGAAGTGGGGGCCGCGCCGAAAATTTATTGTACCGGCTGTTATGTGGAAATTATAGACTGGGAGACGCTACCGAATGGATTACTGGGTATCAGCATCAAGGCCAAACATCGGGTAAAACTATCGAACAGCTCAGTCAGAGACGATGGTCTACTACTTGCAGAAGCATCACCTGTCGAGTCTACGCTGGATAAGAATCCGCCAATGCCACATGCATTTAAACCTTTGCCCGACACCCTCAAACAATTACTCGAGCACCCTTTTGCCACTCACTACAAAGATAATGTGGACTTTAACAATACAGCCGACATTTGTTATCGTCTGGGTGAACTCCTTCCCATCAGCAATAAACAGAAACAATTGTTACTGGAATCTGAAACCGCAGAACAGATGCTGGACCAACTCGCTCTGCACATCAATGCATTGCAAACCTAAGGATTAAAAACTGTTGAACCGCAGATTAGGGCAGGACGCCCGTAAGTAGAACAATGCATAACACCATGGATGGTGTGTAGTAGAGTAATGCAGGAGCTATTACCGAGGAGCAATTGTCGAAGGCGCAGAGGTAGGCATTTATATTAACGTCATTGCGAGCGGAGCGCGGCAATCTCCTGCAAACGACTCAGTCGCTTAAAGAGATTGCCGCGCTCCGCTCGCAATGACGAATAAACTAATTTCACCTCTGCGCCTCCGCAACTCTGCGGTTAAAACGCTTTTAGTGCTAAAATCGCTCGACTAATTTTATTGAGGAAACAGTAATGGCCTGGTGGGGTACATTTTTAGGCGGTACGTTAGGGTTTGTTTTTGGTGGACCATTAGGCGCATTAATTGGTGCAGCATTAGGTGGTAATTTTGATCGCGGCATCAAAATGGGTGACCGCATCGATATGGGTAGCCAGGAACGGGTGCAGGCGGCTTTCTTCACCACCACCTTCTCTGTAATGGGACATATTGCCAAAGCAGATGGTCACGTTAGTTCACAAGAAATTTCAGCGGCAAAAAGCATCATGGCACAGATGCAGTTATCTGAAGCGCAAAGCAAAGCCGCCATTAAATTTTTTGATCAGGGCAAGTCATCCGATTTCCCATTAGAAGATGTATTGCATCAATTTAAAAAAGAATGTCACCGTCGACGCAACCTGATTCAGATGTTCGTCGAAATTCAGATTGCGACCGCTATGGCAGACGGAAAAGTGGATGCCAGTGAAAAACGTATCCTCTACACCATTGGTGAAATTCTGGGCTTTTCACAAAGCCAGATTGATCATCTGTTTAATATTGCCAGTGGCGCCAAAGCCAGTGTTAGCGATAGCCTGACACTGACACAGGCTTATAAAATCATTGGCGTTGAGAAAGGCAGCAGTGAAGCCGAGATTAAAAAAGCCTACCGCCGCTTAATGAGTCAACACCATCCAGACAAACTGGTGGCTAAAGGTTTACCGGATGAGATGATTGCGTTGGCGACAGAAAAGACACAGGAAATTCGCAAGGCTTACGATTTGATAAAAGAAAGTTTATAAACGTAGCAAAAAAATTTAACCACAGAGACACAGAGGTCGCAGAGAAAACATACGTAATGTTGGTTGCGCCGAAGGCGCTATAAATAATTAAAACTCTGCGACCTCTGTGTCTCTGTGGTAATTAATTAATCTTAGACCCACTCAGTTCCCAGGCATAAGCACAGTCCAGCTCTGACAACACGGCAACAACGCCCTGCTCACCATCATCCAGCATCGCCTGTAAAGGGCAGCGATTCTGTAAACGTATGTGTGGCTCAGCCATCCAGCGCGCGCCCATCTGTAAATTTCTAGGATAGGTGGTTCTCAATGCATCGATGATGCCGAGTAAAATTATCACTCGACAGGCCACTTTTTCATCATCAGGAAAAGGCGTATCCTTCCGATATTTAGCCAGATGACGACTGCGCTCTGTTGAAGGAAAATCCAGCACAGCAAGTATTTGCTCGCCGTTCAAGCCCCAGTCATCCAGTGCATTCATCACTTTCTGGGTTCGTAATAACAGTTGTTCCGGGCTAGGATTTGATGTCGACATAATTAATAAATGAAGGGTTTTACTTCAATATAACGGCTAAAATGAAATAACATTTTACCACATTTACAATTGGCCTATAACCACAGGAAAATTCATGGCAATTCGACCCGTACTGCGTCTCGGTGACCCACGACTTTTCGAGATCGCTTCACCTGTAAGCGACTTCGATCAAACCCGGCTCGATGAGCTACTCGAAGACATGTTCGACACCATGGCGGCTGAAGATGGTGCCGGTCTGGCTGCCCCGCAAATCGGAGTAGGTTTACGTGTCGTTATTTTTGGCTTTGATGACAACCCTCGCTATCCTGATAAAAGTCCGGTACCTAAAACCGTGTTAATCAACCCGGAAATCACGCCCTTATCGGAAGAAAAAGAAGACGGCTGGGAAGGCTGCTTAAGCGTACCAGGCATGCGTGGTGTGGTTTCTCGGTACACACACATACGCTATACCGGCGTTGATGCCACTGGCACAGCAATCGACATTGAAGCGCAAGGCTTTCATGCTCGCGTAGTTCAACATGAATGCGACCACCTCGATGGCATAATATATACCCACCGACTGGTTGACCCATTACTATTTGGCTTTACCGAAGAACTTTTTAACGATAAACAATTAAC
>Ga0316209_1002280_pt1 | contig 15942 bp, 12 predicted proteins | sample 6monopyrite_MG_FD_204945 | JGI IMG/M metagenome (GOLD analysis project Ga0316209, IMG submission 204945) | Microbial mat bacterial communities from mineral coupon in-situ incubated in ocean water Damariscotta River, Maine, United States -... | ecosystem: Environmental > Aquatic > Marine >...
TTGTGGCCGCCCATGCCATCGGCCATGGCTACCCACAAAATCCCCAGCTCAGGTGATACGCCATATCTTACCGCATCCTCGTTATTTGGCCTGACGGGCCCCTGCTCGCACAGAACCTGAACCGAATATTTCATGATATCGGCGCCTGTTTAAAATCCCGTTTTAGCGCATTGACCAGCGCCTGTTTAAATTCCTGCATGTTTTGATAGCGTTTGGCCGCGTCTTTTTGCAGCGCCTTATTGGTGATCCTGACTGCGCTGGATGGCAACTCACTATCCCAGTTGCGTACCGCTTCCTGTTTGCTGTTAGCAATATGAAAGGCAACGCTGGCGATAGAGTCGCCATCAAACGGCAGATGTCCGCAGAGCAATTGATAAAAGGTCACTCCCAGACTGAATATGTCGCTACGGCCGTCCACCCGGTTGCCCAGTACCTGTTCCGGCGACATATAATAAGGGCTGCCCATAATAGTTCCGGTGCGGGTTTTGCTTTGATCAGTAACGCAGGCGATGCCAAAATCGGTCAGGGTGACGCGCTGATATACATCGTCATAAATCATATTGGCGGGTTTAATATCGCGATGAACCACATTGGCTTTATGCGCGTAGTCGAGGGCTTCGGTGATCTGAATCATCAGTTGATAAACCAGTGGCGCGGGCAATAACAACTCCGGTTTTAAAAACTCCGACAGGGGCGCGCCGGTGAGTAAATCCATCGCGATGTACCCCAGATCGCCTTCCTCGCCAACGTCGTAAATAGTGACAATATTAGCGTGACTGAGGTTGCCCGCAGTTTCTGCTTCGCGAAAGAAGCGGGCTTTGATTTCAGCAAAATTAGAATCGTCAAGCTCATCACCCAGATGCAGGGTTTTAATAGCCACATGACGATTGATTTTAGGGTCAACACCCTGAAACACGATCCCCATCGCGCCCTTGCCGAGTACGCCCTCAACCTGATAGCGACCAAAATTTTCCACCTGATAAGCCGGGTTGACCCGGGTAGTCGGCATTGTCTGGCCGGGCTCTATCACTAGCGTTTGATCAAGTTTCTCGCTGCTTTCCAGCGCCTGGTAGTCCGCCAGCTTTTTATCGCAGCCAGCATGCTCAATTCCTGCTTGCTCAATCCACAGAAACAACTTTTTCGCCAACGCGCGATTGTTTTTAGCTTCTGCCTGCAACGCGACATCAAAGACCTTATCGAGCAAAAGTTTGTCGGGATTGGCTGCGCTCAGGCTGGGTTGTAATTTTTCAAATTGTTGCGACCGGTAAAATACTGGCATGGCCAGTGCCAGCAGTTCGTTATGTCGTGCGTCCTGTTGCCGCCATTTATCAAGCTGACGCTGATAGGCACTAAAGACACTCGCGCCTGCCACCACCACCAGAATCACCGGGGTTATGGTCAACCATTGCATCTGGCTATAAGCGATATACTGGCTGAGCAATACTAAAATCGCAAAAACCGCGTAACCGATGGTCTGCTTTGGCCAGCCAAAATGCGCGCTCCACCAGCACAGCAGTAATCCGAGCAAGGTCAACAAATAGGGCGTGTACACCACGACCAGGCCCTGATACAAATAATTTTCCTGAGCAAGGCGAAATACCTGGCGCGTGATCGGGTCCGCCTGGGTAAGTTGACCATCGTCAATTAACAGCAGTCGCGTCGGGTTGTTACGGGTATATTCAGTCGCCGAGCGCAGATCCATTGGCGCGGGAACCCTGCCCGCCGAAAACACTTTTGCGGAGACGCCCAGTGGCCAAATCTTATCGTCCACTTTCAAACGCCAGTTCAAGGACTTTTCCAGCTCAAGAGAATCAGCCCCTGAAAATCCGGACCTTAATGTTTGTGCAACAAACCCCGGATAAACCTGGTCGCCAAGTCGCCATAGCAATCCAGTGGCACCGCTATCGGTTGCTACAAGTGGCGCGTAGATTACATCGGTTGCCGCGCTCCAGCTGATATCAGGGTACTCGGGCAAGCGCCGGAACAGATAATCCAGCAATGATAATTTAACGCTACCCGATGCAAACGGTGCTGGCGTTGCGCGGTTTTCGGCGGCCAGAATTATGGGTGTTATTCGAGGGATTCGACTGACATAATTTTTGACGCTCGACTCAAGCCCGGTGGTTGGCCTGGCCAAAAAAGCCACTCCGGCTTCGGGGTTATTATCGAACAACTGGTGCAACTGGTTAAAGTCATCCAGTTGCTGGTGCGTTACTTTGACGCGTATCGCACTGGCGGCGGGCATATGTCGCGGCAATAATTTGTAGAGTAGATCACGATTCCATTGGTCAAACGGGGAGAAAACACCATTTTCAAAAGCAGCCACCAAAACGACTAACAAAAAAAGTAATAGATAAAACCAGCCGGTCGTCTGAAAAGGCAACGGATTTTTTTTCATGCTTTTAATTTTGCCTCAATCATGCTTACTTGTTGTTATTGCCGAGACCATTCTTGCGCCGAATAACCGCCACCCGAACAGGCAAGTTTGTTGTTATTATCGAGCTCGCTAACTGAGTATAACCGCCAGCCGATGATCAGTTTAGCAATAAATCACAAGTTATTGAATTAGTGTATAATCGTGCGCAAATTCAGCCCGGAATACCCTTCACACGACCCATGCAAAAGCGACCAATAGCTCTAATTATTATGGATGGCTGGGGATACAGCGACAATCCGCAAGCGAACGCCATTATGGCCGCAAACACGCCAGTATTTGACAACCTGTGGCAAAATTATCCGCACACCCTGATTTCCGGCTCGGGCGTAGACGTTGGCCTGCCGCATGAACAAATGGGTAACTCCGAGGTTGGTCACTTGAACCTTGGATCGGGGCGCGTCGTCTACCAGGATTTCAGCCGCATCAGCAAAGCCATCTGCGACGGTGAGTTTGAGCATAATCCGGCTATCAATCAGGCGATCGACACTGCCGTATCGGCAGGCAAGGCGGTGCATATTATGGGATTGTTATCCGACGGCGGTGTGCACAGCCATATCGAACATATACAGGCGGCACTCTCACTTGCCGCAGCGCGCGGCGCCGATAAACTCTATCTGCACGCATTTCTCGACGGCCGCGATACCCCGCCGCAAAGCGCATCCGCTTACATTGAAGCTATTGAATCGGCAGGTAAAGGGCGCATCGCCAGCCTTTGCGGGCGTTATTACGCCATGGATCGTGACCAGCGCTGGGACAGGGTCGAACTGGCTTATCAATCGTTGGTGAGTGGTCACGCTGAATATTCTGCACAGACTGCGCAACAGGCTCTGGCGGATGCTTATCAGCGCGGCGAAAACGACGAATTTGTAAAGCCCTGTATTATCGGCGAAAGCGTCCCGATCCAGTCCGGCGACTGTGTAATTTTTATGAACTACCGCGCCGACCGCGCTCGCGAGATCACGCGCGCTTTTGTTGATGACAATTTCGATGGCTTTAAGCGGGACGCGCTGGCAATTAATTTTGTGATGCTGACCCAATACGCTGCCGATATTAAAGCCGCTTGCGCCTTCGCCCCGATATCCTTAGCAAAAGTGTTAGGCGAACATTTACAGGATCTGGGTAAAACCCAGCTCAGAATTGCGGAAACAGAAAAGTACGCCCACGTCACTTTCTTTTTTAACGGCGGCGCAGAAAAGCCCTTCACCGGAGAAGAGCGATTGTTGATCCCCAGCCCCAAAGTGGCCACCTATGACCTGCAGCCGGAAATGAACGCGCCGCTGCTCACCGACAAGCTGATTGAGGCCATCGAGTCGCAACATTATGATTTTATTATTTGCAACTACGCCAATCCGGATATGGTCGGTCATACCGGCAACTTTGATGCGACTGTCAGCGCCATCACCTGCCTCGATACTTGTCTTGCCCGGGTACTCAAAGCGCTGGACAAAGTCGGCGGCGAGGCCATGATTACTGCCGACCATGGCAACGCGGAAAAAATGAGCGACCCTGCCACAGGGCAGCCGCACACCGCGCATACTAATTTTCTGGTGCCATTTATTTACTATGGACGGGATGCGAAACCGACCACAAAAAGCGGTGTTTTATCAGACGTGGCACCCAGTTTACTGTCGGTCGCAGGATTACCCATTCCGGACGAAATGACCGGCAAACCGTTAATGAAGCTGGTGTAGTCCAAGCTAAGGAAAGGGTCTCACGATGAACAGGTTCGATACAATAATCATAAGTTAACCACAAGAGTAGTCGATTGAAATTTTACCTGCGAAAACCTGTTTTTCTTTTTTTGATTTTGAGTTGTTGCGCTAATGGGGCGGCTGTTTTGGCGGCCGAGACAACAACAGAGAAAGACGGAGCACAGATCGAACGTGAAGCGGCAAAAAAAGAACTGCTACAGCTAAAAAAAGATATAGAAAACCTGCAAAAAAACCTCAAGTCAACGCGTAAACAACAAAGTCGAGCTGTTACTCAGCTACGACGGGCAGAAAAACAAATCGCGACCGCCGCAAAAATATTACGCTCAACCAATCGTCAGCTACAACAAAAAAATCAGCAACTGAAAAAGCTCAGGCGCCAGCAGTCCAACTTAAAACAAAATAAAATCAAACAGAAAAAAGCGCTGGCCTCGCAGATCAAATCGGCCTTCATTAATGGTCGTCAGGAATATTTGAAAATGCTGCTTAATCAGGAGGATCCCGAAGCGCTGGGGCGAATGCTGGTGTATTTTGATTATATGAATAAGGCTAGAGTCAAAAAAGTGAGCGAGCTGCAGCAAACTCTTGAGCAGCTCGACAGTATCGATCAAAAAATACAACAGGAAATCAGTGAACTCAATATTCTAAAAACCGCAAAAGAGGCGGAAAGCAAACGCTTGAATTCTCTCAAACGCAAACGTCAGCAATTAGTTAATGCGTTAACCAGGGAAATTGAAGCTAAGAGCGAGCGGCTCACCGAATTGCAAGTTAATGCCGAAGAGTTACAAAGCCTGGTGGACTCGGTAAGAGAAGCTATCGATAATATTGACTTTAGCCAACCGCTTGAAGGGCTCAAGTCGCTCAGGGGAAAACTCGCCTGGCCGGTGCGCGGAAAAACCTTGCAAAAATATGGCTCGCGTATTGCCGAAGGGCTCAAGAGCAATGGCCTGATCATCGGTGCGAAAGAAGGCAACTCAATTAATGCCGTTCATTATGGCCGCGTGGTATACGCCGATTGGTTACGCGGCTTTGGCTTGCTGGTAATACTCGACCACGGCGAAGGTTACATGAGCCTTTATGGATACAACCAGGCGCTCTACAAACAGGTGGGCGACTGGGTCGAAGCCGGTGAAACCATCGCTAGCGTCGGTCAAAGTGGTGGCCAACAGAAACCGGCACTCTACTTTGAACTCAGGCATCAGGGTAGTCCGCTTAATCCGAGAAAGTGGCTTAAGTGAGTGTGAGTGGATTAAATATTAATAAGCTGCTAAAGCGACAGTATTATCACCTTCAAGTGTAGATTGGCTTTTAAACCAACAGGATTGAAGGCGTTCGGTTGACTTAAACGCCTTTAGCCTACTGACTAAGAACTTACCTACACAGTAGTAACGCTATATAAGACATTATCGAAATTGAATATCGCGCTTCAGGTACTTATAAACCCCGTTGCCATTCCTGACGTAACGGGATGGAAGCGGGTTGGGTCAACGCAACCTCAACCTGTTGTAGTAATTTTTGTTTATCGCGTCCTAACACACCTTTAAGCACCAGATAATTGGAAGCGTGGTCGCTTCTGAAAATGGTCTGCTGCAATTCCAAAGTGGATAGCAGCCACTGCATTTCCTGAAATAACTGGGGTTGCGATAGCGGTTCAAATGCCGAAAAATTGCGGCGGAATCGATCCTCTCCCAAAGGAAAGCTTACCACCAGCGTGGAAAGATATTCTGGTTGCGCCGCGTTCATTAATCTGGCTGAGTTAATCGCGTGCTGCTGTGACAAAGTGCTGCCGCCGAGTCCGTTCAGGATCATGACCGACGCTTTAATGCCGGCGGCTTTAAGTTTGTTTAGCGCCGCCAGCGAGGAATCATAGGTTTCGCCTTTTTGTACCCGCTTTAGCACTTCATCATCGCCGGACTCACACCCCACATAAACCAGCTTAAGGCCGAGTTGCCGTAGGCGGGTTAGTTCTTCAACGCTTTTGTTAATGATATTTCTCGGCAGGCAATAGCTACTCACCCGGTCGCAGCCGGGTAATATTTTGTTAATTTGTTCCAGTAGAATTTCCAGTCGTCGACTGGACAGGGTCATTGCGTCGCCGTCGGCTAAAAAAATCCGACGTGGTAGCTGCGGCAAGTGAGTAAGGGCTTGCAGTTCCGCGTTCAGTTCAGATTGCGCCTTAAAGCTGAATTTTTTCTGAGGGGAGGTGTACATTTCACAAAAAGCACAGTGATTCCACGAGCAGCCATTGGTCACCTGAAGAATAAAGGACTTCCATTCGCTAGGGGGTCTGAATACGGGTTCTATATAGTTCACAGGAAGATTGCCAGTTTAATCGGGATTGAGATTGACCTTTTTTGCGGAGCGGCTGATACCGTTCCCGTGCAAACAGGAACGGTTGCTGGATTCGCTTTTGCATCTAGACTATTTTTTCTTCCAACCAACGCCTTTTAGAAAAATAAAGTTCCCTTTGGCGGTTTTTTTGATTGTGGCTTTACCGGCAATCAACTCAACTTGATTAAGTGGCTGATTGCGTTTTTTGGCAATTTGCTGGTAGCGTGCCTTACGTTTTTGATTGACCGATGCAACCAGCGCTTTTATTTTTGGTGAGGCGTTTTTCACAACGGCGACGTACCCGTCAAAGCGCTCGCCAATGATGCCGTTATTTTTTGGAGCGGTCAGCTCAGATGCCATTAGCGATGTGCTGGCTAGCATTAAGAGAATAACGATTGAATTTATAAATTTTTTCATGGGTAAAACCTCCGTTCAAATTCGGTTATCAGACTAGAATAAATCGCCTTCTTCCAGCGCTTGCTCAACATCTTTTTCCACCACAATTCGAATCGTCGCGTTGATCTCAATGCGGATCGGCTCCGAAGGCGGGGCGATGGTAACGGTTGGATTGCACGCTGCCAGTAGCATTACGAGTAAAGCGAGGGCTGATGCTTTTTTTATCATGGATGTTTCTCCAGATTTGCCGATGATCTTGCGATCCTATTGAGCGTAAATTGATCATAATCGCGTTTTAATGAATGTTAACTGAATCCGGAGTAATAGGGAAAGCGTTTTACTTCTCGTTTTTTACATCTGGCGTTTTAGGCATATATTTGTGATATTGACTGCTTGAGCTGACCTTTCCCCGTTTTCGCCTTGAATTAGGTTGAATTTACGCTCCTAATTTCCTTCCAAGTAAACTCGATAGTAGTTCGGAAAAGTCGATATCCAGATTCAGGGTCAAATCTATCGGCCTGCCATCCTGTAAGTCAGGATTTTTTCCGATCACTCGCAAGGTGATCCTGTGCTGATTGCCTCTAAGATGATTAATACTGCCGGAAAGCTGGCTATAGTGAAGGTTTCGCAGCGCTTGCAGCGCTATATTGTCGCTAACGGCCTGCGCTTGTTCGCTAGTGTATTGAATGACCCCGTTAGTGACGTTGGAAAAGGTCGCATTTCTGATAATGACGGCATCCTCCTGAGTACTTACCGGAACGGTCATATCGATATCTCCAGTCAAGGTGATATTTTCCATTTCCAGATAATCGATGAGCTGTTTCAAAGAGAGGTGCTTAACCTGGACCAATGATGGTTGTAACTGGCTTTGTCTAACGGATAATTTATCGCTGTTAACCTGCCCTGAAAACGCCCGTAGGCTCAAATCAGTTACTAGAAAAGATTGTAAACTTTGCGATGAGATTTCAGCCGATAGGTCGTTAATGTTGAAACTGTCAGCCAGTTGAATCTGCTTGAGCTTAATCAGAGCGGTGGCGCGTAAAGGCTGTATTGCCTCAACATTAACGGTTACATCAGCATCATTGAGAAGGGTCTCGCCGATCTTTAAAGTCGCATTATTCAGGTCAAGTTTTGCTCTGGCTGATAGTTTGTCTTTGTAGCTCAAGGTGGCACTATGCTCCAAAGAGCCGCTTTGCAGCGCTAGCGATGGTACTTGCTCACTTTCCAGTTGCGTCAGGATCTGGTTGAGTAAATATTGGTTCGCTTGCTGGCTCGCTAATTCAATTTTTGTCTCGCCGCTCGAACGGTCAAATGCTAGCTGCAACGGGGTCAGCATTTTGCTATTTAACCGAATATCACCCTCGGCAATTAGCTGGTCTTTATCCCGCCGGACTTTCAGATCTGCACCGAGCTGGCGATAGAAAATATCACCCAGTTGACCATCCGCATCGCTAAATTTTAGCGTGGCTCGCGCTGATTGCGGTGACAAATCGAAATGGGTCAGTTCAGCATCAATGCGTACCAAAGGCGAATAATAAAGTCCGGCGTAGTCAACTTCTGCGGCCTGCAGGGAAAATAAAAGCTTCGGTTCGTCTGGTTGAACTTCGGCATGATAATCCAGTTGGGCACTCAGCTGTGCCTGCAATTTTACTTTCTCATCTTGTTTGGCGGTAAGCTCGCCCTCGACGACTTCGACACTGAAGCGTTCTGGATAAGACTGCTGCGGCCAAAACCTAAACTGCCCCGCTTTACCTTTCACCTTGATGTCATCCAGGCCGAGGCCATACGCCGGCAATTGTAATTGTGGGCCGTGAGCGTTGATTTGAAGCGCCTGAGCAGATAGAAACTTACCATCAAAAACCAACTGGCCCTCGATTTCTACATTTGACAGCGAACCGCTAAAGGTACTGTCGCCTGAAAAATTAACTAGCCCTGCGCTGGAGACGCGGGTGTCGAAAATAAAGGGGAGTGTGGCTAGCTTCGATTGTGAATTGACCTCAAGTGACAAAGGTGAGTCGGGTCTGGCGGGTAGAGTGAAATCAGCGTTAACAATCAAACTAAAATCAATCGCCGACTCTGCGTTTGCCTGGCTTGCGTTCAATTTTAGCTTTCCCTGCAAATTGATTTGTTGGTCTGCTAGCGCTAATAGGGGCAAATTAGCCAGATTTTTCAAATCAACTTCAATCGACAGAGTTTTTTCGCCATTTTCGAGACTATAATTCGACCATAACATGGGCCCGTTTTCAGAAGTCAGGGTCACTCCTGGATTAACCGAGTCAAACTGCAGCTTAAGTTCGAGTTTTGTCGGTCGTTTTAAAAAATCGTCGTGCGACAAGGAGAAATCGGCGAACAGAAGCTGATTTTGGTCGAGGCTAAAATTGAGTTCATTTATCAATAATGGCGCTGCTTTTTGTGGTTGTGAATCGGTTATGATGCTCAACGAATCAACCCTGCCGCTTATAACGGGTAATCCGGCGGTCAAATCCGTCAAGTCAATTTTTGGAAAATTGAGCGGTGTCAGCGCGTCTGTTTCTGTCCGGCTTGTCCTAGTTTGAGAAATCAGTTTTACTTCAATCTGCCCGATCTTAATCTGGTTTAATTGCCGGTTTGCAGAAAAATTTTTTACTTGAATTTCTGCATCCGCCGATTCTAAATCCAGTTGCACTATCTCGAAGCCATGCCAGCCGGGATAAGCCAGCTCAAAGCGCTTTATTTTCCAATCCTCCAGATAAAACTGGGCGACGCTGCCTGCCCACCAGGGTAGCGTCAGAAAGGCTGCGGCGACAAAAATTAAAACGGCCAGGGTGATACGGACAATCAGTTTTATCATGAGCGCCTTGGAAAACGAAATTTAGTTTCTGCCTGAATCTGGTAAAGGATCAATGGTCTTGCTCACCGCTTAATAAATTTGTCTAACCGGGTTTTAACCAATATCAGGTGGTCGGCCTTTTTATTTAACAAGTCTAGCAGATAATTATAGTTGGTAGAAAACTGGGGTTAACGGAAAACTGCGACTCCCAGAAATCCCGGATTGGCCGTTAATCAGAGCGGGCGTTTAGCAAAGATGAACGAAAAAAATAAATCAGAATAATGATCCGGCTCTATGCCACCGATCAGCAAATAAGTGAATAGCCATTGTTGTAAGTCGCTGGCTTGGCTATAGTTGACAGCAGCAAGCAACGCGTTGTTGCGTAAATCGAACAAGATCAGGCGCGGTTATGAAAGAGTGTAATAGACCAGCTTTCAGTTTTATCCTAATCCTTTTTAGCCTTCTTGCGCCGCCAGTATTCGCTGCGGCTGAAACAGAAGAGGCGTCGATTCCTTTAAACGAGTTGCGGGCACTGAGTGAAGCTTATTATCAAATAAAGACCAATTATGTGGCGCCTACCGACGACAAGCAACTACTGCAAGCCGCCATCGCTGGTATGGTTGCGAGTCTCGACCGTCATTCGCGTTATTTGCCGGCGCGGGAATTTCAGCAAGTCAATGCCGATAATGAAGGGGAATACGCCGGTATCGGGCTGAGTTTTGACGATCACAAGTTTGGTATTCAGGTGATGAAAGTGCTGGACGATAGCCCTGCGAAGCGCGCAGGCATAAAGCCTGGCATGATTATAACTGTGGTCGACGGACGCGAACTGAAATTTATGAGCGCGCACGCGGTGATGTCGTTGTTCATTGGAGAAGTCGGAAGCCCGATTGAGTTAACGGTTGCGGCGGCAGAGTTTCCCAAGCCGAGAGTGATCAAACTGAGACGCGAATTTCTGCGAATAAAAAGTGTGTTTGGCCAGTGGTTACCGGAGCAAACTGGTTATGTCGCTATCTCGCAGTTTAGCCTGAAAACCGCCGAAGAATTTGACGCGGCTATCGCTTCGTTGCGTCAAAAAGGAAAATTCAACAATCTGATTTTAGACCTGAGAAACAATCCGGGCGGGGTGATGGAAGTTGCCGTTGAATTGTCGGGTCGGTTTATAGCGGACGGTAAGCTGTTAATTTCCAGTGGGCGCACGGATGATGCCAATCGCACTTATTTTGCCAACGGCAATGCGCCGTTGGCAGATATGAATGTGGTAGTGATGATCAACGCCGATACAGCATCAGCCGCTGAAATAATGGCTGCGGCTCTCAAAGACCACGGTAAGGCGCTGCTTTTAGGGCAGCGGACTTATGGCAAAGGCAGCATCCAGAGTGTGATCCCGCTGAATACTACCTCAGGGATAAAACTGACCAGCGCTGAGTACTATTCGCCAAATGGCGATAAAATTCAGGACGCGGGAGTAGCCCCCGACATTGATTTTGAAGTGGCGAATGATAAGGGCGACACTCATAAAGGTGGCAAAAACAGTTATAATGTGCCTTTACTGGACGACCCCGAACTTTTGCAGGCCTATCGTTTAGTGACTCAACAACAATAAATACTCAACATCAAAACGGAATAGCGCCTCTTGTTACTTAGACTTTTTGTTCTCCTGTTCACTCTGGCTGCTTGCACCCCCGCTGCCACTGTACCCGAAAAAATATCCACGTTAAATGCGGATCAGATTCCTGTTGCCGAGCGATTAGTAGAGCCAGCGCAGAGCCGGGTAAACAAGCCGAGAATCTCGATCGTGATGGACGATTTAGGCGACAATTCAATTGTCGCGCGTCAGATCGCCGCACTGCCTGCCACTTTGACTCTGGCGATATTGCCTCACACGCCGCACGCGCAAAAGCTCTCCAGGATTGGCCGGGAGCTGGGGCACGAAATTATCATGCACATGCCAATGGAGGCAGGCAGTCGTCCCGACCTGTTAGGGCCGGGCGCGTTGTTTGCCGATATGCCGCAGCCCCAGTTTTTGCAGACTTTTCTACAAAGCGCAGCCAGCGTGCCTAACCTGGTGGGTTTTAACAATCACATGGGCAGTCTGCTCACCACAAATCCAGAAAAAATGCAGTGGTTGATGGCGGTGGCGCGGCAAAAACAGTGGTATTTTCTGGACTCCAAGACCAGTCAGGATTCAGTGGCGCAAGAGATTGCAGAAACCGCAGGACTGCCGACCATTGGCCGCGATGTCTTTCTGGACCATCATCAGGAGTCAGCACAGCTAGAGCAGATCCTGAAAAAACAGTTAAAGCTGGCCAAGCGAATTGCGTCCAAACGCGGACACGTCGTCGTGATCTGCCATCCGTACCCGCAAACTCTGGCGTTTCTGGCGGAGGAAATTCCTAAGCTCAACAAGGAGTTCGCACTGGTGAAACTCAGTGAGTTGCTGCCGCCTGGAAAAACCAGGCTGGCCAAATCGGAGCGGACACTGTCGGATCAGATCAAACCGGAGCAGACCGAACCGGATCAGATCAAACCGGAGCAATCCAGTTTAGAAGCGAACAAAGCAGAGTAATCAGCGACAATTGTAAGCGCTCAGGTTTTCTGCCAGATCAAAATTCGGTTGTTTGACGGCATAGCCAGGTCGTCAACTATTTCCAGCCTATACTGCGTCGCCAGCCGTTGCAGCGCTTCAAAATCCCTTATGCCACTGTCGCTGTTGCGCGCTTTAAGCCAAAGGTCAAACTGGCGATTGCTCTCACTGGTAAATTCGCCGCCGTAATTAAACGGCCCGTAGACGATCAGCATTCCGTCCCGTTTGAGCTGGGTTGCGACACCCGCAAACAAAGCCTGTACTGCCTGCCAGCTAATTATATGCAGTGTATTTGCAGAAAAAATTGCATCAAATGACAGCCCTGGCCAACGCGGTCTTAAAACGTCCAGCTCAAGTGGCGCCTTCACATTGCTCAGGCCGGCATGATTGAGCCACAGGTAGATGGCCGCGTGATTTTCCAGCAGGTCGCTAGTATGCCAGGTCAGGTGTGGCATCTTTTCACCCATATAGACTGCGTGCTGACCGGTTCCGCTGCCTATTTCCAACAGGTTTTTGGTTTCGCGCAAGAGCGGTTGAATCGCTTCAAATATTGGTTGTTGATTGCGCTCGCAAGCGGGCGAGCAGGGTCTGTCCGGTGGCGGTTGATTTTGTGGCATGAGTTTAAGTTTTTCTGAATTAGCGTATCTCACTCTGAAAGACAAGCATAAGCTGAATATCGCAGCGCCGCAATCGGCCAGGTTGAGAAAGGAATAATCCGGGTTTTCCGGTATTTTCTGCAAACCCGAAAGGTTATTCTGTTTTCGTGTCTGGCTTTTGATTAGAATGTTCGCCACAGACGGAGATTAATCATTGGAAAAATCAGGAATTTACATGCAGTTACGTGAAACTCGATTGCTATTGGTGCTGGTCATTTCACTTTTTTCTTTGCCGCTGGCGGCGCAGGTCGACTACAAAATCGAGATCACCGACCCGCAGCATCATCTAGCCCAAGTAGAAATAAGGCTGCCCAAGGGCAAAGAGCTCTTACAACTCAACATGCCAAACTGGCGCACCGGCGCATATAAAATACTCAATCAGGCAAATGGCGTGCGCGATTTTAAAGCGACTGACGCGCGCGGAAAAAAGCTTAGCTGGCGTCGTAGCGATAAAAGTAGCTGGCTTGTCGATAACCCGCAAAAAAAAGCAGTGAAAGTTAGTTATCAGTTGTACGCTAACGAGCTCGGTAACCGCAGTCGTCATATCGACGAAACTCACGCCTACCTGGATGCTACCGCCGTTTTTATGTACGAGCCATCGCGGATGGGCGAGCGCCAGCGGGTATCGCTGGTTGTGCCAAAAAACTGGCGAAGTTATTCAGGAATGGAAAGTAGCGCGCCCCATCAATTTATCGCGCGTAACTATCACCAACTGGCCGACTCCCCGATAGAAACCGGGATCAGTGAATTTTACGAATTTCAGGAAGATAAACGCGATTATCAGGTGGTGATCTGGGGTAAGCCCAACGTCTCCGGTGAAAAAATCAGCAAAGACCTTCAAGCGTTAGTGTCGCAAAGTCAGAGCATCTGGAACGGTTATCCGTACCACAAATATCTTTTTATTATTCATGCGACCGCGGGCGCTACCGGTGCAACCGAACACTTAAATTCCAGCGTTATCCAGCGGCCTCGATTTGCCTATTCGCCTCGGACTGATTACCTTAAATACTTCCTACGAACCGCCGCCCACGAAATAATCCACACCTGGAACGTGAAAGCCTACCGCCCGCAAGCACTGGTGCCTTACGACTATCAACAAGAACGATTGAGCGATCTGCTCTGGATAGCCGAAGGCTCAACCAGTTATTTTCAGGACAGGCTTTTATTAACCGGCGGACTGCAACAGCCAAAAGATTTCTTCAAAGCGCTAAGCAAACGAATCCACGAGTTTCAGCGCCGCCCCGGACGCGAGCGACAATCACTGGCCGAGGCCAGCCGAGAAAAATGGATTGCGCAGGGCGGCGACTTTGCCACTAACCACAGCGTCAGTATATACAGCGAAGGTTTTATCGGCTCCTGGCTACTGGATTATAAATTACTGAACGAAAGCAATCTTAAGGTGAGTTACCGTGACCTCCATCGCCTGCTTTTTGCGCGCAGCGAGAAAGTTAGCGCCAAGCAGCAAAAGCAGATCGACTCTTTCAGTTATGGTTACGATAAAAGTGAAGTATTGAAACTGCTAAATCAAATTAGCGGTAAGGATTACGCTAATTGGTGGTCACGCCAGATAGAGCAGCCGCTAACGGCAGATTTCGATGGCATGCTGGTAACTGCAGGGCTGAAATTCGCCGAATTAAAAGCAAAAGACTATAAAGCCTGGGCGGGGTTTAGTGGCGAGTCCGACGGCGGTTTTTATAAACTGACATCGGTCGAGCGAAATTCCCCGGCGTGGCAGGCGGGGCTTTCTATCGGCGACCAGTTAATCGCTATAAACGGATTTAAAGTGACCGCAAAACAAGCTGGATTACGCCTGCAGGAATACCAGCCCGACGATAAATTAGAGCTGACCCTGTTTCGCCGTGACGAGCTTATACGCCGTAGTTTAACCCTGGCGAAAATCAGTAAAAAAATTCGACAGATCGAACCGGTTGAAAAACCGAGTGATTCGCAAAAACAATTTTTTAAAGCGTGGCTTGGCGTTGAGTTTCCGGTTAAGGCTGAGTGATTTTTTTGGATCTCAGCTTAATCGCATCGACCCGGCCAAGATAGTTGACGACTAACATCCGGCGCAGGACTTGTATTTAATTTGAGTCAATTTGACTGATTTTCCCGAAAGCTGCTTTTAGCAGGCAGCAAATCTTCCAGAAAAAATGCTGATAGCTCAGATCGACCTGTCAGACCGGCCTTGGAATAAATGGCCATGGATTGTACGCGCGCAGTTTTTTCTGTTGTTCCCCTGAGCCTGGCAATTTCCTTCAGACTCAACCCTTTGAGTAAAAGGAAGGCGACTTCGCGTTCGGCCGGGGTCAAATTCCAGTCGGTTAGTTGCTGCTCAATCAATTTTGAAAGGCCTTCAAGATAGCTTTTTGAGCGCTCCTGCCACAGTTCCGCTTCTACTTTCAATGTCGCTGACAGCTTGCGCTCCTGGCGCAGATCGCTGCGCACCCGAATCAAGTCTTTCAGAATAAAAAAGGTACCGCCAAGAGCCAACAGGCCTGCAGCCCCTTCGGTAAGTAGATGCCAAAACGCCACGCCCTGGCCAGAGTCGGTAATTAGATCGACGGCGATAATCGTGGTGATTAAGACCAGCGTAGCGAGCAGGATTATATGGTCACGCAGGTTCATCAAACGCCTTAATCATCGTCTTCTTCATAATCATCGTCATGATCATATTCATGGTTTTCATCTTCAAACTCGGTTAGCTGCAAAGAAATGCCGGCAACTGATAAAGTCCGGTTATCGGGGTTGTAATTGCCAAGAAGATAGATCCCAAAAGCGAGACTTAACGCCAGCATTGTCACCCCAATAGCCGAGTGAGAGTTCACCGGCAACTCAGTGTCAGGGACATGCAGTTTGTGGCCATGAATCATGCTCCCGGCAATCGGGTCCTTATGCCTGACAGTGTGCATGATGATACCGGCGATGTGCAACAAAACGATGACAATAAAACTGTTTGCCAGCACTTCGTGTACATCTTCGAGGCTTTCACCTATTGGGCTAGAAATCATTAAGTAACC
>Ga0316209_1002282_pt1 | contig 15930 bp, 16 predicted proteins | sample 6monopyrite_MG_FD_204945 | JGI IMG/M metagenome (GOLD analysis project Ga0316209, IMG submission 204945) | Microbial mat bacterial communities from mineral coupon in-situ incubated in ocean water Damariscotta River, Maine, United States -... | ecosystem: Environmental > Aquatic > Marine >...
TCCAATTTAGCCAGTACCATTATCATTAATAGTACACAGCGTACTACCATTCAATATAGAGGCAAAGTCAGTCGGTTTGATAGTGAAACCTATTAACCCAAGGTTGACAGCATAGCTTATTGTTCCTCATTATTGGGTAATAAGTTCTTGAACAATTCAATACATTAAAGTTGTCTTTTTTATAAATAGAAAACCATCATAATTTCTCCAGCGTACATCTGTCTTATAAATAGCTTCATCCATAGGCGCATTCATAATATTGCAAAACCCTTGTAAATACGAAGGTTTTGCAATATTATGAATGCGCCTTTATAGACTATTCAAAAAAAGCACAGGATTATCTCCTTTAGATTATAGAAAATCAATTAAGTAGCTTATTTTTTAGTCTCATTAGAAGCAGTGAGACTTACATGAGATCTAATTTTATTTGTTTTGTGCATGAATATCAATAAACGTAAAAACAAATGACATTTAAATCATCAATCAAAAAGTGGGCTTTAGGTTTTCTATTGCTAATAATTATTGCTGTTACAACTATATCATGCAAAATGATGTCCGAAATTAATCATGTATTAGGTAAACATACAGAGGTCGTTGACACTTCACAATTTGAAGTGATATCAGGAAAACTGGCTATTGCAAATGTTAGTGTATTATCATCAAACTCGGAATTGATGATACCTAATCAAACGGTATTAATAAATGACAGCAAAATTGAGGCTATTAAGGATTCTATTTCTATCCCTAATGAGTATCATATTATTGACGGAACTAACAAATATCTTATTCCAGGACTAATAGATTCTCATGTGCATATCAAAAAAAGTAAAAACGACTTCTTATTGTATTTGGCTAATGGTGTTACACAAGTAGGAGAAATGACAGGAATGAGAGAGCACTTTGAATATGCTAAAGAAATCGAAGAAGGTACTTATTTAGGCCCAAGACTCTATATTGTATCGCCTAAAGTGAGTAGTGAAAAAGGAATAAAAGTGAAATTTAGGAGTTGGTTTGAAAGACGGCAACAAAACTATCCAACAGAAAAATCCGCAAGACGAGCAGTAAGGAAATATAAATCACAAGGGTATAAAGCATTAAAATTAGCTTCACAACTTTTTGATAGAGATATCTATTTTGCAGTTTTAGACGAAGCTAAAAAGCAAAACATACCAGTAATAGGGCATTTGCCAGCGTATGTATACATGGAAGATTTATATACATCCGGTCAATCGCAATTGTCTCATATTGAGTCTATCACCCAATCAGAGATGAACGAATATGGAGGCTTTGATTACACCAATGCGGAAGCATTTTTAGAATACTTCAAGGCGAAAGTAGACAGTATTGCTTTTAAATTAAAAGAAAATGATATCACTATTAGTTCAACTCTTTGGATTAATGAAATAATGCCAGCGCAAGACTTTGACCTTCCTAATTTTTTAAGAACTATTCCTTTGGAATATATGAATCCAGGATGGGTTGAAGGGTCTAAGGTTTCAGGAGGTTGGTTGCCAGGATTGGGAAATAGTTATGAAAATCCTGATAATACTGATCCCAAAAGTATCGCAAAAAGTAAAGTGTTTTGGGAGACCAAAATTGAAGCATTGCAGGTCATGACCAGAGCTTTAGTTAAGCACGGTGTTATTATAACTGCGGGTACAGATGCTCATGGTGCTGCTGGTTGTATACCAGGTTTTTCATTACATAATGAGCTAGAATCTTTAAATAAGTTTGATATGAGTAACGCTCAAGTTTTACAATCTGCAACATTAGCTACTGCAGAATGGATGGGGATTAATAGTGGTAAGATTAAAGTGGGCTATGATGCTGATTTAGTAATAATAGATAAAAATCCATTAGATAATATTAGTAATACTAAAACTATAGATGCTGTAATAGCCAATGGAAAATATTTAAGTAGAAATACTTTAGATAGTATGCTAGAAAAAGTTAAAGAAGCCAATAATAGAAGTAGAAAGATAAATATAGATGAATTTTTAGATTAATTAATGAATCTCTTTCTCAAGTAATGCTACTAGAACGAACTTTGGCTAAAACAATAGGAGAGTGGAGCGACCATATTTTAGGCTATATAAATTCAATTATCCAACGGATGATTGTATTTAGATACAATACTTTACTAAATGCTTGTTTCAAATCGTATTTAACTAAAAATGTCTACAAGACATCTTTTTAACACCAAAAAGTCTAAAATATAGCGAATGAACCGTTAATTGTTTCCAAAATTATATACAGTCTTGTCCCGAAGCTTCGGGATTGTTTCTTTTTTTATCCAAGAAAAAAAGATATAAACAAAACTTAAGGAGTATAAATCTTCAATTTCTATTTTACATAATAAATATATATTACGGATAATATATTGTCTATTTGGCATATATTTTGTATATTTGGATAATATATTATCTATTATGTCAAAGTATAGCGTAAATAAAGTACCTTCTGATATTCTTATATCAATTGCACAAAATGTTGCTGCATTAAGAAAAGAGAATGGTTGGACACAACAAGAATTAGCTGAAAAATCTGATGTTTCATATGGTAGCATTAAAAGGTTTGAAAGGTCAGGTCAAATATCATTTGAATCTCTTCTTAAAATTGTCGAATCTTTGAGAAGGCTTTCTGAATTTGAAAATGTTCTCCTTCCACCTAAAGAAAGTCAGAGAATTAAAGAACTATTTAAATCTTAATTAACTTAAGTGAAGAAGTCAATTGCAAAAATAAAAAATGAAAAAAGAAAATTTATTGATGTCTCGATTAAGTTTTCAGATGATGAAATTGAAGTAGGTAAACTAATATTGGATAATAGATTGGTTCATTTTAAATATAATGAAGAATTTTTACCACTAGGGTTGAATCTATCTCCAATAAAACTACAATTCGACAATAGTATTCAAATAGCTAATCCAGATCCTTTTCATGGCATATTTGGAGTTTTTGATGACTCACTACCAGATGGATGGGGAATGCTCTTATTAAATCGTGCTCTTGAGAAACAAGGCTTATCATTGAGCGATATTAATATTCTAGATCAACTTGCTTATATTGGAGCCTCTGGCAAAGGTGCACTTATTTATCGTCCGGCAATTGAAAGTGAGGAAAACTTCAGTAATAAAATTGATATAGATCGATTAAAAACAGTAATGGATGAGGTCTATAAAGGTACAAGTATAGAAGTAATCGAGGAACTAATGTACTTGGGTGGTTCGTCAGGTGGAGCGCGACCTAAAGCGAACGTAGGGTTTAATCCGAAGACAGATGAATTAATACATGGTTATAATACTCTTCCTGAAGGATTCGAACATTGGATTATAAAATTTCCAAGTTCTGAAGACCCAATTGACATAGCTAACATTGAATATGCTTATTATAAAATGGCTTTAGCCGCAAATATTGAAATGAGCGAATGTAGTTTACTTGAAAGTGCCAGTGGTCAGCAAATCTTTGGAACAAAGCGTTTTGACAGAATTGGTAATAATAGAATTCATATGCATTCTATGGCTGGATTAACTAATGATAACTTTCGAAGAAGTAGTATAGACTATGGACACATTATTGACACGGCTTATAGATTAGAAAAATCTGCTACTGCACGTAGAAAAGTGTTACAACTAGCTGCTTTTAATATTTATAGTCACAATAGAGATGATCATTCCAAAAATTTTTCATGGTTAATGGATGATTCGGGTAGTTGGTATTTAGCACCTGCTTATGATTTAACATATTCATCTACTGCTATTGATGAACATAGTACTAGAGTAGCAGGAGAAGGAGCTAACCCAGGTAGAGTCAACATTATGACTTTAGCAGATGAATTTAGTATTAGTAAGCCTTCAGAGATGATTGAAGAGGTTCAGGAAGCTATATCTCAATGGCCCTTAATTGCAAAGGAATGCGGAGTAAGTTCTGATTCAATTAAAAGAATACAAAAGAAATTTGAACAATTAAGAGACTAGGTTAAATTTCTATTTTACATAATATTAATAGTTACAATTAAAAAAAGATTAAATAATAACGAGAATAGAATAAGTGCTTGGATTTTTATTTTTTTAAAATTTAAGCTCTTATGGAATGCCACGAGAATCGCGTAGAAAAAAATATTGTGCACAATTATTCAAATACGCTAAATTTTTAATAACAGCAAAAAGGTTAGCTTTTATTTTGGCGCTGGCAAGCGATGGATAATTGTGTTATAAATAAATTGCAATAAGCAATTTGATTTTATAAAAGCAATCGAGTCCCGAAGCTTCGGGAGTAGCGGCAATTTTACATAACGACTAATTATAGATACAAATGCATTAACGCTGCGTAGCAAACCGCTTAATAGTTTAATGACCCAAATTCAATTATTCTTATGAAAACAAATGCTTCTGGGATATTTTACATAATACTACATTATAGCTATCAAATGGAAACAATGCTTAAACAACATAATGAACATTTAACTATAATGTACCGCGTTATGTAACTTTGCTTTGGTAAAAAGCTTTTACAGTACTAATGTTCTTTGATTTTTTTCTACTCAAATGTTTCTTTAAAAATGTAATGGAATACGCTTTGCCCGAAGCGACGACAGGAGCGAAGTGGGAATGTGTATGGAATGGGAATAATTACTAAATACATGAAATTATAACTCTTTAATTTTGCAATATTCAATCAAATACGTTATATTGCACCAATAGTATGATGATTAAAACAAAAAATATGTCTACAATTAGAAAAACAATAACATTTACTGAAAAACAAGATAAATGGATAAAATCACGAATTACAATTGGTGAATTTACTAATGATAGTGAATATCTTCGTGATTTAGTAAGACAAGACCAGGCAAAAAACGCTAAATTTTCCGCACTAAAAGCTGCTATAACAGAGGGTATGGAAAGTGGTATTAGCAATAAATCTGTACCAGATATAATGAAGGAAGTCGAAGAGCGCATGCGAGCAGATGGGCGTTTATAAAGTATCTGGAAAAGCCGAAAGTGATGTTACCAAAATGTACGAATATGGAATTGAAACATTTGGATTAAAACAGGCGCAAGCATATTTATTTGGAATACACGATATCTTTCAAGTTTTATCAGATAACAGCAGTCTTGGACGCGATGCATCAGAATTTATCATGTCTTTAAAAAGGTTTTCTTATAAATCTCATACTATTTTTTATTTGGCTACAGATATTGATATTTTAATTATTCGTGTGCTAAATCAAAATATGGATTACGAAAAGAATTTATAATTATAGATTTTTCTCTGCATAATTACAATAAAACTCAAGTTTTTAATGTTACAGAGACATTTTATATAATGTCGGATTATAATTTCAAATTTGAATTATAATGTACTTGCGTTATGTACAACATGGGCTTTGGTTAAAAGCGCATGTTAAATAATACTTTTCTTTATTTTTTTCTTCTAAAAATGTTTCTCTACTCAGCTAATGGAACACTCTTTTTCTGAAAGGGCAGAGGAGTGGAGGAAAATGTGTGTGGAATGAATAATTTATCTTACAGGCGAAAACTTACAAATATTCATCAGTGATATCTATAATTATTGCTGTAATAGTTATTTTAATTAAGTGTTAAATAATAATTTTACCCTAAAAAGTTTTATAGATTTACAAATTAGAATAGAAAAATTAATATCATAAATTTCAAAAGAGGTTGGATAAAACACTACTAGACTTTGTAATGATTGCAAGTGTGATTATAGGATACTTTGTCAGTATCTCACTAATTACAACGTCTTTTTATAAGAGTCGTGCTAATAACTATCTGGCACTATCTTTATTCTCAATGGCTAGTTTGACCTTAATAGAATGGCTCAGCATTAACGTGTCTAGTGTTATTGTAGAAATTTTGCTCCTTTTTAGATTCGACTTTTTATTTGCTGCTGCTTTATTTACCTATTTTATAATTCAAATTAAACATCCACTTTTAAAAAATAAGTGGTACAAATGGATATACCTTCCTTTTATTGGCTCTGTTATTCTTGAGTTTTCATTGTATTTGCTAGACTTATATGGTACAATCTACGATGTTATGGTCTTTTACATAAAAGATATTGCATCTATTAGCTTAAATATATTTTTGATTTTTTGGAGTAGAAAACTATTACGAAATTCAACTTCAATATCAGAGAACAAAAGACATTGGTTGCTACGATTAAACTTATTTGTTATATGCCTTATCATAATTTTGATATTCAATAGAGTAGAACTTTACTTGTTAGATTCAATATATTCAGCATATGTGCTATGGATATTTATGTCTTTATTCTTATGGTGGATATTATATTATGGTGTATTTAGATTGCAAGTCATAGACCAAAAAGAAGAAATACATAACTATTTAGTTTTAAAAAAGTCAGCCAGCACTCCGATAAAAAAGAAAATAAAGAGCTCTACTACTTCTAAAATAATTACTCAACTCTATAAGTTAATGGAAGATGAAGAATTATATAAGGACCCGCTTTTAAGTAGATTAGATTTAGCAACACGATTAGAGACAAATGAAGGCTATTTATCTCAAATTATAAATCAAGAAACAAATAAGAGCATCATTCAATTTGTAAATGAATACCGTATTGAAGAAGCTAAAAATCTATTGCAAGACCCTGTGTTTAATAAATATTCTATTGAAGCTATAGGTATGGAAGCTGGGTTTAAATCTAAGAGTGCTTTTTATAATGCTTTCAAGACGAGTTTAAATATGTCACCAGGGGCCTATAGAAAACTTTAAAAAACGTCCTGATTCGTAAATCCTTCTGTTTTAGCACTTCTTCAGTAAAAAAATCACTGTTTTATTTTTTTGATAACAATACTTTTGCACGCATAAATCAAAAAACATAAATACAATGAAAAAAGTACACTTAAAAATGACAACTAATTACTGTCGTTCAAATTTTAAACTATTTCTAATTACATTTTTATCAATCTTTATTATGTCATGTTCTAATGATGATGATAATCCTCCGCCTTCGCCTTTTAACGAAATCACACAAGAAATTAAGGATTTAATTTATTTCAATGGTGATGAAAAAGCCTCTATAGTTGTTGTAACTGTACCAGGCGGTCCTAGTACAGAACTCGCTTCAGATTTAGTAGATTATTTTTCCGCAATTTTTAATACTACAGATATTTTAAATGTAACAGTACATCAGGCGCAAACCTTAAATCCCAATATACTAGAAGGCAATGAAATTACGTTGGACCAAGCTGTTAGTTTTAATGCTGAAAGCATAGAAACACTGCATCAAGTTGTTAAGTATTTTAAAGATGAAGGAAGAACGGTTTACATTGCAGGAATTTCATATGGCGCATTTGTAACACAAGAACTTATTGCAGAAAAAGGAATAGATGTCGCTGATAAATATCTAATCATGACGGGTAGATTGGATATTAATGATGTTTTTTGGCAAGGACTAGCTGAAGGTAGACCAGCAGAGTTTGAAAATGGTGTTACTCCCATAGTAGATACAGAACCATTTGATAATGTATTTAATAGAAATGAAGCTAGATTATTCGCTGGATTAGTAATGAATAGATATACACAAGATTTTAATACTATTGAGAGCTTATCCAATATAACATACATATATGGAGAAACAGATGAGGCTGTAGGTAGTCTTACAGCAGAAGAAATTGCTTTTTTGCAGTCTAAAAACACAAACATAATTACTGGAAGTGGTGGTCATGATGACATTTTTGATGACTATATCGTACAGGGTTTTAGTGAAGCATTTGGAATAGAATAACTAATATTAATAATAAAAAAATAAGTTAAATGAAAAAGTTAACAGGAATGATCGTGATATTTATGATGCTGGCAACTACCATTTTTGCACAAGAGACATTAAAACCAGAATTTGAAGTAAAAGTAATTACAAGTGTAGAATCTATTATACCAGATGGATTAGGCAGATCGCGTTTAATTTCAGCAAATGATAAAAGAGACTATAAAAAATTCACGTCTACTCAAACTGATGATGATAATACTAGAAATAAGTCTAAAAGAAAAGATATTAGAGTAAAGGATTTTGAAGAAACAAAATTATTAAACTTTTATAATGTTGCTGGTATACGTTTCCAAAATATAGCAGCAAATGATGCAGTAATTTCCTCAAAATTAATGGCAATGATTTCTGAAGGATGGGATTTAATATTCGTAACAAGCGCTGTAGAAAGTGATGCTGGCGTAAATGACGGAAATGGTATTTTTATTACACGCTACATCTTTAAAAGAAAATTGAATTAAAACCCTTAATAATAACTTAGATAATGATAGCGGTTTTAAAGCTAAAAATAGAGGTGGATACTTGTGTTAACCTTTATAATTAGCTTTAAAATCGCTATTTTTTTATATATAAATATGTCAATACACTATTTAAAACCACTACAATCAATGCTAAAGAATAAGTCATGGTATTTCATAGTCTTAGTTCTTTGTGTATTTAAAATACAGCCTATTAGTGCTCAGGATAAATTTATTGAAGTAGGTATAGGAATTGGAAATGTTACAGGAAACAGAAACGCGCGCGGTAAAGGTGAATTACATTTTAACATCATAAAATCTTATAAATTTGGGCAATTAGGGTTAGACGTTTCTACTGGCGGAAATTTTATTCCAGGTACTTCAAATACGGCAGATGAAAATACTGAAATACTATCTTCAAATGACTTTAAATTTACCAATATTACAGTTCTATATAGATTACCAATTAAAAGCCATTTGTTTGTTGAGTCAAGGCTTGGATATTCATCATTATTTTCCTTTGTACATACAGAAGATAAAACCAAAATAAGTCAACCAAATTTTACCGCTGGAATCGGAATTGGTGCGTACATAAATAATTTCACCTTATCCTTAAGGTATCAATATCTTGGAGTTACTCCCAATTATGAAGGCACTAAAAACATGACTATAGTCAAATCAAATTCCGAGTCTTTGGGATTGTTATTGTTCCGAATATCGTATCGATTCGATCTCAAAAATGTATTTTAAACAGAATGTATATAAAAGTAGTTAATAAAAGGTCCTGATTCGTGTCATTCTATTGTTTTAGTACATCTCGTGGCTTAAAATTAACTTTTTGTTTTGATTTCAATTCTATGTTTGCACCCTTAAATCAAAAAATATAAAACTTATGAAAAAATTATTTTTAGTAACTGCTATTGCAGTTTTAGGATTATCAAATGTCAATGCTCAAAAAGTTAAATTTGGTGTAAAAGCAGGCTTAAACCTTGCTTTTATTACCGGAGATAACTCAAAAGATTTTGATCCCAACACAGATTTTCATTTTGGAGTTATGTCCGAATTTAAAATCTCTGACAAATTCTCTTTGCAACCCGAATTAATATATTCTGGACAAGGAGCCGACACAAACATTGAATCAGAAGGTAGTATTGCACTAAATTATTTAAATATGCCAATAATGGGCAAGTACTATGTTACAGAAAGGTTGAGTTTAGAAGCAGGACCTCAAATTGGTTATTTACTTTCTACTAAAGGAGGTAGTTTAGATTATAAAGATCTTTTAAAACCTATTGATTTTGGTGTAAATTTTGGAGTTGGTTATAAACTTGATAACGGACTCAATTTTGGCGCAAGATATAATCTAGGTCTATCAAATATTAATGATGTAGACGGTTTTACAGATAAAAACAGAAATGGAGTAGTTCAACTTTCTGTAGGCTTCTTTTTCTAAAACTTAATATTCTAAAAGCCCAAGCCAATTGACTTGGGCTCTTATACATTAATCAAAAAATAAAATCATGAAAAACATAAACTTAATATTACTACTAGTATTGTCATTTTTATTATTGAATTTTAGTTGTTCTACTAGTGACGATGAAGTGAAAATTGAGGATTTAGATTCACTTGATACAGAACTTATAGCAAGAGACTTTTCAGGTGTTGTTTTAGTCGCACAAAATGACGATATCTTATTTAATAAAGCATATGGAAGAAAAAATAGTCAAGAAAATGGATTGAACGATGTAAATACCATTTTTGATATTTGCTCTATAACAAAACAATTTACTGCGGCTGGGATTTTAAAATTAGAGATGCAAAATGAGCTCTCAGTTAATGATAGTATATCAAAATACTTTGACGCAGTTCCTAACGACAAAAAAAATATAACCATTCATCAGTTGCTCACACATTCTTCTGGTTTATTACGTGGAATTGGTGGAGATTATGAAACCATTACTGAGGAAGATTTTTTAGAGCAAGTTTTTAATAGCGCATTAATTAGTCCCGTTGGGGAAAGATTTAATTATTCTAATGTAGGCTATAGCTTACTTGGTTTAATAATTGAAAAAGCTAGTGGATTGGATTATGAAACCTTTTTAAATCTAGAGATTTTTGAACCTTCAAACATGTACCATACTGGTTATGTAATTCCAGATTGGCAACAAAATGACGTTGCCAACGGTTATTTTAATGGAGTTGAGGATAATAAACCAAATGAAGAGAATTGGAGTGACAATGGTCCGTATCTTAATCTTAAAGGAAATGGAGGTATTCTATCACGAGCAAATGACATGTTACTTTGGAGCCAATCAATAATGAATAATACAGTACTAGATGAAGCAACTACATCTAAATATCTTTTTCCGCATTTCCAACCCACAAATATATATGATAGCTATGGATATGGTTGGGGAATTGAAAACCCTAACTCAGAAAACAAGCTAGTAGTTCATGGTGGCGCAAGTAATTTGTTTACATCTGATGTTTGGATTTACCCAAACAAAGGAATTACAATAATCGTACTCAGTAATGAATTTGAAGCATCTGTTTACACAATTGCAAGAGAGATTTCAAATTTTTTGCTAGCACAGTAAAAGTATTACCTACAACAATGTTTATGTAGAGTTATAAAATCAAACTTAAAATTTTTAAATAAAATGAAAAAAATAAACACAATCGTATTACTTATACTAACGTCATTACTATTAGTAAGTTTCAGCTATACAAATAGTAACGAGCACGAGGAAATGATAACTCGACACGACAAGGATGAAGCTGAGTTTATCAAACTTGCAGAGCAATTTGAAAAATACATATGTCATTTAAATCTACCAGATTGTGAAGGCACCATTATAGCTGATCAATGGGCGATAACAGCAGCCCATTGCGCAGTCGGAATAATGGAAAAATTTGAAGCCGGACTAAAACATTACGTCATAATCAATGATACTGAAATAGAAGTTGACAAGGTAATCATGTATAAGGAATGGAAAAATACCGAAGAATATATTTCCATGGAACCATTAAATGATATTGCATTATTACGTTTAAAGACAAAACCTATTAATGCCATGCAAGCAAAATTATATGCAGATGAAGACGAAATAGACAAACTTATATACATGGTAGGTAAAGGAGACAAAGGTGATGGATTAGTCGGAATAAATGGTAACGACGGCAAGCAAAGAGCTGCTACCAATAGGATTGAAACAGCTACCGAAAGATGGTTAACATGGACCTTCGATCATCCCGACACGAAAACAAAATACCTAACAGAATACGAAGGCATTAGCGGTCCTGGTGATAGCGGTGGACCTGCATTTATTGTAAAAGATGATATTGTATACTTAGCTGGCATAAGCTCGTGGCAAGACACAAAAGATGGACCAGAAGGCTTGTATGGTGTGGTAGAGAATTACACCAGAGTATCACAATTTATTAAATGGATATACGATGAAATGGCTGGAGCTAACAATACTTCAAGCGACATGTTAAGGGTAGAAGTAAAACCTGATGCTATTGATGATAGACCCAAAGCCATAGATATTGATTTTAGGGTTTTAAAACAATATATTGGTGAGTATGAATTACAAGGAACTTCCATAAAGATTTATACAGAAGATAATGGTACGAAGTTATATTTATTCGTCGCAGACCAACAACCATATGAACTAGTTCCTACAGGAGAACATCAATTTACTTTTAAAATATCAAATGAATATCAAATAGAATTCAAGAATCCAGAAAAAGGCATGTTTAAGAAATTAATCGCCACTCAACCTGATGGAACATATACAGCAGTAAGAAAATAAATACGAAAATTTAAAATGAAAAAAGCAAACACAATATTAATACTTCTAATGATGTCATTTTCATCTATGGCTTTTAGTTGTACAAATAATAGTAAACAAAAAACTATTCATAATAATACTCAAGATACTTTAAAACAATATACAGGTGAATATGTGCTTGAAGAAACAGGAATGATAATAGACATTTACACAAAAGTTAATGATTCTAAATTATTTTTATTTGTAGACGGACAACCAGAATATGAATTAGTTGCAACTGGTGAACATAAATTTTCTTTTGAGGTATCAGACGATTATAAAATAGAATTTAAAAATCATGAAAATGGATTTTTTAAAGAATTAGTTGCTACACAACCTGATGGAACCTACACAGCAGTTCGTAATGGTAAGTTAAAAATTGATAATTTAACTACCATTGATAAAAAACTAACAGAAAGAGAATTTTCGGGAGTAATTTTAGTTGCACAAAATGATAGTATCCTATTTAACAAAGCATATGGAAAAAAGAGCAATCAAGAGGTAAATGACCTTAATACCGTTTTTGATATTTGTTCTATTACAAAACAATTTACCGCTGCTGGAATAATGACACTATCGATGCAGAATAAAGTTGCTGTTACCGATAAAATATCAAAATACTTTGAAGGAGTTCCAGAAGACAAAAAGAACATAACTATCCATCAATTGCTTACACATTCTTCAGGTTTAAAAGATGGGATAGGCGATGATTATGATGCCATTACGGAAGAAAAATTTTTAAAGAAAGTATTCAGAAGCAAACTACTAAGTCCAGTTGGAGAAAAGTTTAACTATTCAAATATGGGTTATAGCTTATTGGGTTTAATAATTGAAAAGGTTAGCGGAATGGATTATGAAACCTTTTTAAATATAACCTTTTTCCAACCTTTAAAAATGAACCATACTGGCTACATAATTCCAGATTGGAGACATAACGAAGTTGCCAATGGTTTTTTGGATGGTACTGAAGCTAAAAAGCCAAATGAAGAGAATTGGAGTGACAATGGTCCGTATCTTAACCTCAAAGGAAATGGAGGTATACTTACACGAGCAAGTGACTTGTTACTTTGGAGTAAAGCAATACAAGATAACAAAGTACTTGATGAAGCAACAACAGCTAAATATCTCTATCCTCATTTTGAATTCAATGGTATGTATTCTCATTATGGATATGGCTGGGGAATTGAAAATAATAATTCAGAGAATAAGTTAGTAGTTCATGGAGGAGCGAGTGATCTATTTGCTTCAGACTTATGGATTTACCCTAATAAAGGAATTACAATAATTGTGCTTAGCAATACACAAGAGGAATATGTGTACTCAATTGCAAGAAAAATATCAAATTTTTTAAATAAATAAAAATACACTTGTTAAAGTAAAACTCAATAAAGTTACAAAATGAAAAAAACTCTAATATTATTTGGTCTAATAATAGCCTCAACATTAGTTAATTCGCAAACGATTTATTCAAAAGCATTTGGTGATCCCAATAATAAAACTTTGATATTTCTTCATGGAGGACCGGGCTATAATTCCGTAAGTTTTGAAACTACTACTGCTGAAGAACTTTCAAATAATGGTTTTTTTGTTATTTCTTATGACAGAAGAGGCGAAGGAAGATCACTAGATAAAAAAGCTCATTTTACATTTGATGAAACTCTCAATGACCTAAACTTAATCTTCGATAAGTACAAAATAGATTCAGCTATACTAGTAGGTCACAGTTTTGGTGGGATAATTGCAACTCTATTTACAGAAAAGTTTCCAGAAAAAGTAAAATCCTTAGTATATGTTGGTGCACCATTCTCAATGCAAGAAACGTTTTCTACCATAATTAAGTCTTCAAAGATTATATATCAAGATAAAAAAGATAGTTTAAACTTAAATTACATAAATATGCTTGAAAAAATGGATAAGAGATCCCTACAATATAGTTCATATTGTTTTGCACATGCTATGCAAAATAACTTTTATTACCCAAAAAAGGTAACAGAAGAAGCTGATAGAATTTATAAAAAATTTAAAACAGATACATTATTAATAAAATATAGTTCTCAAATGACATATGAAGCACCAAGTGGATTTTGGAAAAATGAAAAATATACAACTTTAGATTTGAGTGATAAGCTAAAACAAATAGTAGTAAAAGGAACAGCTGTTTTAGGATTATATGGTAAAGATGACGGTTTGTTTTCTGAGAATCAGATAAAAAATATTAGAGAAATAATCGGTCAAAATAATATGCAATATATTGATAACTGTTCTCACAACGTATTCATAGACCAGCAAAGTAAGTTCATCAATTCATTGAAAGAATTGACTAAATCATGAAATTAAACTATATTTAAAAGCAACGACGTCAGTTTAATGCCGAGTTTATCTAATTGGGAGATTAGAATTTCTGTTCATACAATACCAAAATTAGCAAAGTATTCTATAGAAAACATGACTAGTAAACTAAAAACTTAGTTTAACGCAAAGCGAGTTTTTACCCAGATGATGCGTTGGCAAACCGACCTCATATCATTTTGGTAAAACAATAGGTGAATGAAGCGTAACATTTTAAGGAGCTAGTAATACACTTTCTTAACAGTTCTAACTTTTAATAGGATTTCAAAGCAATCTTAGTCAGTTCAGAAGTTTCTTAAAATGTAGTGTAAAAAGCCGTAATTGTTTCCAAAATTATATGCAGTCTTGAATTTTTGTTTCTTTTGTTTCAAGACAAAAGATATATAATTAAAACTTGGAGAGTTCTAATCTTTCAAATTGTATTTTACATACTATTTTGGAAATTGATTGAGTATCAATTTATAAAATACAATTGATAGTTCTATTTTACATAATATAATGAGAGTTTGTTAGAACTAAATAAATAGGACATAAGAATATAATAAGTGCTAAGAATTTTGCTTTTACTCACGCAGTTAATTATTAGCATAAGCTTTAATTGAGTTCGTGAATCTCGTAAAAACTCGATTTCTAAAATTTTAGCTCTTATGGCAATCTCTGAGAATCGCGTAGAAAAAAATATGTAGTGTAAATATCCATTTACCTCAAAATTTTAATGATTACTAAAACGTAGCTTTTATGTGCGGCTGGCAAGCGGCTGGAAATTGCATATAAAATAAATTACAATAGTAATTTGATTTTATCAACGCAATATGCGTTTGACAGCGGACATTTCACATAACGTCAAATTATAGGACCAATGTCCAATCAATCCTAAAATGTAAAATATAACGGTGATAAAGTTTAATGACCCTAGTAATATCTATTGTAATGAAAAACGACTGTTTCTGGGTATTTTACATAATATCATTATAGTTGACTAATGGTACACTTTGACTAAATAACCAATAATAGCATTTGTCCTATAATTTATATTATGTCAAGTAACAAACAAACCAGATACTAAAAAGGCCATCTTAAATTTAAAATGACCTCTTTTGAGTGATTGATAAATAAATATTAAAGCCATTCACGAAAATAATTCATCATGTCCTCTTTTAAATCGTAATGCATTTTAATATAAGTACGCATATCGTCTTTCAAGGTGTGCTGCTCATTTTGTAAACGACCATCTATGCTTTCATTAAAATTTGCATTATTAATATTTGCCATTTTATTTCTTATTCTGTGCATTAAATTTGAAATGGCATTTTTTTCAATCATTATCTTATTTTGAAAATTTTCCAAAGGTACTGTTGCCTGTTTGCCAAATTCCCTACTAGCTATTTCTTCTAACTTTTCTTCAAATGTGTCCATTTCGTTAAAATGAAAACGTAACTCTCTTTTCCAAGTTTCTAAATTGAACTTGAGATCGCTTA
>Ga0316209_1002283_pt1 | contig 15919 bp, 13 predicted proteins | sample 6monopyrite_MG_FD_204945 | JGI IMG/M metagenome (GOLD analysis project Ga0316209, IMG submission 204945) | Microbial mat bacterial communities from mineral coupon in-situ incubated in ocean water Damariscotta River, Maine, United States -... | ecosystem: Environmental > Aquatic > Marine >...
TTGATCGAGGAACGCCAACCCCACGGTTAAAGAAAAAAAGTACAACCATGATAAGCAGCGTACCTATTACCGTAGCGCGGATAATGTTCCACAAATCATGAATGCTGGCGAAGCGCCAAAGACCACGATAGAGGCCGGCACTCCGTAAAATCAATCCTTGAGTAACAATGACAAATGGTAGTGTTTGAAAAAACGCAGCCCACTGTTCAGGTGGAATAGGAAAGCCGTACCTGACTAGAAAAGCAAACAACCAGGCGACGCACACCACCAAAAGGTCATGTGAAACAACCCAAAGTCGTAAATTTAGCTTTTTCATGCCCCCGCATTAACCTCTAGTTTAAATTTCCCGTTTTGACATTTAATTTAGAGAGACTCCTCTGGGCCAAGTCATTATGGCGAAAGCCATAATTCAGTAAGTTTCTAAAAACACTAGACTCCGGTCTGTACTTGTCTATAGACTTGGTTGCCAAATTGATTAATCTTACTCACTTCAGATCCTCCCCAGGCATATCAATCGCAAGCCATCAGACACAACTCATAAGCATTTCATGATATGACAATATCTATTGTTGCAACACATTGTATACCATGTAAATATTAATTTTATATCATTCCAATAGGCTGGTTTTCAGGCAAAATCACTGGTTACATAAGTAAGCCAACAAGCGACTTACTTCAAACAATGGCAACAGACTCTTCAAATCTCAATAATAACTTTTGGAACTAGTCAAATAAACCCACAGCGCAAGCTATACCCCCACCATTTAAATTAGATTGTAGTATCTAATCGAATTTGCCCCACCCCATAAAAAGCATTACAATTCCGCGCAATTTGAGAGACCGATACCTTGGGGAAGCGATGCTTATAATTACAGGCGGGGCAGGTTTTATTGGCTCAAACTTCGTGCTGGACTGGCTAGAAGAGAGCAATGAACCCGTTATCAGTTTAGACAAACTCACCTACGCGGGTAATATGGCAAACCTTGCCAGTCTGGAAACTGACACGCGCCATAGTTTTGTCCATGGCGACATTGGTGACACTGCACTGATCAGCAGGCTGCTCTCTGAACACAAACCCCGGGCGGTTATCAATTTTGCTGCAGAGTCTCACGTCGACCGTTCCATTCACGGCCCTGAAGATTTTATCCAGACCAACATCGTCGGTACCTTCCACCTACTTGAAGCCGTTCGTGACTATTGGGGCAAGCTGCAAGGAGATGAAAAAGAAAGCTTCCGCTTCCTGCATGTTTCTACTGATGAGGTTTACGGCTCCTTAAGCGCGACTGACCCCGCCTTCAGCGAAACCAGTCGTTACGAGCCTAACAGTCCCTACAGCGCCAGCAAGGCCGCTTCAGACCATCTGGTGCGCGCCTACCACCACACCTATGGACTACCGGTACTGACCACCAACTGCTCTAATAACTATGGCCCCTATCACTTTCCCGAAAAGCTGATCCCACTAATTATTCACAATGCCTTAACGGGAAACCCACTGCCTATCTATGGTGACGGCCAGCAGGTGCGTGACTGGCTCTATGTTAAGGATCACTGCAGTGCAATCCGTCGCACATTAGAAGCTGGCAAGTTGGGCGAAACCTATAACGTTGGTGGCTGGAATGAAATGACCAACCTTGAAGTGGTGCATACCCTTTGTGACATACTCGACCAGGAACAACCGCTTACTGATGGTCTCAGCTACCGAACCCAAATCACCTTCGTCAAGGATCGCCCCGGCCACGATCGCCGTTATGCCATCGATGCCACCAAGATTGAGCGCGAACTAGGCTGGAAACCGGCTGAAACTTTCGAGACAGGCATCCGTAAGACCGCGCGCTGGTATCTGAACAATTCCGACTGGGTTGAAAACGTCACTAGCGGTGCTTACCGTGACTGGGTGGGACGACAATACGAGAGCCAGGGCAGATAGCGTGAGACTCCCCCCCAGCCATGCAAAAATTATTGTCGACACCGCCACGCGCCAGTTTGGTAGTGGCACATCGGTATGGTTGTTTGGTTCACGAGTGGATGACTCTCGCCGGGGCGGTGACATTGATCTTCTGGTGGAAGTTCAGCACCCCGTTGCAAACAAACCCCGTGAGGCCGCGCGGTTTTCGGCAGCACTGCAATGGCACTTGGGTGACCAGAAAATCGATGTAATCATCGATGATGGCCGTCATCACCAGCCCATTCATACTGTTGCACGCCAACAAGGTAAGGAGTTGCGATGCTGAATTATGTTACTGAAGCCGTCCCCGCTTTTGCGCACACATGGCGAATTGTTCGCAAAGAGTCTTTATGGCTGGAAAGAACCAGGAATCGCCTCTTCAGCCAGATCATAGATGCGGAATGGGTCTCACGCATCGAAGCAAACGATGATCTAAGCGAACGGGTCGAGGCTTTCGCCTCACGCTATGGCCGTTTGCAAGACACCCTCGGTGACAAGCTTTTTCCACGGCTGCTGGAACTGATAGGACAGAACGGCAGAACTCTCATTGATGTACTTAATCAGATGGAACGAATAGGTTTATTACAAGACCCGCATAGCTGGCTGGAGTGGCGTAATCTACGCAATCAACTAGTTCATGAATACATGGAAAATCCCGAAGAATTTGCAATGGCGCTTAACACTGCCAATGATTTCTCAAAACAGCTGGTTGCCGTGGTAACTGAAATTCAGAACTGGCTGACGGAAATAGGTCTGGATGAAGAACAGATCGAATCTACAATCGGGTAGGCATAGATTTCTCAGATGAAAATTCTCTTATTGGGTAAAGATGGTCAGGTCGGTTGGGAACTACAGCGTGCCCTTGCACCGCTCGGTGAAGTAATCGCCTACAACCGCACGACTGCCAATCTTGAAGAACTCGACAAGCTGCGCAAATTGATTTGCCATGAAGCCCCTTCCGTCATAGTCAATGCCGCCGCCTACACGGCCGTCGACAATGCAGAATCCGAACCGGAGCGCGCACAGCGTATCAACGCCGAAGCCGCTGCAGTATTGGCAGAGGAATCTGGTCGGATTAATAGTTGGCTGGTACATTATTCCACCGACTATGTTTTTGATGGTGAGAAAACATCCCCTTATCAGGAAGACGACCCTACTCAACCACTATCTGTCTATGGTAAAACCAAGCAGGATGGCGAACGACTAATCCAAGAATTGCACAACAAACACCTGATCTTCCGCACAAGCTGGGTATATGCAGCCCGTGGCGGCAATTTTGCCAAGAGCATGCTACGTCTGGCACAAGAGAGAAACGAATTAAAGGTCGTTGCTGATCAGCACGGTTCTCCGACTAGCGCCGAACTTATTGCCGATATCACCGCACTTGTTTTATATCGCATCTTTGAAAATAAAGATAGTGCAGAAGCTCTCGCCGGCACCTATCACCTAACGGCCAGTGGTGACACCACATGGCATGGCTATGCACAATACGTTCTAGAGCTTGCGCAGGCCAAGGGGCTAACATTAAATATTGGTCCCGAATCTGTGGAGCCCATTCCAACAGACGCCTACCCACTACCAGCAAGACGTCCTAAAAACTCTAGACTAAACACAAACAAACTAAGCGACACCTTCTGCCTCCACATGCCAGACTGGCGTTATCATGTCCGGCGCTTGGTAGATGAATTCAGCTCGACATGGGGAACACAATGAATCGCAAAGGAATTATTCTTGCAGGGGGCTCCGGTACTCGGCTACATCCAGCTACACTGGCAGTTTCCAAACAACTCCTGCCTGTTTTTGACAAGCCAATGATCTACTACCCGTTAAGCACACTGATGTTGGCGGGAATACGCGACATTCTCATCATCTCCACGCCGCAAGACACACCAAGATTCGAGCAGCTTCTAGGCAATGGCGAACAATGGGGGCTTAACCTCACCTATGCGGTACAAAATAGTCCAGATGGTCTGGCTCAGGCATTTACTATTGGTGAGCAATTCCTGGGCAATGATCATTCAGCCCTCGTCCTCGGTGATAATATTTTCTATGGCCATGACTTTCACCAGCTGCTGAACAGCGCCATGCAGCAGGAGGCGGGTGCCAGTGTTTTCGCTTACCACGTGCATGACCCGGAACGTTATGGCGTGGTAGAATTCAACGCTCAAGGCAAAGCCATCAGCCTGGAAGAAAAACCCCAACATCCTAAATCAAGCTACGCCGTTAGCGGCTTGTACTTTTATGATAACAATGCGGTACAACTCGCCAAGACACTCAAGCCCTCACCCAGAGGTGAGTTGGAAATCACCGATCTCAATCGGCTCTATCTTGAACAAAGCAAGCTTAGTGTAGAAATCATGGGGCGAGGCTACGCCTGGCTAGATACCGGCACCCACGAGTCATTGCTTGAGGCAGGCCAATTCATCGAAACAATCGAGCGCCGGCAAGGACTCAAAATTGCGTGTCCAGAAGAGATCGCCTATCGGCAACAATGGATCGATTCTGCCCAGCTTGAAAAACTCGCCCAATCATTATCAAAGAATGGCTATGGTCAATACCTGCAACGCCTGTTAAAGGAAACGGTTTACTAATGCAATCCACCAGACTTGTCATCCCAGATGTCATCCTCATCGAACCCAAAGTATTTGGCGATGAACGTGGTTTCTTCTTCGAAAGCTTCAACCAACAACGTTTTGAGGAAGCTATCGGCAGATCTGTCAACTTCGTACAGGACAACCACTCACGTTCGATAAAAGCTGTGCTGCGTGGCTTACATTATCAAATCCAACAACCCCAGGGTAAGCTTGTGCGTGTCACTCAGGGTGAGGTATTTGACGTAGCAGTGGATCTACGTAAAAGCTCCCCTACCTTTGGCCAATGGGTCGGTGAAACCCTTTCCGCAGAGAATAAAAAACAGCTCTGGATTCCTGAAGGTTTTGCCCATGGTTTTTTGGTGCTGAGCAAAACCGCAGAGTTTCTCTACAAAACAACCGATTACTGGGCACCTGAGTATGAACGATGCCTCTCATGGGATGACCCGAACATCAACATCGAGTGGCCCAACATTGCAGAGCCCCCCACCCTATCCGGCAAAGATCAGCAAGGAGCACTGCTTTTTAACGCCGAGGTCTTCGCGTGAACCCTCATACAAAGAAACCCACTTCGCTTGTTTCACTAATTTGTAGTCTGTGGAACAATCGTCAACTCATCGTGCAAATGACCAAGCGAGAAATTGTCGGTCGCTACAAAGGTTCAGTCATGGGGTTGCTGTGGTCCTTCCTCAATCCCGTGCTCATGTTGGTAGTGTACACATTCGTCTTCTCAGTGATCTTCAAAGCCCGTTGGGGGATAGGTGAAGATGAGTCAAAAACCCAGTTTGCTGTGGTTCTCTTTGTCGGCATGATCGTCCACGGTCTACTTGCCGAAGTGCTCAACCGTGCACCAAGTTTGATTCTAGGTAACGTCAATTATGTCAAAAAGGTTGTCTTCCCACTGGAAGTATTGCCTGCCATCAGCATGGGCGCGGCGCTGTTCCACAGCCTGATCAGCTTGATCGTGCTGTTGGTAGCTTTTGTCATATTTAACGGATTCTTGCACTGGACGGCAATATTCATTCCGCTGGTGTTGCTACCCCTGGTTATACTCACGCTGGGGCTGGCCTGGATGCTGGCTTCGCTCGGTGTCTTTATCCGCGACATTGGTCAGTCCATCAGCATTATCACCACAGTAATGATGTTTCTCGCACCAGTATTTTTTCCAATCACCGCTTTGCCTAAAGTATATCACCCAATAATTATGGCCAACCCGCTCACATTCATCATCGAGCAATCCCGAGAAGTGCTTATTTGGGGCCATCTGCCCAACTGGATCGGGCTAGGAATTTACACCATGGTAGCCATTTCAGTAGCCTGGACTGGCTATGCCTGGTTCCAAAAAACCAGAAAGGGGTTTGCTGATGTCCTCTAACGACTTTGCCATCCGTGTAAGCAACCTCAGCAAGTGTTATCAGATATACGACAATCCGCGTGACCGACTCAAGCAGTTTGTCACCCCACGCCTGCAACGCCTGGCCAGACAAATACCCAAACAATACTTTCGTGAGTTTTGGGCTCTCAAAGATGTTTCATTTGAAATCAAAAAAGGCGAAACCATAGGTATCATCGGGCGCAATGGGTCGGGCAAATCCACATTACTGCAAATGATCTGCGGTACGCTTTCACCCACTAGTGGCAGCATAGAAACAAATGGCCGTGTCGCAGCATTGTTGGAACTCGGCTCTGGCTTCAACCCTGAGTTCACTGGGCGGGAAAATGTGTATTTAAATGCATCAGTATTAGGCTTAAGAAAAGAAGATATTGATAATAAATTTAGAGCAATTGAAGAGTTTGCAGAGATCGGGCGCTTTATCGATCAGCCCGCGAAGACATATTCAAGCGGAATGATGGTTAGATTAGCTTTTTCAGTCATTGCCCATGTAGAAGCAGATATTTTAATTATTGACGAAGCTCTGGCCGTAGGTGATGTTTTTTTTCAACAGAAATGTATGCGATTTTTACGCGAGTTCCAGAACAACTCAGGAACTATATTGTTCGTAAGTCACGATACAAGCTCTGTGCTCGGCTTGTGTGAAAAAGCCTTGCTTCTTTATGCGGGCGGGAGGAAGCATCAATTGTTTGGTGATGCTGAGCGTCTATGTAATAAATATCTTGAAGATCTATATGCTGATCCAGCCAGAAAGAAAGAATCTTCTAAAACTACGATTCATAAAAAAAAGGAAAAATTGAATCCCAATAAACATTTTGAGCCTGATACTGAAATAGATACAGCATATGTTGTGTCTGCTTTTAATGGAGAAGCTGAATATTTTGGGGAGGGTGGTGCTCGCATCATAGGAGCTGGTTTTTTCGATAAAGAAGGAAATGAATTAGACAGATTTAAAGGTGAAAACCATGTTTGCTTTAAGATAAAAGTGTTATGCCACCGTCAAATTACATTGCCTGCATTTGGGTTTATGCTAAAAAATAGTCTTGGTGAGTATATATATACTGAAGGAACCGATCTTTTTTTTAGGTCACATGAGATGGTTTTTGAGAAAGGAGATGTAGGGCTTGCTACATTTGAGATGGCAATGCCTAATTTGTCTCGAGGTAGATACAGTATGAATGTGGCTTTTGCAGAGGGAGTCGGTGACGAACATGTTCAGCATCACTGGATTCATGATGCTATTTACATTGATGTTTTATCAAGCCGTGTTATTCATGGGTATAGCGGTATGAATAGTCTCAAAATGCATATTGAAAAAGTGGGTTGTTAATAATGAATTTGAACTGTCGTTATGGTGATCTTGTTGTGCATGATAATAATGATTTAATTGTTAATTCGCTTCGTCTTTATGGCGAGTGGGCACAGCTTGAGATAGATGTGCTTGCAATGTTTATTAACGAGGGTAGTACAATCGTTGATGCAGGTGCTTTTATTGGTACACATACGCGAGCTTTTTCAACTATTGTTGGTCAACGTGGTTGGGTGCATGCTTTTGAACCAAACCCCCTTATTTTTCAGTTTCTCAAGAATAATTCTAATAACGCTCCTATTCGGAATGTTACGGCATCCCCTTTTGGCTTAGGCGCTAAGGAAGAAACGAGAGCTATCACTAACGTCACTGATAGCCTTAACCAGGGTTCGGCACACTTAGATCTGAAAAAAAGCAATGAAACTCAGCAATCAGTAGTAGTCAAGCCCCTCGACGTTTTGGACTTAGGCAAAGTTGATTTCATTAAGGTTGACATAGAGGGGATGGAGCTTGAACTTCTAAGAGGTGCAAAAGACACAATTAAGAAGTACAGACCATTAATATTTTTAGAGGTTAATAGTCTCGATCAAGCAGTCGGTATTTTTGAATGGATGCGAGATGGGAACTACAGGACATATGGGCTGATTTCCCCGGCTTTCAACCCTAATAATTTTAATCAAGTGCAAGAAAACATCTTCAATCTAGCAAAAGAATGTGGGGTTTTGTTAGTTCCTGAGGAGAAGATTGGAGAGCACCTAGAAACTATTGAACATCAGGGACTTCCAGAAATAATAAATGCTGACGATCTTGCGTTGTTATTGCTGCATAAGCCACAATATGCGTATGAAATACTACAACAAACAGCCGTCAATTTAAAGCTAGGGATTAATTATCCAGCCCCCAGTCTTGAGATTCTCAGTAAAACCTTATCTGATCGAGAAACTCAAATTGCCAATTTCAACAGGATTGAATCCGAACAAGAAAGAAAACTCGCCAGTCTCAACCAAGCCATTTTTGAGCGAGATGATCAATTGGACAAGCTCAATCGTAATTTAGATGAGCAATATGGACAGTTGGCAAACCTTACTCAGGAAGTGATCGCACACGACGACTACATTCAATGGTTAATCACATCAAAATCATGGCATATAACCAAACCATTTCGTTGGGCTAGCCGAGTTTTACGTGGTGATTTTTTAGCTGCCTCTGCCCCCTTCAAAAGACTCTTCAGTCAGTATCAGGCACGGGGTATGGCTCCAGTTAAATCTGATGATGAGAATAGAGCTCACATTTCTTCAGGTACAGCAGCTAACGTGACAGATTCACCCATAAAACCCACACACCCCGTTTCCGTCATTTTACCTATTTATCGCGACGTCGAGATGACTAAGCGTTGTATATTAGCCGCAATCCCCGAGGTTCTAGCTATTTCTAGCTCAAAGTTAATAGCGATAAATGATGCAAGTCCAGATGCGGATATGCAAGCGATGCTAGAAGGGTTAGCTGCTCAGTGGCCAGGAAAATTTTTTCTGCTCAAAAATGAAAGTAACCTTGGTTTTGTGCAAACAGTCAATCGAGGCCTTGCTTACTTTTCTCAACACGATGTTGTGCTTCTCAATAGTGATGTCATTGTCCCGAATGATTGGTTATCAAGATTGGTAGATGAAGCTTACTCAAGAAAAAATATCGGAATAGTAACCCCTTTCTCTAATAATGCAACAATATGTAGCTTCCCTCAATTCCTGCAAGAGAACTTGCAGCCGTTTAATCTTGACGTCAATTCTATTGATGCTGTTTTTAGGAATACCAAGCTCCCTTGTGTTGTATCTCCAACTGGTGTTGGTTTCTGTATGTATATACGGCGTGCATGTCTGGAGGATGTTGGCTATCTTGAACATGAAAAATTTGGTAGGGGCTATGGTGAAGAAAACAACTTATGCCAACGGGCACTGAAAAATGGCTGGGAAAACATTATTTCTCCGAATATTTATGCGTATCATGAAGGGGGGGTAAGTTTTTCATCCGATAAACAGGCTCTCGTTGATCGTGCAATGCAAGTGCTTGATGAATTGCACCCTAATTATCACGCTGATGTGCAAACATTCATCAAGAACGATCCATTAAAGGAGGCACGGGTAGCACGATATATAATGCTATTATCTAGTACCGCTGTGCCTAAAGTTCTTCATATATCACATGCATTAGGAGGGGGGATAGGTCAGCATCTGGAAGAACTGGCACAGCACTATGAGCAGACCATGGCTCATATACTGCTCGCCCCAAGTGATGAAGGTGACACAGTAGTTATCAGTTTAGGAATCGGCCAACATGTAGATAAATTGGCGTTCAGTATTCCATCAGAATACGAGACTGTGGTTGAACTATTTAAAGCTATGGGCATTAGTGCGATTCATTTCCATCATACGCTTGGCCTAAATTCGAAAATACTTGCGTTGCCATACGATCTAGGAGTAGCTCATCTGTGTACTGTGCATGATTTCTACTGGCTTAATGGCAATCCAACGCTCACTGATGAAAGCGGAAAGTACCCAGGTTACTATTCTGATAAGCAACACAATCCTTTGTATCCCCTACCGGATGGGTTAACACCAGAAAAATTTCGGGAACCATTACAGAAACTTTTCGAAAATGCAGCCAGCGTTATTTTCCCATCGAATTCCACTAAGTCGCTATTTACCGGTGTTTTTCCACTGAATAATGCGGTAGTTGCACCGCATATTGAAACTGGACGTGATATAAGGAAAATACCTAGCGCATTCACGAAGAAGGATAGTTATAACATTGGGGTGTTGGGAGCAATTGGAAGGGAGAAAGGGGCTGATTTATTGGAGGCTCTTGGAGTGGCCGCAAGAAATGCAGGGGCGCCGTTTAAGTTCAAATTGATAGGCTATGCATATAGACCGCTTAAAGTTATCGAGACTACAGGTCCTTATTCATTCAAACAATTACATGACTTGATAGAACAGCATGAGTTGGATGTTATTTTGTTTCCTGCTCAGTGGCCTGAGACATATAGCTACACATTGAGTTATGCCCTTGATTCTGGATTGCCCATTTTTGCACCCAATATTGGCGCTTTTCCTGAACGACTGAGTGAGCGAGCAAACAGCATGCTTTTTACGCATCTTGACTCGAAACAAGATTTATGGAACCAGTTTTCAGAGTTTATCGATATGCTTGCAGTGGGTACACGTATTACGCCACCATATTTTGAAGGTGATGAGTCTGTATATGATTTTTATGATGGGGTTTATTTAGAAACTGTATCACGTAATTTGAAAGTGGCTGATCCTAGTCGAATCGAAAATTTCTCCCCCGATTCTAGTTTACTCGGTAATCATTCGATTGTAGAAGGCGTTACGGGATGGAGAGAGGTCATACTTTCTGTTCTATGGCGGCTTTACATGCACCCTTCAATGCGCTGGGTTGGGCGCATCATCCCATTCAACTCTCGGCGATCCATTAAACGTTTTCTATCTAGTCGACCAATGCATGATATTGTAAATAGCTCTAAAGGCGAATAAATCGCGACTTGGATTCAACCAACAAGAACATAATTGGTTCGACACAGAAGAAACGGTTAATCACCTAGAGTTCGCTTGTTTTTTCACCGACAAGAGATGCGACGAATATGAGCTATAAGCAATCGACCTATTAATAACTATGCCAAGTTTATGCGCTAAAGAAAAGTGATAAGACCCAACAATATAATATTGCAGACACAATTGGTGTTAGACAGTCAACCATTAGTCTAGAGCTCAGACGTAATACCGGTGATCGTTGCTATCGTTTCAAATAAGCCCTAAAAGTGAGAGAAAATCGTCGTATGTAAGCGATTAAGGCCATCAACATGACACTCGAGATAATCCATCTTATTAAATCAAAACACCGACAGAAGTGGTGTTCCGAACAAATATCGGGTTGGGGCTTTGCTACGGGAAGACCGTTAAAAATAACTTTATAGAAAGGCCAATCTTAGAATTAAAAGGGAAAACGCCATTTGAAAGGTATGTCAATGATGTTCGTGTGTATAATTATTGCTATTTACAGCCTAACCCTCGCTACGAAACTGCTATCCACCAAAAAGGCACAATGAATGTACTCCAAATTAAGCAGGCCATCTCAGTAGTTGTTGTCAATTACAATACCGGACCTCTCCTAATTGAGTGCATTCATGCAGCCTTGCCTCAAACTAGTGAAATCCTGGTCATCGACAATGCATCACTTGATTCGAGTATCGAGGATTGTGCACGGGAGTTTGCTGATGAACCACGGCTCAGAATTCTTCGTAACGATGCAAACCTAGGCTTCGCTACTGCCTGCAACATTGGCTTTACCCAATCCAAGGGCAAATTTTTACTATTTTTGAACCCTGACTGCCGCCTTGAAGAGGGGGCTGTTTCTGAATTATTGCAGGCTTTGCAATCTGATGCGACAGTTGGAATGGTGGGTGGATTACTGGTCAACCCCGATGGCACCGAACAAGGCGGCGGTCGCCGGGCAATCCCAACCCCTTGGCGTTCTTTCGTTCGTGCCACTGGTTTATGGCATCTTAATAAAATATGGCCTCACCTGTTTTTCGATTTTCATCTACACAAACAGCCCCTCCCCCTCAAACCTATAGAGGTCGAAGCCATTTCTGGTGCTTGTATGCTGGTCAAACGCGAAGCCATCGAGGATGTTGGACAATGGGATGAAGGATATTTTCTGCACTGCGAAGACCTGGATTGGTGCATGCGCTTTCGTCAGAATGGCTGGAAAATCATGTTTGTGCCCGATGCAAAGGTTATGCACGACAAAGGCACATGCAGTCGCTCTCGTCCTATATTTGTCGAATGGCACAAACACAAAGGCATGATGCGTTTTTATCGTAAATTCTTCCGTCATCAGTACCCCGGTGTTTTAATGTGGTTGGTAGCTGTGGGTGTGTGGCTACGCTTTAGTACGGTGGCCTTGTATTACACAGTTAAGCGTCCATTTACTTCACCTAACAGACATCATGGATAACATTGACAATCCATGCATCGGTGTTCTTGGCGCAACCAGCCTGGTCGGTGAATGCCTGCTACCTCTTTTGCTTGATACTGATGCAAAGGTAATCGCATTTTCACGGTGTACGCCACTGAATGGCACACGCTCTATCGAATGGAGAAAACCTGGTGATATCGTAGCAGTTGATTTTCTGATTTGTCTTGCACCTATCTGGGTATTGGTGGATTCACTCCCGTGGATTGAGAAGCTGGGCGTGAAAAAGATTGTCGTGCTGAGTTCAACCAGCCGCTTCACAAAGCAGGACTCTAGCATCGATTTGGAGCAAATACTGGCGCAGCGATTGGCTGAAGGTGAAAGACAGTGCCAGGTGTGGGCAAAGCAACAAGACATTGACTGGGTGATTCTGCGTCCTACCCTGATTTACGGATTAGGGAAGGACAAGAATATTAGTGAAATCACCCGTATTATCATCCGGTTTGGGTTTTTTCCATTGTTGGGGCAAGCATCGGGGCTACGCCAACCCGTGCATGCCGAAGATATTGCGGCAGCCTGCCTTGCAGCCCTGAGTCGTGAAAATTCAGATAATCATGCCTACAACCTTTCTGGCGGTGAAACACTTAGCTACCAGGAAATGGTCATACGTGTGTTTCACGCTTTAGGAAAACGCCCTCGACTGATTCATGTGCCGTTGTGGATGTTTAAAGTTATGTTGGCGATTGTGCGCATTCTGCCACGTTATAAGCATTGGTCATCAGCAATGGCGGAAAGGATGAACCAGGATCTTGTGTTCGATCATTCATATGCCGAACGTGATCTGGGATTTAAACCAAGGGCGTTTTATCTAGAGGCTCGGGATTTGCCTAAATGAACGTCGGTAATGTTCTGCTACTTATCGTAGCCAGCCTATTGGGATATGGCGGTGCATTAGCCGTAAAGACCTATGCCGCACGCCTTAACCTGGTGGATAAACCCAACCATCGTTCATCGCATGTAAAATCAACGCCCCGTGGTGGTGGGCTAGGTATTGTTCTTGGCGGAACCGTAACAGGGGGCTGGCTTGTCTTGTTCCAGAGCAGCGATGTTCTTTTATGGACGTCGTTAATTTTCCTTTCAATCATCATCGCAATACTAGGTATTGTGGATGACGCCCGAAATGTGTCGGCAAAAATTCGCTTTGTAGTGCAACTCGTTTCAGTTGGTGCCTTGTTGTTTGCCCTGGGCGAATTGCCTGACCTGCCCCTACCCTTTGGTGTTTCTGTTTCAGGACTTATGCTTTTTTTACTAATTTCACTGGCTGCGATCTGGTGGATCAATCTGTTCAACTTTATGGATGGTATCGATGGTATTGCTGGCGCACAGGCTTTGTTCATGCTCGTTGCAGCAGCTGGCCTTTCCTTCACGAACCATTCAGGCGAAGTGATCCAACCGCTATTCTGGTGGATGTTGTATCTTGCTGCGGCCAGCCTTGGTTTTTTATTGCTTAATTGGCCACCTGCCAAAATATTCATGGGCGACGTGGGCAGTACCTATCTCGGTTTCATGATCGTAGCGCTAGCCTTGTTATCTGTACAAGCGGGTACATTGAATTATGCGGTGTGGTTAATTCTAGCCGCAGTGTTTCTTACTGATGCTACGGTAACCCTTCTGACCCGTTTGCTGCATGGCGAAAGGATTTATCAGGCGCATCGTAATCACACATATCAGCGATTAGCGCTGCGCTGGGGAAGACATAGTTCGGTGACTGTTCTTTTCACAGGGATCAATATGATATGGCTACTGCCGTTGGCATGGAGCTGTGCTGTCTGGCCGGAGTGGTCTTGGGGATATGTGTTTGTTGCTTATGTACCACTCATCTTTGCAGCTGTCATACTGAAGGCTGGACGGCAAAATGAAAGAAGCACAGCAGTAAGATGTATCGAGTGAGTGTTTTCAGACAGTTACGTGCAAGGCCGGTGTTTTCAAACCCCCTCAATCCCCTTTGTTAAAGGGGGAAGCAATAAGGTGGTTACGCAACGGTAATCGCGACAAAAGCCGTGCCTACAAGAAACAGTTATCTTTACCTGCCGTATTTGTCATCAAAGCGGATGATATCGTCTTCTCCCAAATAGCTACCTGATTGCACTTCAATCATTTCCAGAGGTATAGCCCCTGGATTTTCGAGCCGGTGTTTTGTCCCTAAAGGAATATAGGTGGACTCGTTCTCTGCCACCAAAAAAGTATCCTCACCACGCAAGACTTTAGCGGTGCCACGAACAACTATCCAATGCTCCGCCCGGTGATGATGCATTTGCAAGGACAGCGAGGCCCCTGGTTTTACGTTGATGCGTTTAACCTGAAAGCGTTCGCCTTTATCGATGGACTCATAACTCCCCCACGGTCGGTAGACAAGCTGATGACTCTGATGATGTTTCCGTTTGTCTTTCTTGATCAAATCAACCAGTTTTTTTACATCCTGCGCATTATCCTTGCTAACTACCATCACGGCATCTGCCGTCTCTACCACGATCATGTCCTTGATTCCCGCGGTAGCCAAGAGTCTGTGCTCCGAAATCAATAGACTATTATCGGTGTCATAGGCATAGACGTCGCCCTTAATCACGTTCCCCGAAGCATTCTGCTCACTGACCTCCCACAGGCTTGACCATGAGCCTACATCAGACCATGCGGCATCGAGCGGCATAACAACCCCACGTATTGACTGATCGGAGCCAGCTTCAGCCATAACGATCTTCTCCATCACGGCATAATCGATAGAGTCGCTGGGGCAGTCACTAAAGCGCTGCTTATCAACACGGTAGAAATCCACATCGTCACTGCCCGCCTCGACCGCTGCCCGGCAGGCGTCGGCAATAGCAGGCTGATGGTTTTTGATGGCTTGCAACCAGATTGAGGCGCGCATCATGAAGATGCCGCTATTCCATAAATATTGCCCGGATTGCAGATACTCTTCAGCTGTAGCTTTATCAGGTTTTTCCACGAAGCGCCCAATCAGACATGCATCACCGGCCAGTGCGGCGCCTTTCATGATGTAGCCGTATCCGGTTTCAGGCGCTTGAGGCACGATACCGAAGGTGACAAGAGATGAGTCTTCTGCTAGTTGAGCACCTGAGATCAAGGCACCCTGAAATGCATCAACATTCAGAATCACATGATCCGCAGGCATGACCAATAAGATAGGATCATCGCCGCTTTTTTCAGCTGCAAGCGCGGCCAATGTTAACGCTGGGGCCGTATTACGGCCAACAGGTTCCAATATGATTTTGTTGAACTGTTTGCCAATCTGCTGAACCTGTTCGGCGATTAGAAAGCGGTGTTCTTCATTGGCGACAATTAGTGGCTGTCTAACTGATATCGAGGCACCATTCTCAGATACCTGAGCATCCAGGCCATCTAAACGAAGAATCGTATCTTGAAGCAGGCTGTTTTCACCGCAGAGGGGGATGAGTTGTTTGGGGTAGTGCTCACGCGACAATGGCCATAGCCTTGTGCCCGATCCCCCGCTCAAAATTACTGGCTGTATATCCATTACACCTAAAATACTTATAAAAAAAACGCCATGCTAATGCATGGCGTCAATTCTAGCACTTATTATCTGTTAATTAGGTGTTTTTTCGGCGCTTGAAATGCGAATCCGATCACGTATTTTCTCAAGCGTCTTCTCACCAATA
>Ga0316209_1002285_pt1 | contig 15912 bp, 15 predicted proteins | sample 6monopyrite_MG_FD_204945 | JGI IMG/M metagenome (GOLD analysis project Ga0316209, IMG submission 204945) | Microbial mat bacterial communities from mineral coupon in-situ incubated in ocean water Damariscotta River, Maine, United States -... | ecosystem: Environmental > Aquatic > Marine >...
CCCGGCTTGCAGTATGTTGCATAAAGTTATGAATAATCCCAATAAAAGGTGCTTTGCCACCTAAAGTATTACCAATTGGGGTGTTGCAACATTTTGCATACCAACGATTTAGTCCTTTTGGGGAAAGCCGCATCAACCCAAGTTGCTCATGACCACGGATGATGTGCAGATGAGCAAGAGGGATTTGAAAAATATCGGTAGCACCATATTGATTTAACACTTTGTCTTCTTGCTTTAATAACATGGCAAATTTTTGGCAATCTGCACAGCAACAATGAATACGGTTACCACTTTGAGCGTTAACATCTTCGGTCTTGCCTTGCACTTGCCCACAAGCACAACTGAGGTTGATTTCTGGCATATTGATTATCCCTAATTAAAGTTGGTTATTGTAGGTGCTGTTGCTCACGCTAAATAGAATAACTGCATTTGTTACGCCTTTAAATATTCGTAGCGCGTACATTCTGTTGAAGAACTATTGGTTGAAAGATTTCAGGTAAAATCGTCATCATGAATTTGATGATTGCAGTGGTATGGATATACCAGTGAAGGAAATCGAAAAGTGTTACTGATTAATAGCCTACAACTTTTGAGTAAATTGAGATGCAAAGCCTGCATAATGGTTCAGCGTGATTAGGTTGAAGTTATAAAGCATATTCAAGAGCATGCTGCATAACTTCAATTTTAAGCTAATATAAAACCTTAAAAAATGCAGTGTTTGGCAAAGTCTTTGCCTTCAGTTGCAGTCCAATCTGCTTTGGGTTTTTCTTTCATATCTGCGCACCATTCTTCGCTGCCTATTTCTGGCGCACAACCACTTAAAAATAAAGCTACTACAAAAACACCTATTAATTTTTTCATAAACCGTTATTCCTTAAAATACAAAACAAAGTTATTACACTGAATAAATCCTAATGTTTAGCATAAAAGAAATTGATTTTAGAGTAAACATGGGCATCAGCCCACTCTTATATTTAAAATTGCTTTAATTCTTGTTTCAACGTTTATTATACTCCCTGATAGTTAGCCTAGTAAGAATCAAAAAGAGCCTATTGCCTTGCTTAGTATTGTTGTACCTACGTTAAATGAATCCAAAACCGGTTATCTGGCCAAGATCCTAAGTGCTTATCACGGACTGGCTAATATCGAGGTTATTTGTGTAGACGGCGGCAGTACTGACAATACGGTATCGTTAATTCAGCAGTCTTATGCCAAGTTAATTAGTACTGATATTTGCTCGCGGGGGGTCGATTAAATGCAGGTATCAAACAAGCTAAATTCGACATGGTGCTGCTACACCACCCACGCAGTCTGGTGGATATTGAAGGTATTAAAGCCCTAGCTAAGTATACGCCTGAATTACGTTGGGGTGCCTTTACTCATCAATTTAATATTCGTCATCCACTGCTTCACTTTACATCATGGTACTCAAATTATGTCAGGGGAGACAGTCGAAGCATATATTACCTAGATCACTGTGTGTTTGCGCAAAAGCCACTGTTATTTGATATTGGGTTATTACCCGAAGTGGACATTTTTGAAGATACAGAGTTGTGTTTGAAGCTTAGGCAATACGCCAAGGGCGTGCGTTTACCCTATATCAGCCAAACCTCAGCCATTAGATTCCAGACTCAAGGTGTATATCAACAAGCCATTAAAAATCAATATTTGAAATGGCAGTATTATTTTAAACGTTCTGATAAATCCATGAATCGGGACTATGAGCGGGGGGTGGAGTTAAATAGTCGGTATTCCAGTGACAGTAATTCTGAAAAGGGGCAAAAAAAATGAAAGGATTAAGCTATATGCAGAGATTTTATCATTGAACTTAGCTACAAGCCCTACTCAGGACCAGTATGAATAAATGCTATACCTCACCACAATTTTCTAGGAAATGCTTTTTAAAAGTTTCATGTTTGGTTTTGTGACTAGAGTAGAGTTTTGTCATTTCAGTTACAAATTCAGACTCTAAAAAATAAGGGGAATTTACTGAATACTCTATCTCACGTAGAACCTTGTCGATATTGTGTTCGTGAAAACTAGAGAACCTTCGATAACCGGGTTTATCGCAATTTGTAAGATACTCATTAAGCAGTATTTCGGTCACAACAATCTTGGGAATAGTATTAGTCATTTTCTCTACGGCTACTCCTCGTTCAGTAAAATACTGACCCGTGGCAAAACTAATTGCCAATAAAGCGACTAAGAAGATAAAAGGTGTAAATTTCATGATTTTTTATTATTTTATTCAACCCTGAGTCAGGATGTGGGGTTTACAACCATAATATTCAATTGAGTTATTATAAAGAAGCTACCGTTTTGAAAATGGTACCAAAAATGAATTTGGTATTGCCTTAAACCAAACTAATATTCAGAGAGATATGCTTGCTTTGGGAGGGAATTGGACTTTTTACTGGCAACAATTACTGGAACCAGCAGAGGCATTAGCCTCTCGAAGTAGGGCAATCAATATCAATGGAACAGGAGGCTGGCAAGCTAAACAGAAGGCTGACTCATATAATGCAATAGGTTTTGGCACTTATCATTTGACGGTTATTCTGCAAGATCAAGCTGACAATTTAGCTGTTCGTATGCCACAAATTGAAAGTGCTTATAAGCTTTATATTGACTCGGAACTGGTTGCTTCTGGAGGCACAGTCTCTGACGACGAGTCTGTCGCCAGACCCGGCTATAATGCTCAGATGGTGCGTATTCCTCAGGGAAAGAAAACATTTACGATCACTATCCAGGTATCTAATTATCATTCTAGTTGGGGCGGGTTATGGTCTTCGCCGATACTAGGTGATGCTGAAGCTATTCATCAATTAAAGCGCGATAAAATAGCCCTAAGTATGTTTATTTTAGGTGCACTGTTAATCACCTCTACTTTTTCTTTGATTCAATTTTTCTTAAGGCCCTCAGACAAAACCCCCCTTAGTTTTTGCTTGTTTGTGTCTCATTCTTTTTATCAGAGAATTTACAGTTGAGCATATGTACTTTGCGTTATCCTCATTAGGCATGGGCTTTACTTCGGTAACAAAAATAAATTTCCTTACGTTTTATATCGGGATACCAACAGCCTTATATTTTATTCATTTGTGTTTCCGAGAGAGTTTAACAGTAAAATAAATCGATTTTTTTATACAATATCGATTTTGTTTTCGGTATATGTTGTGCTAATTCCAACCCGTTATATCGGTTATTCTCTCGACATTTTTCAGTTTATTTCTATTGCTATTATGGCCTATGCACTGAGCAGATTGATTGTGGCTGTGTGCAGAAAAAGGATAGGCGCAAGTTTGATGCTATTGGGTTGTTTGTTCGCATCAGCCTTTGTGGTTAATGACATATTATATGCCAGTGGGGTGATTTCAACAGGACGATTTTTTAGTGTGGGTATTGTCGGCTTTATTATGTGTCAAAGCTATGTGGCGAATAATAGATTTAGTCGGTTAATTGCCAGTAACGAAATACTCACAAATCAGCTGCAAGAGCGTAATGCCGATCTGGAAAAAATGAGTGAGTTATTGGAAACAAAAGTTGAGCAGCGCACTCAGCAACTTAAGCGGGCTAACAAAGAGTTAATTGCGCAGGCAGAAGTTGATCAGTTAACGACTACTTTGAATCGACAAGGATTACAGCAGCACTTACAAGTGGCGTTTGAAAGATACCGTCGAACCAAAGAAGTCTTCAGTTTAGTATTGTTGGATTATGATCACTTTAAGGATGTTAACGATACCTATGGTCATGATGTAGGAGATATTGTGTTGGTTTCAGGGGTAGATATTATTAAGGGATGTATTCGGGAACAGGACAGATTAGCTCGATGGGGAGGAGAGGAGTTTCTGATCCTACTTCCTGACACCGACCTTCAAGGTGCCCAAGCCATTGCAAATAAGCTTAGGCAAACCATACAAGAGCATACTATAGGGCAGCCTAACGGTTTTCAGGTAACTGTAACGGGAGGCATTGCCGAAATTCAGGCCGAAGACACCTTTGAAACCTTATTTAAGCGAGCGGATACGGCTTTATACAAAGGTAAAAACGCGGGCAGAAATCATATATGTAGTTAGCCATTAGTGCCTTTGTTTTTGAGTAGATGACTTTTTATATTGGTAGGAGCTGCTTTAGCTGCGAATTGTTGCAGTGATCACTGCTTCACGACTAAAGTCGTTCCTACAACGTTCTCATCTACAAAGGATGTGTTTATTGGGGAAAACAGGTGACGCTGAGCGCCCCAAAAGAGCACCACATCACCCCAGCATATCTCTCAACTTTTTTTCCGCACGTTGTGCTGGTGTCAGTGATTCGTCCTCGTTTAAATCCTCGGGTATAGGGTCCCCAAACAACTCAGCCAATTGGACTTTCGCCGCAGCTGACTTGTCTTGAGTCGAGGATAAAAACGCATTGTGTTTGGGTTTGAAGTAGTCGCAAAAATTGGCCCGCTCGTGGTCACTCACATCTTCAGCGCGCTCTTCATCACAGCGCCCTCTGTTGTCATAAAATACGCACATTTTGCAGACATGTTGATCTGCAGTGCATGTGGCACATTCTTCACGACGTGACATTGGGAGGATGACATTTATTAGCTCCGCTCCACATTTCCAACAGACAAATTGATTAGACATAAGAGATAATCGCCTTTAAAACGGGTCAAACATAATAGTGTTGCCATCAGGATCTTTTAACAAATCTTTTATCCCCATTACCACAGCTAACGAACTTATGAGCATCACGCTGTAGCCAACAATTTCCCCCATAGTGAACGGTTAATCCTGAAATACCGGCCTCAGTTAATGCTTCTCGCACATCTTCAAGTTTAAAAGGTTTAATTATGGCTTCGATTTTTTTTCAATTTCACATGCTCTAGGCGGTAGTAGTTTTGCATATATTACAGAAGCAAGAGGAGCAGGCGAGGGCAGTCTTTAGAACTTAATATGATAATTAATTATATTGTTTAACATTTAGGTGGCATATCTAGCGCGCTACAATTCTAATAGATTCAGGTCTTTCGCTTTGGCAACCGCTTCACTTCGATTTTTCACTATTAGTTTGCGATAGACTGTCACTAGGGTACGTGAAATAATCGTATTGATACTAGCGTCACCTTATAAAGGGCAAATAAAAATACATGAGTAAATTAAAACGCATACAAATTATATTAGTTATTTGTTTAATCAGTATCGGAATTGACCAAGGGACCAAGTGGTATGCTTCTGAGTACTTACCCAAGTTTGAGATGACCAGTTACTGGAGCGATATGTTACGTATCGGTTATGCTGAAAATACCGGTGCTTTTTTAGGTTTGGGCAGTGGTATGTCAGACTCAGCTAAGTTTTGGATATTTGTATGTGCTGTGGGATTGATACTTTCTGCTTTGCTTATTTATATTTTAAGAACAAAAACACAGACAGTTTACGGATTGGCATCGTTAACGCTTATTTTTTCCGGTGGTATCAGTAACTTTTACGATCGAGCCGCCAATAATGGAGCAGTGGTCGACTTTTTAAATGTGGGCATTGGTTCTTTAAGAACCGGCATCTTTAACGTTGCCGACATGGCCATCATGCTCGGAGTATTTTTATTATTGTTTGCCAAAGATAAAAAAGCTGACAGCAAGGACGTATGAGCTTATGGCAAACGGCGTTAAACTTAGCGATAATTCATACTCCCGTGAAATCGGCCTGAGTTAAATGCATAGACATGTTAAATTTTTAATAGCACTGGTCATCAATGGCTCTTCCACTAGCCCTAATGGTTCCACACTGTTATTCCTATCCAAAGTTGATATGGTTGTAGCATGCGTTTTCATACTTTCAATAATAAATAGCCTATTATGACCCATAAAATAGACGACCATGTTCGTCACATAAAACAACCGATTGGCATTTCTAACTGGCTGTATTTCGTTGCATTACTTGTTTTTATTATGGTTATTGTCGGCGGTATTACGCGACTTACCGAATCAGGGCTTTCAATTACTGAGTGGAAGCTGATAACCGGTACTTTACCACCCTTGAGCGAAGCGGCTTGGTTATCAGAGTTCGCAAAATATAAACAGATCCCAGAATATACCCAAATAAACGGCCCAGCAGGTATGACTCTGGTAGATTTTAAGTTCATCTATTTTTGGGAATGGGTTCACCGTCTTATGGGGCGATTGATTGGTCTTGCCTTTGCACTGCCACTTGCTTGGTTCGCATTTAAACGGGCGATACCTGATGGTTATGGTTTGCGACTGTCTGTACTTTTAGTGTTAGGTGGAATGCAGGGAGTGATTGGCTGGTGGATGGTCACTTCTGGTTTAACTGAGCGCACCGACGTTAGCCATTTTCGTCTGGCGACACATTTGTTAATGGCACTGCTTATTTTGGGTGTACTTGTGTGGACAGCTTTGGATCTTCGGCAGCTCGCTAGTGGTCAAAATAAACAATCAAAACTGACTTTTTTTGGTTTGATAGTGTTCATTGTTTTGTTTCTACAATTGTTATTTGGGGCTTATACAGCCGGGCTAAATGCGGGTTATGTTTCCAATACTTGGCCTTTGATGAATGGTTCTGTTATTCCTTCAGTCATAGACTGGAATAGCGATCTCTGGGTAAAGCTCAATAATGATCACTATATGATCCACTTTATCCATCGCTGGTGGGCTTGGGTAACCGTTGCTTTTTTGATTGTTTTAGCGAGGCGTATACGCGAGCAGTCTAGAAAAGCATCGATAGCCATCCACAGTGCATTTGGTGTTCAGATATTACTTGGCATTGCGACAATCGTTACTAGTGTCAACATACATTTTGCGGTGCTGCATCAAGCAGTGGGAGCGCTGGTCGTTATCTCGACTACTTGGGGAGTGCATATATTAGGTTGGTATACCTCTGAGCTAGTTACCATTCCGAGCTCGGGAGAGACGGCATAGTCGCTGTGTCGATCTAATATTTAAGCATAAAAGAAACACAAAGGAACACCTTTTATATTCTCAAATGTAGGCGCTGGGCTGACCGCTTAAAGAGTGCTCCCTCTAGCCGCTCAGTTTTAGACACGTACAAACTCAAAGACCGTGTTGTGGGTACGCCAAGGGAGTGCATGTGCTCTTGAGCCAAAAACTCGCGGATACTCGACCGCAACACAGCGCGACCGTCGGCACCGCGGCAGTATGGGGTGCGGCCGCCACCTTTGAGTTGCATTTCCCAGCGTTGACCTTTGATGACCGCCTCAAGCACGGAAACTGCGCGACCGTCTCCGTATCCGTTGCCAGTTTGAAACGGGCACTGTTGCATGTATTCGCTGCCGTAGATGGAAAGTGCGTAACCACTCGCCCAACCAACCTTGCGTATTGGCTTTGGGGCGTGTGAGATGTCGCCGGAGAACAAACGGACGAAGTCTGCTGATTCTGCCATGGCGTAAGCGAAGCCAAGTTCCTGAAAAAAGTCTTTACTGTGTACCACATACTCAGGATCTTTGATTGGTGTGGGAGTAACAGGAACATAATGGCCAGAGAAAACTTGATGAATTTCGGTTGCAGCCCGCAAGCCTGATCCCAGAGCGCCTTGGATCCAACCGTGAAACCCTGATGCATGTTCAGCAGCAAAATGAATGCGGCCTTCTGCTCTGACAGTCCCGGCGAAAATGAAACATTAAGTACTGCGGTTTAGGCAACTTGGGAAAGGGGGTAAATAACGTATGAATTCTGCCACCAGAACGTTCTCTAGCCTCCAAAACTGTCACATCATGACCTGCTTGTGTCAGCTCGTACGCGGCCACCAACCCTGCTGCTGCCGCCGCAAGCGGCAAGTGCCAGAGTGGATGAGGTAAGTAAACCAAGTTGCAAAAAATTGCGTCTGGATAAAGATGATAGATTAGCAGTACGGTAAGAATCGAAGTTTTTTTCACAATTAGTTTCTGTATTCAATACTTAATTTAATAAATGCTTTCAAAGTTCATTGTGCAGGTAATATGCGGCTAAACAAGACCGACATTTTTGGTCGTCAGCTAGTATATAAGTGCAGATTGTTAACGAACTAAGAGTTGAAGTGGTTTGAGAGAAAATTGGTATTCAAATGAAAACTGAAAACTGTTAAGCTAGTTTCATTATAAAAAAATCATATAATGAGTGTCATTTCGAACACTACCGAGTACTCAGCACTTAAAAACTTCTTTCTTAATGCCCGTTCATCTGGGGCATTGTCTATTGTAAATATTACCAGCGTTATATATATCATCGTTTTAGGGTTAACCTTCAAAGACTTCCATCACCTGATGCCAGACTGGGTAGCCATGGTTCAAATTATTGGCGTATCCATTATCGTCATTAATATGTATGTATTGCATCGCACTAAGAATATACCTCTAACTGCCGGCGTGATGTTGTTTTGTATGTTCGTCATCCATATGGCTAACATCACCTTTGCTGGGGGCATTGACACTCCGCACTTTGCTTGGATATTTATTTTTCCCATATTGGCAGGCGGCACTATGGGCTGGCGTGGTCAGGTTTTCTTTTGGTTTATTGGTGTTATAGGCATCCTATATTATGCAGCCTTTCCAGCAACTATGGATATTGTGCCCTATGAAGGAAGTATAGGTTATACGCTAATGACACGCTTGATGTGTATTACTGTATTTAGCTTAATCATGCTGATTTACTACTTTACCCTTTCTCAAAAAATGGAAGATTTGCAAAAAGCCCTTAAGTTGGCCTCATTTGAAAGTGGGCTATTTTTCGGTGTCTTTAATTCTAAAGCGCAGAGCGTTATTTTGGTTGATTCAGAGGGTAAAATAGAACGTGCCAATACCAAAGCGCACAGCACATTCGGGTATAAGCCTCAGGGTATGTTGCACAAGAAAATTCAAGAAATTTGCCATTCAGGGATCGACTTTTCATCACAACAAACACAGGGTGATGATGGACAAGAATTACTCATTACGACCAATGATAATAAAGAGATTTGGATTGAATATATATCATTAGAAATCCAAGACGAATTTGAGAAAATCCAAACATTGTTGACCATCGAAGATATTTCTACCCGCAAGAACCACGAATCAGAGCTTTCCTATCTAGCCCACTTTGACTTTTTAACCAAGTTACCCAACCGATTATCGATACAAGATAAACTGATGGAATTAATTGCTAACGGTCAGCGTTATGATCGGCAGTTTGCAGTGATATTTATTGATCTCGATAAGTTTAAAAATGTGAACGACATCCAAGGACATGAAGCGGGCGATGCGGTACTAGTTGAAATTGCGCTGCGCCTTAGAAACGAGATCCGCCGGGGCGATATTGTTGGTCGCTTTGGCGGTGACGAATTCATCTTGCTCATGGATGAAGTGCAAGGCAACACTCACATTGTTTCTCTTGTTGATAAAATTCAGGCAAGTATCTGTAAACCAATCAATATTAAAAACAACGAATACTTTGTTGGTTGCAGCATTGGGATTTCTCAGTTTCCACATGACGGTGAGCAACCTAATGACCTGTTGCGCAAGGCTGATGCAGCCATGTACAAAGCCAAATCCTTTAACAATGGGTCTTACGAATTTTACAATCATGAACATGACGCCAGTGTACAAAGGTTAGTTAAAGTCGGCAGCGAGTTGCACTACGCCATCGAACGAGAAGAACTTAGCTTATTGTTTCAACCTATTTATGACATCAGTGACAACATATGTGGTGCTGAAGCACTGATTCGCTGGAAACATGATGACTTGGGAAGAGTGTCGCCAGATGAGTTTATCCCTGTCAGTGAAGACAATGGTTTGATAGTGCCCATAGGCCTTTGGGTCTTGGACAAAGCCTGTTACATGCTCAAGCACTGGCATAATATGGGTTATAAAGATCTGACCATGTCAATCAATGTCTCTTATCGTCAAATCAACAGTGCGGATATGGTCAACGAAGTTAAACGCACCTTATCAAAGTATCAACTCGAGGGCAGCGCCATCATCCTTGAACTCACTGAGCGAGTATTTGCAGATGATTTAACTTTGGTTCAAGAGAACATTACCCAGTTTGCTGAACTCGGAGTGCAAACCGCAGTAGATGACTTTGGCGTTGGCTATTCAAGCTTGGGGTATCTGAAGAAAACAGATTTCAGCTCTATCAAAATAGACCGCAGTTTTGTTAATGACATTGGGGTAAACACCTCAGCCGTAAAGCTGTGCAATGCCATTATGTCAATGGCATCTAGCTTAGGGCTATCGGTGACCGCTGAAGGCGTAGAATCCCAAGAACATTTAGCCATTCTAAAAGCGATGAAAATTCATAAGTATCAAGGCTTCTATATGTCTAGGCCGATTGATTCAGAAGCGTTTGAATTGCTCCTAGGAGCGCAGTGAAATAACAAGAAGTAGCAGAAAAATTGGCATTGTGTAAATTAAAATTATTAGAAATTCTCAAGGTCAGAATACTTTGATTGTGACCGACAGCCGACAAAACATCTGATTTCGTCTTTTGGTTATCTCATCTGTCTTTGTGCATGGCAAAAAATCAAGGAGAGGAGGGTTGTTTTGCACTATGTTTAGTGCAAAATAACAGCAGATTTATACCCGTCTCCCTTGAAGCTGCAGCGTTGTTGGCTGCTCTCACTCACCCCAATCACTTAGTAAGTCTAAGCTCATGGGGCTGAGTTCCTTTGCCGCCTAGCTGCAACTCCAATGGCTTTGGGTATATTCGTTATACCAATCTGTAGGGATTGATCCTAATTAAATAAGCCTTTGAGCTTGTCTTTAGCTTTATCTGCCAGCTTTTCCTTTTGTTTGTCAAGTTCTTCATTTATTTTTTTCTTGGCTTCTTCAGCCAAGCGTTTTTTTGCTTCAGCTTTAGCTGCGGCGATCACGTTATCAAGCATGGCATTAACCACAGCAACTCCCACTTGATCTGCTGGCAACCCATTGGGTTTGCCAATAGAGCCCGCATTAAAAGTAGGTAATCTAACCTCATAAGCTTTGGTTTTGATGTTGAGATCGCCAGTAGACAGATTTTCAAAATTGAGTTTGAGGCGAACATTGCTCACAGTTACGTTTTCAACAATCATTAATGGATTGGCGGCATCTTTTGCTGCAGGTTCATTTTTAGTTTTTGGCAGATTCGCAGCTAAGTTGTTTTTTATTGCTATCAGATTACCCTGACCACTGGCGTCTACCTCATAAAGAATTTCTGGTGCATTGATGCTAATGGTCTGTATTACATAAGGTTCTTTTATTACCTCGCCTAAATCTAAGGTGATTGCATCGACACTAAACGCGTCTTCATTACTAAAGCCTTGTGGATTTTTAATATCCAGATCGCTTATGGTCATTCGCCCCTCGGTCAGGGCCAGCTCTACATTAAAAACCGATACTGTGGTGCCAAGATATTTACTTCCCTGTTGTTCTATTTGTGTACGAATAAAATCCCCCGCCCCGCTCAACATATACCAAGCAGCACCTGCAATCAGCAGTAGCAATACCGCAAAAATTCCCAATCCTTTTTTCATGACATTCTCTATTAGTTATTTTTTGTCCCTTTATTGTAGCAAAGAAAGTTGCAGCTAAATGCAGCTTAATTCCTGACGTAGCATTTAACTGCGGAATCTAGGCTAAAACCAATCTTATGTTTATGTTCAGCTACCATAATTCGCTGAAATAGCTAGCTGCTGTGGTTATCCCTCAATTCAGTATTTATATGCGGTGTTTAAGAATCATTGTGAGACAAACATATTTTAACCTGTGTATGATGAAATATATTCGTATTTCCCATGGTCATTAAGAGCATGCAATGAAATCAATAATAATTGAGGAAACACATGCTCAATAATGGCATAACACTTGAAGGCCAATTAGAAACTGTGCAACAGGCCAAAGCATTTTTGCTGGAGTTGACAGCTGAAAATTACCAGCTGGTGCTCAAGCCGCATTTTGTTAGCAGCGCTGGCACGCATATGCGGCATATTCTGGATCACTATTTGGCATTAAAAGAAGGTTTAAACCAAGGTTTGGTTAATTACAATAGACGAAATCGTTATTCTAGCATTGAGTCCTGTCCTCAAACTGCTCTGCTAGAGTGGCAAAACGTTGAACTATGGTTAAAAGAAGTCAGTCAGTTAGATGCTGATATGCCCCTTACCGTAGAGTGTGAAACCTCTATTAATAAAACTCAAAATACTCAGACTCAATCAACGTTAGCCCGTGAGTTGGTATTTGTCTCTAGTCACGCAGTACATCATTTTTCATTACTGGCTGTGATTAATTCTTTGCTGGGTAACAAGGATGAGGTGAATTTTGGCATCGCTCCAAGTACCGCTACTTATCTCCGTCAACAAGCATATACCCGTCTCCCTTGAAGCTGCAGCGTTGTTGGCTGCTCTCACTCACCCCAATCACCTTGTACGCCCCTTTCAAGTAGCGAGAACGCAGCACAAAATCGGCTGGGGCTTTCCCGAAGGGCGAGGTTTAAAGAAGCTTACTCTGCGTTGCGCGAATTTGAAAGAGCACCACTATTCCTGCATTCACGCGCCTTGATTAAGCTTCTTTAAATCTCGCTGAGTGGTCACTTCTTTATACGGATTGGTATTACTTCAAGCGTCGAGTTTGACGCTGGCAATTGTCTAATAAAGCGCGGATAATTGCCGTCAAATGTTTTTCAATATGTATGTAGTAAGGATTTTTCCATGAGTGATTTACCCCAGTGTCCCCAGTGCGACTCAACTTTTACCTACCAAGATAGAGATATGTACGTGTGCCCAGAATGTGCTCATGAATGGCCCCAGTCTGGTGAGGTGGACGAAGACGATAAAGTGATCAAAGACTCAAACGGCAATATACTTGCTGATGGTGACACTATCACCGTGATTAAAGACCTCAAAGTGAAAGGTTCGTCTGCCGTTGTTAAGGTAGGTACAAAAGTGAAGAACATTCGCTTAGTGGATGGTGATCATGATATCGATTGTAAAATTGATGGTATAGGTGCAATGAAGTTGAAGTCGGAGTTTGTTAAGAAGGTTTAGCGCTAAAGCTTGTCATAATGTTCTTTTAGACCAAAAGTAAAATGGTAATCCAGCAGCAAATAGAATGATCCCTTGGAGGGCAATCATTAATCCAGAACCAATAATGGCAAAGATAGAAAACAATAACGCGATAATCGCAATACTAAAGGATACCCAGTTGATCTTAGTGGTTGAGTTTACTTCTCTTCTTTGCATAATGATTTCAGCTAATGATGATGTTGCATAGGGCAACAATACCGTTAATGTAGACAGCATTATTAAAGTTTTGAACGCGCTTAATAATCCTTCAGAAAAATTCATCACCACTAACATTGAAGCCAAAAAACCTGAAAGTATCACTGTTTTGATAGGTATGCCTGCTTTGTTCTTGGTTGAAAAAAACTCAGGCATTAATTTATCCTTTGCTAATGCATCAGGCATGATACCAACAATAAGTATATTGGCGTTAATGCTACTGGTCATTGATATCAGTGCTGCAACAGCAATAAATCCCGCCCCAAAAGGCCCTAATATTACTGAGGCTGCATCAGCGAGAGGAGATGTTGATTTTGACAAATCAGCGAGTGGAATTAATGTCATCACGCCATAGGAGAGTGAGATGTAAAGCACTGTTGCTGTTAATGTGCCTATGATCAGAGATCGTGGAATATTTTTTTCTGGGCAAATAACATTATCAGCTGGCAAGGTGACGGCTTCAATACCCACATAGGCCCACATAGTGATCATCACCATTTCTGAGATTAAAGATAGTGTAGATCGTTGTTGCGCATTATCAGTTACCGTAGAGACAATGACTGTATTCGCAGGATCACCAAGAAACAAAGCACCAACGGAAATAATAAATAACGGTAATAGCTTTAATAAGGACGTAACTAATTGGAAAGTGCTAGCCGTTTTAATACCGGTAATGTTAATGGCCGTTATTAACCAAATAAAGGCTATAGCAACTATTGCAGATACAGTTGAATTTGAAGAAATTGCAGGCATAAAAAAACTCAAATAACCTGTTACTGCAACTGCCCCTGCGGCAATGGCAGTCAATATACTGATCCAATAACCCCAGGCAATAAGGTAACCTGATAAGTCACCTTGTGTTTCCTTTGCGTAACCGTAGATACCACCTTGCATCGCATGTCGTTTGGCTAACATTCCCAAAACCAAAGCAATAAAGATTGTGCCTATGCCAGCAATGATCCAGGCAACTAAACTTAGCTTTCCGTAAGGTGCCAAAATAGCTGGCAACATAAAGACGCCATTACCAATGACGATACCTATAACTAGCCCCCAACATCTCCAAAATCCCATCACTCTTTTCATGGTGATTCCTTGTTGATTTTTTTATTTAGTTCAATTACTTAACTTTTCATTAGGAATTTAATTTTGAAGCTAATCCAATCTACTTGGTACGGCTTGATTAAGCAAAATTTTCCAAAACCTCCCGTATCGCAGAAAATCATCAATCTCACTGTCTAATTTGAATGGCTGTTATTTCTCAGGTTAGAAAAGAGATAGGGAAAGGTCGGATAGTCTGCTCAAAGCTCAAAGCTCAAAGCTCTAAGGCAATATTCGAGCGACAAGCGGATGTAATATTTGTAGTAGGAGCTTTAGCGCCGAATTGTTGAAGGAGTTATTTCATGTCCTTTTCTCGGTGATCTCAGGGTCCCTGTGGTAAAAATTCTTAACTCTTAACCACGTAGTGTAAATCTCGGGGGCTTGCCCCGTGCTGGATAGTGTAACTGGGTCTGTTTTAAAACTCGGTCGCTTGCTGCCAAGTTTTTTATCACTGCCTTGTAATTCAGACCGTACCCCCTCTAAATTCGCTTTTTAGTGCTTCATGTTTTATCGACTCTAAACAATGCGATCAATTCATCTCCAAACGTCTTCTGTATTTATACTCGTTCCTGCTAGCGTTAATCGCGATAAAGTGGATTGGTCGTCAGGTCAATATTGAGAAGTTCGACAGTAGAATGTTTGTTAAGACTATTCATAACGACAAATTTTGTCGAACTATGATTATAAACTCTGATACAACGCTTAATGGAGCTAGTGGAACTATGAAAAATACCCTTTTATCCAAACTAAACATTTCGAAAGCGCTATTGTTAGCCTCTGTATACCATGCAAATCAGCGTCGCAAATATGATGGTTCTCCTTACATCAATCATTTGATTGAGGTAATGTCTTTATTGATTGTGGTTGGAAACGTTACTTCTATCAACATGATTTGTGCGGCTATACTTCACGATATTTTGGAAGATACCGATTTAGCCCCTGAAGTGCTAGAGCAAGAACTTAATGCTGAAGTGTTGTGGTTTGTTAAAAATTTAACTGGCAAAAAAGACTCATCTATTGAACAGCGTCGCCGAGCTGTAATAGATAAATTGACCGGTAATAAAGATGAACTCAAATGTATTAAGCTCGCTGATATCTGTTCAAATGTAGCAAAAATTCCTAAGGATTGGACGGATGAACGTGTTATTTGCTACGTGGACTGGCTTGATGAAGTCTCTTTACTCTGTAAGGACGCTAACATGTCGTTATATGAAGAATATCTATCACGAAAAGAAGCATCTCTTACGGCTAGATTTTAATATTAAAAACGAGTTACGCAGACATACCAGCAACTTATGATGAAAGAGGCATGACTAAACTGGTAACTAAAATCACCCTTTAATAAGCATGTTCATTAGCTTCATTTATCAAAGCAAGTTTTTTTAATCGCATCCCGAACGACAAATTTTGTCGCTTACATACTTCACACTTGTCATCGTCGAATCTAATTAAATAGGAAAAACGATGGTAACTATTCAGCGAATTTAACTCAAAAAAGGTTTGACAGGGTTTTGCTTGGTTTTTTCAAAAACGCCAACCATTTCTTCAACCTACCTACTAATCCGATACGTCGGTCGCTCTGATCCGCTGCCGG
>Ga0316209_1002286_pt1 | contig 15910 bp, 12 predicted proteins | sample 6monopyrite_MG_FD_204945 | JGI IMG/M metagenome (GOLD analysis project Ga0316209, IMG submission 204945) | Microbial mat bacterial communities from mineral coupon in-situ incubated in ocean water Damariscotta River, Maine, United States -... | ecosystem: Environmental > Aquatic > Marine >...
AAAGAGTTTCCATAAACCATCCTTCTCACCTTTTTTATAGTCACCCTCAGCACGTAGCTCCCCTGTCTCGTGCCACTCAATGCTGTGGCCATCCTCCAAGCCCTCAGAATAAGACTTGTCGTACTGTCTGTTCCCATTCGGGTACCAAAGCAAAGCCTTTCCGTCTCGCTTTCCATTGGTATAGAATACAGCAAATTTCTTGCTGCCATCTTCGAAAAAACCCAGCCATTCGCCATTCATTTCTCCTTCAGCAAACTCACCTGTTTCTTTCACCTGTCCATTCTTGTACCACGAAGTCCAAACACCTGTTTCCTTATCGTTGGCAAAAGCTCCCGTACTAAATGGTTCTCCTGTCTCGTAAACACGTTCCCAAGCACCAGCTTTCAAACCATTCGAAAAACCACCACTTTTCCATCTAGTTCCTTCAAGCTCATAATTATAAAGCCATTGGCCATCTAGTTTATCATTATTGAATTTTCCCTTACTCCCAAGTGTTCCATTTTCATAGAAGAACTGCCATTCGCCATTCCGTTTATTCATTGTAAAAGGCCCTTCCATCTCAATCTTTCCGTTCTCATAATACCATGAAAACTTGCCTTCCTTGTTTGCTTCTTTGAAGTTACCAGTCATGCTCAACTGACCGTTCGAATGCCATTGCTCTTCTTTGCCTTGTTGCTTTCCTGTCTGGTAATTCACTTTCCGTTTGGCCTGTCCGGTTTTGTAGAAATACTCCCACAAACCGTTCTTCTGGTTATCCTTCAACGAACCTTGGAACTCGACTTTTCCATCAGGAAAATAACTCACATTCTTACCGTTTTCAATTTCTTGGTCGCTCATTATCTGACCATCCCGATACCAGCATTTCCACCGACCTTTCTTCTCATCATCCTTGTACTTTCCCTCACAGAAAGGTTTGCCATCATCATAAAAACTTTTCCAAATGCCTTGCTTCAGGCTATCTACGAGCCTCCCTTCCTCTTTAACCGTTCCGTTGGGCCAGAGCCCTCGATAATCCTCTTGCGCCATCGCTATAATTGGCAGCACGAACAAAATGGTAAGTAGTTTTCTCATATCACTTCATAATAATTTCTAGAACCAGTTCTTCACCTAGTTCCTTATTCATTTTTTCCTTGATGCTTTCTTTTGCAAAGGAAAGTTCGTTTCTAAGTACTGAGCTGTTCAGTTTTACTTGCAAAATTCCATTTCGAAAGTAAGTGCTGGTGGTTCTATTTTTAACGGAAGGTCCTAAAAGGACTCCCCATAAATGAGCCACTCGCGTTTCTTTGGCTTTACCAGCCGAGGGGTGTTTCGCCAACCATTCGTCAATAACTTCCTTCAAGGGCTGTTGATTGGAGAGTCGTTTTCTCATCCTTTCAATTCGTTTAAGAAGATTTTCACATTCTGGTCGATGCGCTCCGTGATATTCTCAGAAACAACGGGTTGAAATTTTGAGCCAACAATCATTTCAAACAACTCGATATAACGCGATGAAACCGTTTGTACGAATTCATCTGGCATAGGTGGCATTTGCTGTCCCTCTAAACCTTGAAACCCATTCTCCATCAACCATTCGCGAACAAACTCTTTTGAAAGTTGTTTTTGCACTTCGTCTTTTGCTTGTCTTTCTTCATAACCACTGGCATAAAAAAAGCGCGAACTGTCTGGAGTATGAATCTCATCAATTAATACAATCTCGCCATTCTTGTTTCCGAACTCATACTTCGTATCAACCAGTATAAGTTGTTGATTTTTAGCCATTTCTGTTCCTCGTTGAAATAACTTTCTCGTGTATTCTTCCAGCATTTCGTATTCCGCCTTCGGAACAATATTTTGCGCAATAATCTCTTCTCTCGAAATGTCTTCATCATGCCCTTCATCCGCCTTGGTTGCAGGCGTAATGATTGGCTCCGGAAACCGGTCATTCTCCTTCATTCCTTCAGGCATGGGCACACCGCACAAAATGCGTTTCCCTGCCTTGTATTCTCGCCATGCATGCCCAGCCAAATAGCCTCGAATCACCATTTCAACACGATACGGTTTGCAATTGTAGCCAGCCGAAACAACAGGGTCTGGCGTGGCGGCCAACCAGTTGGGAACTATGTCTTTGGTTGCATTCAGAAAATGAGAAGCAATCTGCGTAAGAACCTGTCCTTTAAAAGGAATCCCTTTAGGCAGAATATGGTCAAATGCTGAAATTCGGTCACTGGCAACCATCACCAACAGGTGATCACCTATAGAATATACGTCTCTCACCTTTCCCTTGTAAACCTTGGTTTGTCCAGGAAATTCAAAATCTGTTTTTGTGAGGGTTTCTGGCAGTTTCAATTTTTGCTATTAGTTAATTGTTATTCGTTATTGGGTTCTCGATACGTTTGTCGTGCATCCAATCACTCGAACTGACAGCTTGTGTCACTTCGAGTAATTCTGACGGAGGAAGAATTATATCGAGAAGTAGCATGTATTATTAGTTATTGATTTACTGACCTTATAACAAGTAACTTAATAACTGAACACACCTATTTCTTATCATCCTCTTTCGCGTAAATGTCTACAATTCTTTTTACCAACGGATGGCGCACGATGTCGCTTCCGCCTAATTCAATAAAGGATATTCCTTTTACTCGATTAAGCATGTTCCAAGCGTTTCTCAATCCGCTCTGAACTTTCTTTGGAAGGTCAACCTGCGTGACATCTCCCGTAATGATAAACTTCGCTGAATTCCCCATGCGGGTAAGAAACATGCGGGTTTGCGCATCCGTTGCGTTTTGCGCCTCATCCAAAATCACAAACGCGTGATCTAGTGTTCGTCCACGCATGAAACCAAGTGGTGCAATTTGAATTACACCTGTTTCAATGTATTGCGCCAATTTTACAGGTGGCAACATATCCATCAATGCATCATACAATGGCTGTAAATATGGATCTAGTTTTTCCTTCATGTCACCAGGAAGAAAACCGATGCTTTCTCCTGCTTCTACTGCTGGTCGTGTGAGGATGATTCTCTTGACTTCTCTCTTTTTAAGGGCACGAACAGCCAAAGCAACAGCGGTGTAGGTTTTACCCGAACCGGCTGGACCGATAACGAAAATCATGTCATTTTTCTCAGATGCCGACACAATTTTCTTTTGATTTGGGGTTCTGGCCCTTATCAGGTTTCCACTTGGACTGTAAACCAAAACTGAATCATCAGATTTGTCCGACTCGCCAGATTCGCTCAAAAGCAATCGCTCAATTTCGAGAATTGGAAGGCTTCCGAATTTGTTGTAATGCCCCACAAATTGGTTGAAACGTACTTCAAATTCTGTCAATGAGTCTTCATCTCCTATCAGCTTCAAAACCTGACCACGGGCAATCAGTTTAAGTTTAGGGAAGTACTTGGCAATTGTCTTGAGTTTGCGCTCATTCACCCCGAAAAATTCTAGTGGTGGAATCGGGTCTATGGTTAATGTTTTTTCGCTCAAGAAGCCATTAAATTAAGGTGTTTCAACTTTTGGTGCGTGCTCTAATTATGTAGATTTGGAACGCTTACAAAGTAAAGCAAATTGCCCTCACAGATTCACCAAAAATCAGCCATTTAACCAACATATGTCGATAATAACGCTAACCACCGATATGGGCACACGCGATTATTATGTCGGGGTTTTGAAAGGCGCCATTCTGAAGTTGTTTCCAGAGGTAAATATTGTAGACCTTTCACATCATATCAAGCCGTTTTATGTGCCGGGTGCGGCTATGGCTGTTCGGAATTCGTATCCTGATTTCCCGAAGGGAACAGTGCATTTGATTGGAGTGAGTCCAAACCGAAACGATCGAATAGATCATTTGGCCATCGAGTTTAGAGGCCAATACTTTATAGGTGCTGATAATGGAATGTTCCCGTTGATTTTTGATCGAGAACCAACCAAAATCGTTAACCTGAGCTTGATTCAGCAGACCGCTTCCTCTGTAATTTTTCCTACCAAAGACATTTTTTCTGTGGCCGCCTGCCATTTGGCGAAAGGTGGAATTATGGAAATGCTTGGGCGACCAGCAGAGATTATGAACAATCGGTCGTCTTTCGTTCCTGTAATTGACGGGGCTGTTATTCGTGGGTTGGCCATGCATATCGACAGTTACGGAAATGTGATTACCAATGTTGACAAAGGCCTTTTCAGTACTGTAGGGCAAGGAAGACCTTTCGAAATTCGGTTCAGGAGAGAGCAACACGTCATCAACAGAATCTACGAATCGTATTTAGACGTACCGATTGCCGAAAAAATGGCTTTATTTGGAGCATCAGGATTATTAGAAATAGCCATTAATGGTTCTAATGCTGCGCAACTTTTAGGTGTAAAGCACGAGGACGTCATAAGTATCGAATTCAAATGATTACACGTATCGTACAGCTCACATTCCAAGAACATTTAGTAGATGAATTCTTAAAAACATTCGAGACAAATAGCACTAAAATCCGAGCATTTGAAGGTTGCCATGGTGTTGATCTGGTACAGGACATGTATCGTCCGTATGTCTTTTTTACGCTTAGCAAATGGGAAAATGAAGAGGCTTTAAACGCGTATCGTCAATCCGATCTTTTCCGCAATACTTGGAAGGCAACCAAAACACTTTTCTCGGTTCCTGCGCACGCTTGGTCTACTACGGATACTGGTAAATAGCCTATTACCTTTGGCGTAGATGAATCCCACGCCAGAATCCATTCTCAAACAATACTGGGGCTTTGATGTGTTTCGTTCAAAACAGCGCGAAATAATTCAGGAAGTTCTTGATGGTCGTGATACGCTGGCACTACTTCCAACAGGAGGCGGTAAATCCATCTGTTTTCAAATTCCGGCCCTTTGCAAAGAAGGAATATGTATTGTGGTTTCTCCCCTCATTGCATTGATGAAAGATCAGGTGGAAAACCTGAAGAAGAAAGGCGTTAACGCCATGCTATTGCATTCTGGGATGCGCTTTTCGCAGATTGATGCTGCACTTGACACATGCATTTATGGCCATGTGAAATTCCTTTACCTCAGCCCTGAAAGGCTGCGGAATGAAATGGTTCAGGTTCGCTTGCAGAAGATGAAAGTCAATTTGCTAGCTGTGGATGAAGCGCATTGCATTTCGCAATGGGGTTATGATTTCCGTCCGTCCTATCTGCAGATTGCCGAAATCCGGCACTTGCTTCCGAATGTTCCCGTGCTGGCTTTGACGGCTACCGCTACTTCGCAGGTGGTTGAGGACATTCAAGAGAAACTGGAGTTCAAAACCAAGAACGTAATCCGCAAATCATTTGTGAGGAATAATCTTTCTTACATGGCTTTAAAGGAAGACGACCTGAAAGGCCGCATGCTTCGGATTCTTTCTAAAACGCCCGGAAGTGCCATTGTTTATGTTCGTAACCGAAGACGAACTCAGGAAATAGCGCGGTTTCTGCAAACGCAGAATATCTCGGCTTCATTTTATCATGCAGGACTTTCGTTTAACGAACGGCAAACACGCCAAGAGGATTGGATTACTGACAAAATTCGTGTAATTGTAGCTACCAATGCCTTCGGAATGGGTATTGACAAACCAGATGTTCGCTTGGTGATTCATGTTGGGTTTCCCGATAGTTTGGAAGGCTATTTTCAAGAAGCTGGCCGTGGTGGGCGCGATGGACAAGAAAGCTTTGCTGTGGCGTTGGTGAACAATCACGACATCACAGAATTGCAGAAGAAGCTAAATCATAAATTTCCAACTCGCGAACGAATTAAAGAAGTGTACTATTCGATAGGAAGCTCATTGCAATTGGCGGAAGGTAGTGGCCAAGAAGAGTGGTTCGACTTTGACCTTGCCAAACTTTCTGAACACTATAAATGGAAACCGAAGGAAATTATGGAAGCCGTTTCATTCTTAGAAAAGGCCGACCATTTAATTCTTACAGCCAACTCTAATTCACGTTCTCAACTAAAAATTCTGGTCAACCACCATTCTCTGTACGAATTGGAAATGCGCAACCCAAAAGTTGGACGGTTGACCAAAGTCTTACTTCGTTCTTACGGAAGAATGTTCGAGGACTTCATATCTATCAACGAAACACTCGTTGCCAAACGTACTGGTTATACTACCGAACAGACAGTTTCGATTCTGCACAAACTCCACAAATTAGACGTGGTCGATTATCGTCCCTCAACGGGGTTTCCCAAACTCAGTTTTGTGGGCGGAAGAGTTCGCAAACAGGACATTCAAATTTCGAAGGAAGTGTACGAAGTACGTATAAACCTGATTCGAGAACGCATCAAAGCAGCACTTCATTTTGTAGAAACCGATAAAGTTTGCCGAAGCCAAATGTTGCTCAAGTACTTTGGCGAAATGGATAGCAAGCATTGTGGCAAGTGCGATGTCTGCCGAGGACTTTCCAAGTTTAATCTAGAAACAAAAGACATAGAACTTGTCAAATCAAACATCAATTCAGAAACCAGCCTAGAAGAGCTTTTTGATAAGATGGAAAAGCCTGAAAAAGAGATTCTAAAAGCCGTTCAACTACTGTTGGATAATGAAGAAATAATTTACCTTATGAACGGAAAAATTACTCGAATAAGAAAGTTCTAAAATAAAAGTAACGTAACTATTCAGAGCAATAATTTTCTTCAAAAATTTGGATCCTAAGAATGATTGTCGGGCCTTGTGGCAGTCATCGAGAAGGACGAATTCATATCATTGCTGCTGATGCGCTTAGAGGAGTTGGAAGCCCGGGTTCAAAAACTGGAATCTGAGAACAGATTGCTCAAAGAACATCTGGTGGTCAAGAACAGCGTATTGAAAAAAATGTGCATCTCGGTGTAGCAAAACGCGTGTTTTAGCATAGTTGTGATTAAAACTTCCAATAAAAATCGCTCACAGATTCAACCCACTTACTTGGGTTCTCTAATTGGCAGAAGTGCCCCATTCCTTTCATAATGGTCAGCTTGGCGTGCTTGCAAACTTCATTTTTAAGAAAATGCGCCATGGCTACTCGTGCCACGGCATCGTCTTCTCCCCAACATATATGAATTGGCACATTGGTTTTGGCTAGAGCTGGCAGCCAGCGCGTTTTTTCGTAGCACTTTCTGTCGTTTATATACTTAATGGTGAGGTTTGCCTTTTTGTGCCCGTTTTGTAGCGAATTGGCTTCCCAAATAGAACGAATTGCTTCTTGGCTTAAGTTCAAATTTCCATGCGCACTGCGAATTTGATGCCGAAACAAGCCATAGAACGTAAGCTTACTTAGAACATGACCGAATGAGGAAAGAAGCAGCTTTTGTGTAACGCGTAATTCAGCCAATTCTAGAACCATACTACCATTGGTAAAAGTGGCACTTTGCAATCCTTTGGCAAACCACTCTGGCAACTTACCTTCCTGATGTCGGGCAATTATTTCCGTTGCCACGCTATCGCCCATATCATGCGATAGCATGTGGCCTCCTTTTACTCCAAAATGCTTCCAGACTTCTAAAGCCGAATCGGCTTGTTCTAATAACGAATATGAGTAAGTGCTTGTTGGTTTATCGCTCCAGCCATAACCGAGCATGTCAAAAAGAATAATGCGGTCAAACGTTTTGAGCATACCATCAACTATAGCGTGGTATGAATAAGACGACTCCGGAAAACCGTGAATCAACAATAAGGTCTTCTCGGAGGATGCGCTCTCAATCCCAAATTGTTTGACAAACAACTTATGTTGGTTAGCACCAAAAGTGATGTACACACCGTCCTTTTTCCATTCTCTGAGGTCTCGCACTATCATTCGGTTTCCGAATTATACTTCGGATAAGAAAATTTAGATTTTTACCTCATTAACGAAACGCGCTGCGAAAAATCAGCACCATCTGCATTCACTTTTACGAGGTATAGTCCTGCTGAAAGTGCATTCATGTCCAATGCAACTACTTCTGAATTTCCATTAGATGCAATCGTTTGCTCTAAGCAACGTTCTCCGCTCATATTATACACTTGCACGTTCATTTGGTCAAAAGGTTTGTTCATTCTAATGCTAACCGTTCTGTTATTGGTCGGATTAGGATAAACTGCCAATTGGGTTTGCTGCTGGCTAGAAACATTGGTTATAAGTCCTTCAAAATAGGTTTTGGCAAGATTGAAAGCATCCGTTCCTACCTCTATTCCCATGATTCGTCCAGGAATATCATCTGCAGGCGGATGTATGCCTCCCCAAATACGCGATAAGCTGCATTGGTCAGAAGCATCACGGTACGTGGCCCATTGTAGAATAACAGTATCGCTTGGCCCTTCTTCAAAAACGAGGAACTCGTTCATTGGAGCAATAAACTCTCCCATTCCACCTGGGAAATAGGCATCGCCCGTAAAGGCTGTCATTACCTCGGCTGCTGCGCGCGAAAAGGTTGAATGACCAGAAACGTACCCTGCAAATGGTGGCGTAACAAACGATGGTCGCTGATAAGGCCACCAGTTTTCAGCTAATATCCAACCTACACCCGCATAATCTGTAGATGGTGTTGCAATAGAATCTGGTCCTTTCCAGACATTCAGTTTAATCTTACCAAGGTTGGCATAGTTCGTACCAATAAGTGCATCGGTAGAATCAACCATACCAATCACATTCTCCATCAAACTCAGCCCTGCGGGATGATAATTGATAGAGTCTGGGTAAGTGGATTGCCCCATATCTGCCATAAAGCGAATAGCTGAAATAGGCCGAACATAATCATACCAACCTTTAATGCCCCACGCTGTAACAGCAGCATCGTGCATAGATCCAGCCATGGTAAAATAAATTTTTACGTCCCATTCTAAATCTGAAAGCACGGAGCCAGTTCCCATGTACCGTTTTTCTACCAGAGGGTGGTCGTTCACATAATTGAGAATTGTAAACCAATGACCCGGTGGTGTTTCAGATGCAGGGCCATCTGCCCAAAACTCAGCTAACACACGAGCGTAATCTCCTCGCTTCACCAATTGAGGTGCGTATGGCTGGCCTGTTGCAGGATTTATCGCATAACCAGGGCTTGGGTCTCCCCCATTTTCGAGGTCGTAAAATGATGAAAGTGATGGATGCGAAGTTGGATAGCTCTGTACATTCCCGATGGATGCTGGGGAAATATCCCAAACCGTTGGGTCATCCGGACTTAGGTGTGAAGACCAAGCTGCAACTAGTCCAAAGTTCCACTTATAAAGTTCGGCCATACCTGTAACGTTGGCCGTATCCATCAGTGGCGGCATTCCAGGATCGTGATAAACATGGTAATCGTATCCATCACGGTTATTGACCGTGAGGTCGGCATCATCCAAGGCAAAACCTTCTACCGCCCCCCATTCTGGTCCTAAAAATTCTGGCGTATTAATAGGCCAAATATTACCAGATTGGTCGATATAGATTTGTAGCGTTAAGGGCTGCCATCGGTTCGGATCAATAATATCAGGGTTGCCAGAAAAATCAGGCAACAACGTAGGGTTTACTGGTTGATAAAACTGATTATCGTAACCCTCACCCTCATTCGCCCCATCCTGAAAGCCATAAGCAATAAGATTTTGTCCGAGATAGTTACCTAAAGCAGCATAAGAATTGTTTGAGTAATTGGTTGACGTAAAGTTGATGTCGAGCCCCAAATTGGCCATTAGTGTATCAAACCTAAACTGTATTTGAACAACATTGGGCGAACTGGCAAAACGATGAGAAAGAAGGCGGTAAGCCGCATAGCTCATGGCCACTTCTTGTGCTTCCTGTACATCTGTTGGTGTAGCTATGCCGTTAAACGGACTATCGTAATTGTGTACCACCTTGCCCAGCATATAAGGTTCTGCCACAGGGTCAAAAACGGCCCAACTATCGTACAGGGCAATAGAAGTGTGAAACAGATTTCGGGCGTGCACGGTGGGGCGCGCATAATCGTCTCTAATGGCTTCTAAAAGAACTTCATTCCACCTTCTGGCAACGGAATGTTGCTGAGCACACACATCTGCTGCTGTTAAAAACAGAACCAAAAACCCAAGAGTTATTCGTTTCAAATCCATCACTTCATCTTTTTGAAGGGATGAATTTAAGGATCTGGGAGTGGATTTGCATGATATTCAGCGGTCGAAATTTATCCTAATCCACCAACGAGTCATAAATTACCTGTTGAATGTTGGTGCGAACATCCATCTTCAGCAGCTTGCTATTGTCAGCATCTGGATAAACACGGTTTGAAAGGAAGATGTACACAATCTTCTTTTCAGGATCGGCCCAAGCCATGGTTCCTGTAAAACCTGTATGTCCAAAACTTAACATGGAAACACACTCACACGTTGGGCCACCTTGGCCGTTCGGCTCTGGTTTATCAAAGCCAATTCCCCTGCGATTTCCGTTTTTACAAAACTGACATTTGATGAATTCTTTAATCGTTTCTTTGGCTATATAACGTTTGCCGCCATATTCACCTTCATTCAAAAACAGCTGCATCATTACTGCAAGGTCGTTAGCGTTCGAAAATAAGCCGGCATGACCTCCAACCCCACCCAGCATAGCAGCTCCTGGATCGTGCACATCGCCTTGGATTAGCTGTTTACGGAAGGTCATATCGTACTCGGTGGGCACAATACGTTTTAATTCAATACGCTTGCGCGGAAGAAACCCCATTGTTGTTAGACCAAGTGGTCTGTAGAATGATGAAGAAGCAAAATCTTCCAACTTTTGTCCCGATTCTAACTCAATCACTTTTTTCATGTAGTAATAACCCAAATCGCTGTACTTGTATTTTTTCTGGCTACGCAACTTAGACTCGTTAATAATTCGGTAAATCGTGTCTGGATAATCTTTACGCATGTAAAGGTCTTCCGCCACATGAAATGGAAACTCAGCAGTCTGACTTGTGCTGTAATACGCACTATCTGGCCCGCCATTTTCAAGTGTTTTTGTATAGAATGGAATCCAAGCGGTTAGCTGCGCATAATGTGCTAGCATATCGCGGAACTTCATATCCTTTTTGTTAGTGTATTTGAGTTCTAATAAATGCGCAGACACTTTATCATCAACCGTCACCTTTCCTTCATCCACCAATTTCATAAACGATATGAGCGAAGCTCCTACTTTGGTTATGGAAGCCAAATCATATACATCATCCCATTTCACTTCCTGCTCGGTTGCGTAGGTATGATGGCCAAAGGTTTTGTCATACACAACCACACCATCTTTAGCCACCAATAGCTGTGCCCCTGGAGTGGCCTTTTGGGCAATGGCATCCATCGTAATGGCATCAATTCCTTTCAGAATATCCTCATCCATTCCAACCTGTGCGGGTTCTCCGTAAGCTAAGCGAGTCTTGGTGGTTTTTACGCCATCGCCATAGCGAAATTGCCGATTGGCCGTAATGGGTAGTTTTCCTGAAACACCAATTCCACCAAAAATGGCTTGCGCAGCCATACGTTCCGAAACATCGGATTGACCATAGGAGAAAAGCAAGGCATTGGCATGTTCTATTCCTGGTATTTGACCTAGTGCATATGGATTACCGAACACATTGACTATCAGTTCTGTATGGAATACTAGTTCACCTAAAACATCAAGTAATTGCTGGGTAATTCCGTAGTTCTTAGAGCGTCTTGTGCTGAGGTTGTGCACACTCAGAATTACCTTATCGTAGCCCTTTACTTGATTGAGAACTTGCCATAGTTCTTCGTTGGAAGCATTCCCTTTTACAGCAAAATGTTCTACTGCCGCGTAATTAGAAAGTGTACGCTGAAATTCGTTTCCAAGCTCATCTCCAATAACCAATGATGCAATACGCGTAGTATCTAAATGCTTTACGGGAACCGCATTTTTGTTTATGAGCAACGTAAGCGCATTGGCCACTACTTCATTGTGTACTGCACGGGCCCGACTGCTGTTCAGTTCAGCAGTTAGACTCCGTAATTCGATGGGCTGGTAATCATCCAATCCAAACCACGCTTTGGCGTTAAGTACTTTAAGACATCGTTTGTCAATTTCTTCCTGAGAAATGGTTCCTTCATTTACCGCTTTACGAATAAGTTCCATCGCCTTGGGAACGTCTTCGGCAAATTCCATCACATCATTTCCGGCAATAAAAGAGCGCAATTCAACTTCGCCTGGGCCGTAATATTTGCTCACGCCTTTCATGTTGAGGGCATCGGTAAAGATTAAACCTTCGAAGCCGAGTGAGTCTTTCAAAAGTCCGTTTACAATTTTCGGGCTAAGCGTGGAAGCTTGGTTCTTGGTGTTATCTAGCGCTGGAATGTAAAGATGCGCCACCATCATACTGCCAATTCCTTGCTTTATCATTTCCTTGAACGGATAGAGTTCTAATGAATCTATTCGTTCGTAAGAATGTTGGATAATTGGTAGTGTGAGATGCGAATCAGAGTCTGTATCGCCATGCCCCGGAAAGTGCTTGGCACAGGCAAGAATGTCACCGTCCTGCAATCCTTTCATTACGGCAATTCCCTTTTTGGCAACGGCTACTTTGTTCTCTCCAAAACTTCGTGTACCTATAACTGGATTATTGGCATTGCTATTCACATCCACCACAGGGGCAAAGTTTATGTGCATTCCCATACGCTTCATCTGCCGTGCGGTTTCTGCACCAAAATCGTAAAGCAGTTTATCGTCCTGAATAGCTCCCAAGGTCATTTGCCGTGGATAATCAATAGTAGAATCCAACCGCATGCCTATTCCCCACTCTGCATCCATGGCAATCATCATCGGAATTTCCGAAATAGCCTGTAGTTGGTTGCACATTTTTGCTTGCCTAACTGGTCCGCCTTGAAAGAAAATGAGCCCTCCAATGTGCTGTTTTTTGATAAGCTTTTCGATGTCAGCAATGTGGGCCGTATCACGATTTGAGTAAGCTGCAACCATAAAGAGTTGCCCCAAACGCTCATCGGGTGTCATAGATTTAAACACAGAATCTACCCACGCTTGTTTGCCGTGGTTTAGGTAAACCGGTTTTTGCTGCGCGATAACTGTTGAGCACGCAAAGAGAAATAGAAAAATGAGGCTGGCGCAAAGAGGCGAAGGCGCAAAGGACAAGACCTTCAAGGTTTTTGAAACCTTGAAGGTCTGCCTCCTGGGTAAAGTTGAACTTTTCGTGCCGGGGGATTTTTTACTCAATTGCTCATTTCTCACCATCTCGCCTTTCTTGCGTTGTGCAGGGTTTGCCACGGCAAGCCTCTACGGGTTATCGGATTCTGCCAAAGTTGCTCGGAGCGTGCGTTAGGGATTGGAGCGGCATCCTTTTTTCTTTCCTGAGCGAAGCGAAAGGGAAGGAAAAAGATACAGCGGAAAGCCCGACCGCCATCTTGCTGGTTTCGTCCTTCGATACGCCCGAAAAACGGGCACTCAGGATGACACTCAACCAAACTGGCATGGCGGTAACGCCCAAACAAAACTTGAACCGGCCTCGAAGGTGAACAAATAAAGTGCCGTGGAATTGCATTGAACATGTTAATTATGCACACGTTCGTGTCAGATCAATAACTTTGGGCCATGAGTTCTGGACTTCCATCGATGTTTAAGACGCCAAGGCACCGCAGCTTTGACTACAAGCCGGTTTATTATGACGAGCAAAAAGAGCGGAAAGCTGAGTTAGAACAATTGGTTGAAGAAAGCCGTTCGGGAGAGATTTCGGACGACCGCAGAATGGAGCGCCTTCGTGGAAAGCTGAATCAGAAATGGTCAGCTGGCTCACGTTCAGGTCGCAAACCACAGGCATTTGGTCAGAAACTCAGGTTCTTGCTGATTGTATCCGTACTTGTCGGTTTAGTTTGGTTTTTCTTCAATTGGGCTTGATAGCCAGTATGAATGAGTGATATTATCCGATTACTTCCTGATTCGGTTGCCAACCAGATTGCTGCTGGCGAGGTTATTCAGCGCCCTGCTTCGGCTGTAAAGGAATTGCTGGAGAATTCGGTGGATGCAGGCGCCTCCAAAATTCAATTGATAGTTGAAGATGCTGGGAAGATTCTGATTCAGGTAATTGATAACGGTAACGGCATGAGCGAGAATGATGCGCGCATGTGTTTTGAGCGGCATGCGACTTCAAAAATTCAATCTGCTGATCAGCTTTTCGCACTTACCACTAAAGGGTTTAGAGGCGAAGCAATGGCTTCAATTGCTGCGGTAGCACAAGTAGAAATGAAGAGCCGAACGGAGGATAATCCAATTGGCATTCAACTAAACATTGCTGGTTCTAATATTCAGAAACAAGAAGCATGTCAATGTCCGGTTGGAACAAGCATTTCCATCAAAAATCTGTTTTTCAATGTTCCCGCAAGGCGTAATTTTCTAAAATCAAATCAGGTAGAAACGCGTCATATTATGGACGAGTTTATGCGTGTGGCTTTAGCACATACAAACGTTGAAATGAATTTTTACCATGATGGGGATGAACTTTTTAATCTAAAACCCACCAAATTGAGGCAACGTATCGTTGACCTTTTTGGAAAAACGTTTAACGAAAAATTGGTTCCGATAAACGAGGAAACCAGCATTGCCAAAATTCACGGTTTTCTAGGTAAACCTGAGTTTGCCCGCAAGAGACGTGGCGAGCAGTTCTTCTTTGTAAATGACCGATTTATTCGAAGTCCGTACTTGAATCACGCTATTTCTTCGGCTTACGATGAATTGTTAGCAGAGAAAACATATCCAGCGTATTTCATATTCTTTACTGTTGACCCGTCATTTATCGACATCAATATTCACCCTACCAAAACGGAGATAAAGTTTGAAGACGAAAAGTCGATTTACGCCATTTTAAGATCAGCAACACGGCAATCGTTGGGTAAGTACAATATTTCGCCAACCATTGATTTTAATCAGGAAATGAGCATCAATTTTTCGGCACCACCGAAAGATGTTCGATTATTTCAGCCTGAGTTACCTGTTTCTTCGGGTTCGTCTTATGGTGCTAAAGGGGCACATTCGGCTGCTATTACTCGAACACGCGATGAAGGCTGGCAGAAACCATCGGATGGCGATTGGCAAAAGCTATACGAAGGGTTGCCGCAGGAAATGCCAATTCAGCAAGAAGTAACAACCGTGCAAAGTCGTATGTCTGTTGGCGATGAGGTTGAAAAACGTCCAATTCAAATTCACGGAAAGTATATTCTCAGCAGTATTAAGTCCGGCACCATCATCATTGATCAAAAGCGAGCACACGAGCGCATCGTTTATGAGAAGATTGTTCAGAGCTTGGCCTTGCAGCAAGCACCCAAACAGCAGCATCTGTTTCCTATAAATATTGAACTGAGCAGTTCAGACAGTAAGACGCTTACTAGCATTTTGGAGGATGTGAAGTTGCTAGGAATGGACATCGAATCGTTTGGAAAGAACACTTTCATCGTTCAGGGATTAGCCACCTACATCAACGAAGACAACGTAAAAGAGGTGATAGATGAGATTCTTGAAGAATACAATGAATCGGGCAATTTAACAGCCAGCAAAAAACTGGACAAACTAGCGCAAGCCATGGCACGTAGATCATCTATAGATTATGGCAAAGTGCTACAACCTGCAGAAATGACTCAGCTTATTGACGAGCTTTTTGCGTGCGACCTTCCTTACTCCGCTCCAAGCGGCAAGCCAACCATGATTACCTTGTCTTTGGATGAGCTGGAGAAACGGTTCGGGTAGTTGGGATTTGAGGAGTTAGGAGAAAGGAGTTAGGAGTTAGGAGAAAGGAGTTAGGAGCGAGGAGGTCTGCGATTAACGATGTATCTCGTTTGTCACCCTGACGAAGGAAGGGTCTCTGGTTGAGAAGTGAGAAGTTGAACCAATGGGTATTGCTGAGATAAGTTCTTGCTTAACTTTACTTTCCATGAAAATACAGGAAGAGATAGAACGATTGAAATCGAAGTTGGACGGCATCGACAGCAGCGAACTGCTCTTGGCTATTCACCAATTAATTGAAGACCACTCCCCAAGGCTCGACTTGGTTTCAGA
>Ga0316209_1002288_pt1 | contig 15896 bp, 11 predicted proteins | sample 6monopyrite_MG_FD_204945 | JGI IMG/M metagenome (GOLD analysis project Ga0316209, IMG submission 204945) | Microbial mat bacterial communities from mineral coupon in-situ incubated in ocean water Damariscotta River, Maine, United States -... | ecosystem: Environmental > Aquatic > Marine >...
TAACTTCACCGTCGCCCTGCTCTGCCATTACTTTTGTCAGTGCAGCTGTTAGCGTTGTTTTACCATGGTCAACGTGACCGATTGTGCCCACGTTTACATGGGGCTTATTACGTTCAAACTTTTCCTTGGACACGACCAATCACCTCTGTTCTTAAATTTAATCTTAAAATCTAGTTTTTAAATACACTTACATACGTCGAGATACAATTGCATCAGCCACCATTTTTGGCGCCTCAGCATACTTTGCAAACTCCATTGAGTATGTTGCTCTTCCCTGTGTAGCAGAGCGTAACGCCGTGGAATAGCCGAACATTTCGGATAACGGCACTTCAGCTTTTATCTGCTTTCCTGACGGTATATCTTCCATGCCCTGCACGATGCCGCGGCGTCGATTAAGGTCACCCATCACGTCCCCCATATAATCCTCGGGAGATACAACTTCTACATTCATTATCGGCTCTAAAAGCGCTGGACTCGCTGCTTGAGCTCCGTCCCGAAAACCCATAGAGCCAGCAATTTTAAAGGCCAGCTCATTAGAATCAACGTCGTGGAAAGACCCGTCATAAAGCGTCACTTTGACGTCTTCTACAGGAAAACCACCTAGCACACCATTGAGCATTTGCTCTTGAATGCCTTTATCAACTGCTGGTATGTACTCCTTAGGAACAACACCACCAACAATCTCATTTACAAATTCATAACCCGTGCCTTGCGGTAACGGCTCAATCTTCAGGAAGACATGGGCATACTGACCTCGTCCACCTGTCTGACGCTCAAACTTTGCTTCTTGCTCAACCGTATTACGTATAGTCTCGCGATATGCTACTTGTGGATTACCCACATTCGCATCCACACTAAACTCACGCTTCATGCGGTCAATTATAATCTCGAGATGCAACTCGCCCATACCAGAAATTATTGTTTGTCCGGATTCCTCATCCGTATGCACACGAAAAGATGGGTCCTCTTGCGCTAACTTAGATAACGCAACAGCCATCTTATCCTGATCAGCCTGAGTTCTGGGCTCAACCGCCACCGATATAACCGGCTCCGGGAACTCCATGCGCTCTAGCGTAATCACATGTTTTTCATCACACAGCGTATCGCCAGTGGTTACAACTCTTAAGCCGATCGCCGCCGCTATATCACCTGCGTAAACTTCTTTAATCTCTTCTCGGCTATTGGCATGCATTTGAACAATACGGCCAATACGCTCTTTTTTACCTTTAAGCGGGTTGTAAACAGAGTCGCCTGACTTAAGCACACCTGAATACACTCTAAAGAAAGTAAGGTTACCTACAAAAGGATCCGTCGCAATCTTGAAGGCCAAAGAAGCAAATGGTTCATCGTCAGCTGAGTGACGCTCATCTTCAGAATCATCCTGCTTAAGACCCTTAATTGCCGGCACATCAAGTGGAGAAGGCATATATTCAACAATCGCATCAAGCATCGCCTGAACACCCTTGTTTTTAAACGCCGAACCACAAAACGTAGGAACAACCTCATTCGCCAATGTTTGCAGGCGAATACCTAGCTTTATCTCTTCTGCAGATAAATCACCCTCTTCAAGGTATCTATCCATTAATTCTTCTGTCGCTTCAGCAGCCGACTCAACCATGTGCTCTCGCCATTTCTGACAATCAGCTAACATAGCTTCAGGTATATCGCCTTCTTCATAGGTAACCCCCATATCATCGGGATCCCAGTGAATAGACTTCATCTTAATAAGATCGACGACACCTTCAAAATCTTCTTCCGCACCAATTGCTAACTGCATTGGAACAGGATTTGCGCCAAGACGAGTCTTTATTTGCTCTACGACGCGTAAAAAATTCGCACCGGAGCGATCCATCTTGTTAACAAATGCCATTCGAGGCACTTTATACTTAGTCGCTTGACGCCAAACAGTCTCCGACTGCGGCTCAACACCACCAACCGCACAGAACACGGCTACAGCACCATCCAAAACACGCAATGAACGCTCTACTTCAATCGTAAAGTCTACGTGACCTGGTGTATCAATTATATTGATACGGTGTTGCTCAAACTGACGATCCATGCCTTGCCAGAAACAAGTTGTAGCAGCAGAGGTAATTGTTATCCCTCTTTCCTGCTCTTGCTCCATCCAGTCCATAGTGGCAGCACCATCATGAACTTCGCCAATTTTGTGCGACACCCCTGTGTAAAACAAAACACGCTCTGTCGTTGTTGTCTTACCAGCATCGATGTGAGCCATTATGCCCACGTTTCGATAGCGCTCTATAGGGGTTGTACGCGCCATTCTCTCAAGCCTTCTTTATCTATTACCTTGAAACTACCAACGGTAATGAGCAAAAGCCTTATTAGCATCAGCCATACGGTGAGTATCTTCACGCTTCTTAACAGCAGCTCCACGCTGCTCAGACGCATCCATAAGCTCGCCAGCGAGCTTAAGATCCATAGACTTTTCACCACGCTTACGAGCAGCATCAACCAACCAGCGCATAGCTAGAGCTTGACGGCGCGTTGAGCGTACTTCGATAGGCACTTGATATGTAGCACCACCAACACGTCGAGACTTAACCTCAACCATTGGCGCAACATTTTCAAGCGCTTGATCCAATACTTCTAACGGATCACCGCCCTTCTTTTCAAGGACAGTATCAAGAGCGCCATATAGGATACGTTCAGCTACGGCTTTCTTACCGCTCTTCATCACCATATTGATGAACTTAGCTAACTTCTCACTTCCAAACTTAGGATCTGGAAGGATAATACGTTTCGGGACTTCTCTTCTTCTTGGCATCTTATTACCTTAATTTTTTAAACTTAATCGCACGCGATCAAATCATATTGACTAGCTCTTAGGACGCTTAACACCGTACTTAGAACGACCAGCCTTACGATTTTCAACACCTTGAGTATCCAGGCTACCGCGAACAACGTGATAACGAACACCAGGTAAATCTTTAACACGACCACCACGAATCAACACAACACTGTGTTCTTGTAGATTATGACCTTCACCACCGATGTAGCTGGTTACTTCAAAGCCATTAGTCAAACGAACACGAGCAACCTTACGCATTGCAGAGTTAGGTTTCTTAGGTGTCGTTGTATAAACACGTGTACAAACGCCACGCTTCTGCGGGCATGCTTCCAACGCAGGCACATTGCTCTTTTCAGCTTTGCGTTTACGAGGATTACGGACCAACTGATTAATTGTTGCCATAAACAATCTTCTCCAAACTTCCTGGAACCGCCAGGTCGGGCTTATTTCTCCGTGTTTTACACCGCTTAAAAGCGAATATATAGCAGTGAAAAACAAACAACAGGCGCAACTCAACCGAGCCACGCCTGTCGCGGGAGCGCAATATTATGCGCATGAGACCTCTCTGTCAAGCCAAACGACCTTCTGAGAGGCAACTATTTTAATTTTCGATAGATTCTCACTGCCTCAAAATTTCAAGGCAGTGAGAATACACATCATTTTAAGAATCTGCAGAAGTATCTGCTGGCGCCACATCAATAGAAGCCGCTGCTTCTGCCAACAATTCTAATGCAGTCTTATCTTTTGCTTGTCGCTTACGTCGACGTTCTTTATGGAACTCTAAACCAGTACCAGCTGGTATCAAACGTCCCACAATAACGTTTTCTTTCAGACCACGTAAATCATCACGACTACCTCTTACTGATGCCTCAGTAAGTACGCGCGTTGTTTCCTGGAATGAAGCAGCAGAAATAAACGACTCTGTTACCAATGAACCTTTAGTAATACCTAATAGCATCATCTGGAAACTACAAGCAATTTTGCCTTCAGCTTCAAGCTGCTCATTAACTTCTACAAGCTTGCTGTACTCAACAATTTCACCTTTATGGTAGCGACTATCACCACCTGTAATCACTTCAGCCTTACGCAACATCTGCTTAATAATTACTTCAATGTGCTTATCGTTGATTTTTACACCCTGTAGACGGTAAACATCCTGAATTTCTTTAACAAGATACTCAGCTAATGGCTCAACACCCTTCAAGCGTAATATGTCATGCATATTAGGCTCACCATCAGCGATGATCTCACCCTGTTCTACACGCTCACCTTCAAACACGTTGATATGACGCCACTTAGGAATTAACTCTTCATAAGTTTCACCACTATCTTCAGTGATCATCAAGCGCTGTTTACCCTTAGTTTCCTTACCGAAGCCAATAACACCAGTACGCTCTGCCATAATTGCAGACTCTTTAGGAACACGCGCCTCAAACAGGTCGGCAACACGCGGTAAACCACCGGTAATATCACGAGTCTTAGAAGACTCTTGAGGTATACGTGCTACAACGTCACCCACTTTTACTTCATCGCCATCTTCAATACCGATGATTGCACCTGCTGGAAGGAAGTATTGAGCCGGGATATCTGTACCCACGATACAAAGATCATCCCCCTTCTCATCAATCAGTTTAACCATTGGGCGTAAATCTTTACCCGCTGGTGGACGCTGCTTCGGATCAATAATCACTGTTGAAGACAAACCAGTAATAGCGTCCTGCTCTTTCTGTACGCTCACATTTTCTATAAACTCACCGAACTGAACCTTACCTGCTACTTCTGTAATAATTGGGTGAGTATAAGGGTCCCAGGTTGCCACAATCTGACCACCTTCAACCTTAGCGCCTTCTTCAAGAGATATAACCGCACCATACGGCACTTTATAACGCTCTTTCTCACGACCAGACCCGTCTACAATACCGATCTCACCGGAACGAGACACCGCAACTGAAGTACCTGTTGCCTGCTTAACAACTTTAATATTATGCAAATGCATAACACCATTATTCTTAACAGAAATATTATTAGCTGCAGCAGAACGAGATGCCGCACCACCAATATGGAAAGTACGCATAGTAAGCTGCGTGCCCGGCTCACCAATAGACTGAGCTGCAATAACGCCAACCGCCTCACCCATATTAACTTGATGACCACGAGCCAGATCACGACCGTAACATGATGCACAAACACCATGTGGCGCCTGACAGGTAATAGCTGAACGAACTTTCATTTCATCTATACCCATCTGATCAATGCGCTCTACCCAATCCTCATCTATAAATGTACCAGCCGGAACAAGCACTTCATCAGAGTCGGCTTTTACAACGTCCGTAGCAATCACACGACCTAATACACGCTCATGAAGCGGCTCAACAATATCACCACCTTCGATGATAGGCGTCATTACGACACCATCAGTAGTGCCACAATCCTCTGTAAGCACAACCATATCCTGGGCAACATCAACTAAACGACGCGTCAGATAACCAGAGTTTGCTGTTTTAAGAGCTGTATCAGCTAGACCCTTACGTGCACCGTGAGTTGAAATAAAGTACTGAAGTACATTCAAACCTTCGCGGAAGTTCGCAGTAATCGGAGTTTCAATAATCGAACCATCTGGCTTAGCCATCAAACCACGCATACCCGCTAGCTGACGAATCTGCGCCGCACTACCACGAGCACCAGAGTCTGCCATCATATAAATATTATTGAATGAATCCTGCTGAACCGTTTCACCCTCAGCATTTACAACATCTTCTTTACCTAGCTTCGACATCATAGCCTTAGCAACTTTCTCATTTGCATGCGACCAGATATCAACAACTTTATTGTAACGCTCACCATTGGTAACTAAACCAGATGAGTACTGACTTTCAATTTCTTTAACTTCAGCTTCGGCGCCGCCAAGAATGCCTGTTTTTTCTTCAGGAATAATCATGTCATTCAAACAAATTGAAACACCTGCACGTGTAGATTCACGGAATCCGGTATACATCAATTGATCAGCAAAAATAACCGTATCTTTTAAACCAGCCAAGCGGTAGCTCGTGTTAATCAAGTTAGAAATATTTTTCTTCGTCATATTTCTATTAACTAAATCAAACGGCAAACCCGCAGGCAACAGCTCAGACAACATTGCACGACCAACAGTTGTATCAACCAGTTTACGCACAGTGATCATCTCACCGTTTTCGTCAGGCATTGTCTCTTCAACACGCACACGAATTTTCGACTGAATATGCACAGCTTTATTAGCGTGTGCACGTGTCGCTTCTTTTACATCAGCAAACACCATGCCCTCGCCCAGGCCATTTATTCTATCGCGAGTCATGTAGTAAAGACCCATTACTATATCCTGTGAAGGAACAATAATCGGCTCACCTGATGCTGGTGACAATATATTATTTGTCGACATCATCATCGCACGCGTTTCTAACTGAGCTTCGATTGACAATGGCACGTGTACCGCCATTTGGTCACCATCAAAGTCAGCGTTAAACGCTGTACATACCAATGGATGCAATTGAATCGCTTTACCTTCAATCAACATCGGCTCGAACGCTTGAATACCTAAACGGTGAAGCGTTGGCGCACGATTTAGCATAACTGGATGTTCGCGAATAACTTCTTCAAGGATATCCCAAACTTCGCCGCCTTCACGCTCAACTAATTTTTTAGCTGCTTTAATCGTTGTCGCTAAACCACGACGATGTAATTTACTAAAGATAAATGGCTTAAATAATTCCAACGCCATTTTCTTTGGCAGGCCACACTGATGTAATTTCAGTGTTGGGCCAACCACGATTACCGAACGACCTGAGTAATCAACACGCTTACCCAGCAAGTTCTGACGGAAACGACCCTGCTTTCCCTTGATCATGTCAGCCAAAGATTTTAATGGACGCTTGTTAGTGCCTGTAATCGCACGACCACGACGGCCGTTATCTAATAACGCATCCACAGATTCCTGCAGCATACGCTTTTCATTACGCACAATAATGTCTGGAGCAAAAAGCTCTAATAGACGACGCAAACGATTATTACGGTTAATAACACGACGGTATAAATCGTTTAGATCTGAAGTCGCGAAACGACCACCATCCAAAGGAACCAATGGACGAAGATCGGGTGGAAGAACAGGTAAAACCGTCATGATCATCCACTCTGGCTTGTTACCAGATTCAACAAATGAATCAATCAATTTTAGACGCTTACCGTAACGCTTAAGCTTAGTCTCCGACGCAGTATTACCCATGTCTTCACGAATTTGCTTAGCTTCATCACCGAGATCAAGACTACACAACATCTCATAGATAGCTTCTGCACCCATACGCGCATCAAACTCATCACCGTGCTCTTCAATCGCTTCCAGATAAGTTTCATCTGTCATTAATTGAGCACGCTCAAGAGTCGTCATGCCTGGATCAATTACCACGAATGCTTCGAAGTAAAGAATACGTTCGATTTCACGTAGCGTCATATCCAGCAATAAACCGATACGCGATGGCAATGATTTTAAATACCAGATATGCGCAACCGGACTCGCCAGGTCAATATGACCCATACGATCACGACGCACTTTAGACTGTGTAACTTCAACGCCACATTTTTCACATACAACACCACGGTGCTTAAGACGCTTGTACTTACCACAAAGACATTCGTAGTCTTTAACAGGACCAAAAATTTTCGCACAGAACAAACCTTCACGCTCTGGCTTAAAGGTACGATAATTGATTGTCTCTGGCTTTCTTACTTCACCATATGACCACGACATTATCTTGTCAGGTGACGCCAAACCGATACGGATAGCATCGAAATCGTCGTCCTGACCTTTCTGGTTTATTAACTTGAGTAGATCTTTCACAATCTTGTCTCCAAAATTTTATGCATTCTAAGGATTTTATTAACTGTCTTAATCAACAAAAGCCTATGAATCCTGTTCCAGTTCGATGTTGATACCCAGTGCACGAATCTCTTTCAACAATACGTTGAAGGATTCCGGCATACCAGGCTCCATACGGTGATCGCCATCAACGATGTTCTTATACATCTTGTTACGACCCGCCACGTCATCCGACTTAACCGTCAGCATTTCCTGTAACGTGTAAGCAGCACCATATGCTTCCAGTGCCCACACTTCCATCTCACCGAAGCGTTGACCACCAAACTGAGCTTTACCGCCCAATGGCTGCTGAGTAACCAAACTATATGGACCCGTTGAACGTGCGTGCATCTTGTCATCAACCAGGTGATTCAGTTTCAGTACATACATCACACCCACTGTAACCGGGCGATCAAATGCGTCACCGGTACGACCATCATATAAAGTGGTCTGACCTGTTCTTGGCAAATCAGCCAGTTCAAGCATGTGGCGAATTTCATCTTCGTGTGCACCATCAAATACTGGCGTTGCCATTGGCACACCCTTACGCAAGTTACCCGCCATGGTCATCAGTTCAGTTTCGCTGAATTTCTTCAGGTCAACTTTCTTCTGCTCATCATGGTTATAAACCTGATCCAGGAAGTCACGCATCTCAGAAGTCTTACACTTATCATCGAGCATTTTGCCGATCTTTAAGCCCAGGCCTTGAGCAGCCCAACCAAGGTGCGTTTCAAGAATCTGACCAACGTTCATACGAGATGGAACACCTAATGGGTTCAATACGATATCAACTGGACGACCGTGTTCGTCATACGGCATATCTTCAACAGGTACGATCATTGAAACCACACCCTTGTTACCATGACGACCCGCCATCTTGTCACCAGGCTGCATGCGACGTTTAATAGCAAGATAAACCTTAACCATCTTAAGAACGCCAGGCGCTAAATCATCACCCTGTACAATCTTGCCTTTTTTCTCTTCAAACAACTCGTCAAGATCTTTACGCGTATCTTTAAGTTGCTTAGCTAAAGTTTCTAAAGCAGCATTTGCATCATCAGTCTTCAGGCTAATTTCAAACCATTTAGACTGCTCAAGCTCATCTAAATAAGCCTGTGTGATTTCAGTACCCGACTTCAATCCAGCAGGACCACCAGCAGCTTTTTCACCTAGCATTATATTTGCGGCACGCATGTAAATATCTTTCTGCGCTATACGCCACTGATCATTAATATCTTTACGCGCTTCAGTAATTTGCTGCTCTTCTATTTCCAGTGCGCGCTTATCTTTCTCAACGCCATCACGGGTAAATACCTGAACACCAATAACCGTACCTACTTTACTTGTAGGAACTCGCAGCGAAGAATCTTTAACGTCAGACGCCTTCTCACCGAATATTGCACGAAGCAGTTTTTCTTCTGGTGTTAGTTGCGTTTCACCCTTAGGCGTAACCTTACCCACCAGAATATCGTTACCACTGACTTCTGCACCCACATAAACGATACCTGACTCATCTAACTTAGATAACAAGCCTTCGCTTACATTTGGAATATCCGCCGTAATTTCTTCTGAACCCAACTTAGTGTCACGAGCAACACAAGTTAGTTCTTCAATATGAATTGTTGTGTAACGATCTTCTTCAACAACACGTTCTGAAATCAGAATCGAATCCTCGAAGTTGTAACCATTCCACGGCATGAATGCCACACGCATGTTTTGACCAAGCGCCAACTCACCTAAATCAGTAGAGGGACCATCAGCCAACACATCGCCACGCTGTATAACGTTACCCGGCATAACCAAAGGACGCTGGTTAATACATGTGTTCTGGTTAGAACGTGTGTACTTGGTAAACGTGTAGATATCTACACCCGCTTTACCGCCTTCAGTCTCTTCATCATTAACACGAATAACAACACGTCCCGCATCAACCGAATCAACAATACCACCGCGCTTTGCAACAACAGCCGCACCTGAATCCATTGCAACCACACGCTCCATACCTGTCCCAACTAACGGCTTATCAGCACGTAGCGTTGGAACTGCCTGGCGTTGCATGTTTGAACCCATTAATGCACGGTTAGCATCATCGTGTTCAAGGAATGGAATAATTGAAGCCGCAACCGATACGATCTGTTTTGGCGACACATCCATATACTCCACTTTATCAGGAGTCGATAAGGCAAATTCATTTTTGGTACGACATGAAATCATGTCCTGAACCAGCTTACCGTTTTTATCTAAATCTGTGTTTGCCTGTGCAATAACGAAGTTACTTTCTTCAATCGCAGAAAGATAATCAACGTCATTCGTAGCTTTACCGTTTACAACTTTACGATAAGGCGTCTCCAGGAAACCATATTCATTTGTACGCGCGTAAACAGAAAGAGAGTTAATCAAACCGATGTTTGGACCCTCAGGTGTTTCAATAGGACATACACGGCCATAGTGGGTCGGATGTACATCTCGCACTTCAAAGCCTGCACGTTCACGAGTAAGACCACCGGGGCCTAACGCTGAAACACGACGCTTGTGAGTTACTTCAGATAATGGATTATTCTGATCCATGAACTGAGATAACTGAGACGAACCAAAGAACTCTTTAATTGCTGCAGAAACAGGCTTGGCATTGATTAATTCCTGAGGCATTAAGCCCTCAGACTCTGCCATTGAAAGACGTTCTTTAACCGCACGCTCCACACGAACCAAACCTACGCGGAAAACGTTTTCCGCCATCTCGCCAACACAACGAATACGACGATTACCCAGATGATCAATATCATCAACGGTATCGCTACCGTTACGAATCATTATCAGACGTTTTAATACATCCAAAATATCATCATTAGATAATGTGCCCGTACCTGTAGATTCATCACGACGTAAGCGGCGATTAAATTTCATACGGCCTACCGCAGAAAGATCATAACGCTCATCTGTAAAGAATAAATTCTTAAACAGGTTTTCAGCTGCATCTTTAGTTGGTGGCTCACCAGGACGCATCATGCGATAAATTTCAACTTGTGCTTCCAATTGCGAAGCAGTTGGATCAATCGCTAATGTATTTGAAATATACGGACCGGCATCCAGATCATTTGTATAAAGAATGTCGAATTTCTTCACACCAGCTTCTGTTATTAACTCAAAAACTTCTTCAGTTAATAATGTATTGGCAGCCACAATAACTTCACCGGTAGACTCATCAACCAGATCATGCGCTAAGATTTTATCGTCCATATATTCGATTGGAGCAACTAATTTTTTAACCTTAGCTTTTTCCAATTCTTTAATGTGACGCATTGTGATTCGTCGACCCGCTTCAACAATAACTTCTTTACCCGATTTAATATCGAAAGTTGTTGTTTCACCACGCAGACGCTCAGCAACTAATGGAATTTCTATCCCATCCTTAACTAATTTGCAGCTGATTTTCTCGAAGAACATTTCGAGAATTTCTTCAGCACCGTAACCAAGAGCGCGCAATAAAATTGTCGCAGGCAACTTACGTCGACGGTCAATTCGAACAAAGACTGAATCTTTAGGATCAAATTCAAAATCTAACCATGAACCACGGTAAGGAATCACTCGTGCAGAATAAAGCAGTTTACCGGAGCTATGCGTCTTACCTTTATCGTGATCAAAGAAAACACCAGGTGAACGGTGCAACTGAGAGACAATTACACGTTCAGTACCATTAATAACGAAGGTACCGTTCTCCGTCATCAGTGGAAGTTCACCCATGTAAACTTCTTGCTCTTTCGATTCTTTAATGACCTTAGTTTTTGGAAAAAGATCTTTATCGTAAATCGTTAAGCGCATCACTACGCGCAGTGGAGCCGCATATGTCATACCACGTAATTGACACTCTTTTACATTAAAAGTGGGTGTCCCTAAACGGTATTTAACATATTCAAGCTGCACATGGCCAGAATAGCTAACTATTGGAAAAACAGAACCAAAAGCACCGTGTAAGCCAGCAGCTTTACGATCCTTTTCTTTTCTGTCTTCTTGCAAAAAGTCACGATATGAGTCGATTTGCATAGATAGCAAAAACGGCACATCGAGTACGGGTGGGCGTTTACCGAAATCCTTGCGGATACGTTTTTTCTCGGTAAAAGTATATTCCATTGGAATTCCTCGCAATGTAAGTGTCACGAAAGGCATGTTTACCAGCTCATGCCAGGAGCTTTATTACTTCAGCCCTGCTTAAGGGCCTTTTATTTTCAGCCTGTAGGCTGGTTAAAGAGATCTCACATTATGTTGAGAAATATCTTTGATCAAACTACAGCAACTAAACAACTTTGTAGAAGCAGGAAAAGGCCGGTGAATAAATTCACCAGCCTTAACATTAGGCAATGAGTGTATTGCCTTGCAACGTAGAAATTATTTCAATTCTACAGATGCACCAGCTTCTTCAAGCTGCTTCTGAATATCTTCTGCTTCAGACTTAGACGCGCCTTCTTTGATAGTAGCAGGACATGCTTCTACCATATCTTTCGCTTCTTTCAGGCCAGCGCCTGTGATGCCACGAACAGCTTTGATAACAGATACTTTGTTTTCACCGAAGCTAGTCATTACAACATCAAATTCGTCTTTTTCAGCAGCAGCTTCGCCACCAGCAGCGGCAACAGGTGCAGCAGCAACAGCAGCAGCAGCTGAAACGCCGAATTTTTCTTCCATTGCTTCAATCAGATCAACAACTTCCATCACTGACATGTTAGCAATCGTTTCTAGCATATCTTCTTTAGATACAGCCATGGTTTTTCTCCAAAAATATAATCGTTAAATCGTAAACACTTACTACGTGTAAGTACTATGCCTATTTGGCGTCGCGTACTGCAGCCACTGTACGAACAAGCTTGGCAGGAACTTCTTTCAAAGTACGTGCAAGTTTCTCCGTCGGTGCCATCATTACTGACATCAACATGCTGATAGCCTGATCTTTAGTTGGCATCGTAGCTAAACGTTCCAGAGCTGATGGGTCGAGCATCTCGCCACCAATTGAAACAATCTTAGTTACTAATGCGTCGTGATCTTTTGCGAAGTCTTTTACAAGACGCGCGGCAGAACCTGGATCTTCCTGCGAAAATGCTAGTACTAGTGGACCCACTAGACCATCATTAATGCATTCAAACTCAGTTCCTTCAAGAGCACGGCGAGCCAATGTGTTTTTTACAACACGAAGATAAACACCACCATTACGCGCAGTAGCACGCAACTCAGTCATTTCATCTACAGTCAGGCCATGGTATTCAGCTGCAACAACTGAATGAGCCTCAGCGGCAATCGCACTTACCTCAGCAACAATGCTTTTCTTGTCTTCAAGATTAAGAGGCACGTGTATTACTCCTATTTCGGTTGGAGCATGCTATATCATTCCCGCAAACGGGATTGTTACATCATGTCCAGCCAAGTGCTAAAACAAAACAATATGTCACCATATTGCCTTGAACCTGCGGTGCTTTAGTTTTAGGCATTACACCCAAACCAATGTCACCATCTGCGTGAGACTTCAGCCTTCCCTACCGAAGATTAAGCCCAGCTTTTATGCCTAAGCTCTCACGGTCTTTGACGACACCGAGTACTCGGCTAGTCAAATTCTTTTACTTACAAATAAATCTGCAAGATTAAGCAAAGCATCCTGCTTCGCCGCAATATTTCTTTACTTCAATAACTCTAATGAACCTGAATCAACTGTTAGGCCTGGACCCATAGTAGATGACACGGTTATTTTCTTAAAGTACTGACCTTTTGCAGTAATTGGCTTGGCTTTTTTCAAGCTTTCCAATAATGCATTAATATTTTCCTTTAACGCTGCAACTTCAAACTTAGCAGTACCGACAGAACCATGAACAATACCAGCCTTGTCTGCGCGGAAACGAATCTGACCTGCTTTAGCATTTTTAACTGCACCAGCAACATCAGGCGTAACCGTACCTACTTTAGGGTTAGGCATTAAACCACGAGGACCTAAAACCTGACCTAACTGACCTACAACTCGCATCGCATCAGGAGAAGCAATAACTACGTCATAGTTTAAATCGCCGCCCTTCATTTCAGCAGCCAATTCATCCATACCTACAGCATCAGCACCAGCAGCTTTAGCCGCTTCTGCAGCTTCACCCTGAGTAAACACTGCTACGCGAACAGTTTTACCAGAACCCTGTGGTAACGTAGTAGAACCACGTACAACCTGATCAGATTTACGCGGATCAATACCAAGGTTTATAGCAACATCAACAGATTCATTAAATTTAACGGTTGAAAGCTCTTTGATTAAACCCAAGGCTTCATCAATTGAATACTGCTTTTCAACATCAACTTTTTCCGCAATAACTTTTGCGCGCTTAGAAAGCTTAGCCATTATACAACTCCTTCCGTCTCAAGACCCATACGATGAGCAGTGCCGGCAATCGTACGTACCGCAGCGTCCATATCAGCCGCTGTCAGATCTGGTTCTTTTGTTTTTGCAATTTCTTCTAGCTGTGCGCGTGTAACCGTACCTACTTTCTCAGTATTAGGACGACCACTACCTTTTTGAAGGCCTGCTGCTTTCTTAAGAAGAACAGATGCTGGAGGTGTTTTAGTTACAAATGTAAAGCTACGATCACTGTAAACAGAAATAACAACTGGGATCGGCATACCTTGCTCGAACTCACCCGTTTTTGCGTTAAACGCTTTACAGAATTCCATAATATTCACACCGTGCTGACCCAATGCTGGACCAACCGGGGGACTTGGATTTGCCTGACCTGCAGGCACTTGTAGCTTTATATAAGCTTCAACTTTCTTTGCCATGATTTTACTCCTGTGGGTATAACGACTTACTAATCAGTTTTATAACTGCGTTCAATCTTCCCGTTCATAGTTTGCCTTGCGGCGCGCTTACCTGCATAGCCTCTAATCAACCCAAGACTATACAAGTGAATATTTCAATTAACCTTTTTCGACCTGACCAAATTCCAGATCAACAGGTGTAGAGCGACCAAAAATAGATACCGCAACTTTTAGACGACTCTTATCGTAATCAACTTCCTCAACAACTCCATTGAAATCATTGAATGGACCGTCGATAACACGTACAACCTCGCCTGCTTCGTAAAGCACTTTTGGCTTCGGCTTCTCAGCGCCTTCCTGAACACTATTCAAGATAGACTGAGCTTCTTTTTCTGTAATAGGCGCTGGCTTATCTTTAGTACCACCGATAAAACCCATCACCTTCGGCACATCTTTAACTAGGTGCCATGATTCATCATTCATATCCATTTGAACTAATACGTAACCAGGAAAAAATTTCCTCTCTGATCGACGCTTCTGACCATCACGCATCTCAACCACTTCTTCAGTCGGAATTAAGATCTCACCAAACATGTCTTCCATGCCATTCAATCTTATATGCTCTTCCAAAGAGGCCTTAACTTTTGCCTCAAAACCTGAATAGGCGTGTACTACATACCAACGCAATGCCATGCCTTAAGCTCCCTGCCCCGTTAGGACCAAAACACCCCAACGAAGAATCATATCAATCAACCAAAGCATTAGACCCACCAGGATAACCATAACGATCACCATTAAAGTGGTCTGCATCGTTTCCTGACGCGTAGGCCAGATTACCTTTCGTACTTCAGTTCTAGCATCACGAGCAAACAACCATAAATTATGACCCTTACGCGTTGTGTAAACAACGCCCAGAGCAAGCGCAACGAAACCCAAAAGAGCCAACACACGATATAACTGAGACTCTTCTTCAAAGTAGTAAAACTGCACAATACCGCCGATTAACAGCGCAATTGCAATTAAAAACTTCAAACTATCCAGCTTACCGCCTTCTTCTGTTTCAACACTTGCGACCATGAATTACTCTTACTCGTGTTTAAATGTGGCAGGCCAGGAGGGACTCGAACCCCCAACCCTCGGTTTTGGAGACCGATGCTCTACCAATTGAGCCACTGGCCTAAATTTCCCCTCATATAGAAACCCAATAAATCTTATCTCTACTTTAGGGCAATACACGGAAAAGCGGGACACCCCAAAAGGAGCTCCCGCCTTCCTGTATTTTTTATAGTAAGACTTACTCTACAATCTTACTTACAACACCCGCACCTACAGTTCGGCCACCTTCGCGTATCGCGAAACGTAAACCTTCTTCCATAGCAATCGGGGCTATTAATGTAACGTCCATTTTCACGTTATCACCTGGCA
>Ga0316209_1002289_pt1 | contig 15878 bp, 12 predicted proteins | sample 6monopyrite_MG_FD_204945 | JGI IMG/M metagenome (GOLD analysis project Ga0316209, IMG submission 204945) | Microbial mat bacterial communities from mineral coupon in-situ incubated in ocean water Damariscotta River, Maine, United States -... | ecosystem: Environmental > Aquatic > Marine >...
ATTTAGGTTTAATAAATAACCAAATACTTATATTTAGGAATTTAGTTGACAATAGGTTCCCACTTTATTACCGTTGGAGGATAGGAAGTTTTTTCACAAACATATCTTTCGTCGCAACGACGAGTAAATGCGCAAAAAAGAGGAAGAGGGAAATGGTTTTTTCTACAATAATTAAGTCTTTCAATATATTCTTACGAAGATTATTCATGCTTGCGTTTAATGTGAGTTTGTTTGGGTATAGTAGCAGTGATGTTGAATTGCGCTCAAGTCAGCCCAACTTTGTACTGATAGTTAACTCTTGTTGCGGCGATTCAAGGTGATTCTAATTAATGTGATTAGACTATCAAACGTCTTTTGATGGGTAGTTACTAATGCAAAGAATAGCCGGTTTTGGCTTACTTTCAGTAAAATTTAACATTTCGGTTATCGCATGGTGGATATTTATACTAGAACAATTAACAAAAAACTTCGAGGGGAAAAAAGCATGACAAATATATTCAGAAAATATACCGCGGTTATTACCGCGACACTTTGTATAATACTAACTGGGTGCAATCTAGATAGTCTTGTAAAATCGGACAGTCAATCTGAAAAAATATTGGCGCCAACCAGTGCTGACGTCTCTCCCAACATGGATTTCAATAAAATTAGCTCCGTCGCTGTGTTTCCGCTATTTCCAGGTAGCGGCATTATTGGTCAGGGGCTGCAGAGCTATGAGGATCCTAAGTATGCGGAATCGGTCGTACAAGCACTTTCTGCTGAGTTGAATACTAAGCAATCACAATGGAAGATTCGCTCGCCTGGGGACGTGCTCGATACGATTAACAAAAAATCATTGGGGCGTGGATACAAAAATCTGCAGGCAGACTACAACACCAGCAGTGGACAGCTAGCCTCGTTTACTGCGGAGACACAACGATTCTTAAAATCTCTAGCATCTGCAATGAAAGTTGATGCCTTTGTTTTTGGTAATTACCAGGTAGCTTCGGGAACAGTGATGGCAAAAAACGCATGGGGGCTGGTCACGAAACAAAATCTCACAAGGAGCAAGGTCAACGTTGCTTTATACTATGCTAAGGAGAAAACCATTTGGTGGCGGGCGACTAGCGATATTCAGGGTACAAGCAGTGGTGCTGTAGCTAACAATATTGCAAAATCTCTAGCATCTCATGTTGGTAAAGGTACGTTACGCCAACTGTAAGCAAATACTGATAGCCAATGGAAGTAAAATAGCTGGAACATTGTTCCGGCTATTTTTTGGAATCTATTATGTGGATGTCCAAATCTATTTATTGTTTATGCGATAATACTCAAGGTCAGAGTAGAATAGTGCTGATTTAAGAAAGTCCTGACCAAATCAAAATGGTGCTGATCATCAACACTCAGTAATACTTACTGCAAGCCCGCCTAATGATGTTTCCTTGTATTTATGTGACATTTCCAGTCCGGTTTGCCTCATAGCCTCAATACAATTATCCAGTGGCATGAAGTGACTGCCATCGCCTCGAAGTGCAAGAGAGGCGGCTGTATACGCCTTAATGGCACCAAAACCATTACGTTCGATACACGGCACCTGAACCAGGCCATTAACGGGATCACACGTCATGCCTAGATGGTGTTCAAGTGCAATCTCGGCTGCATTTTCTACTTGTTGTGGTGTACCACCGCGAACAGAACACAGACCCGCGGCGGCCATGGCCGCCGCTGAGCCTACTTCACCCTGACAACCCACTTCTGCGCCGGAAATAGAACTTCGATGTTTAATTAAACCACCGATGGCACTCGCGGTAAGAAGAAACTCCCGCACCTGTTCGATGCTGCCATTTTCATGTGTGACAAAATAATAGAGGACAGCAGGTATGACTCCGGCAGCGCCGTTTGTTGGTGCGGTCACTACCATATTACCGGCTGCATTTTCTTCATTTACAGCCATGGCATATGCGCATAACCAGTCATTTAAATTTGCACTTTGTGGATTACTTTTTAGATCCTCGTAGAGATCTTTAGCCCGTCTTGAAATACTCAGGCCACCAGGTAAGATGCCTTCTGCTACCAGCCCCTTCTTAATGCAGGTTTGCATGGATTGCCATATTATATCCATGCCTTCAAGCAGCACGTTTTCAGTCAGTTGTTCAAGTTCATTAGTCCGTTTCATCTGTGCTATTGAATGGTTACTATCCATCGCCATGTCTAACATCGTGCTTGCTGAATCAAATGGATATTTGCATAGAGTAGAAGGCTCCATTTTAAGTGGCGCCTGCAATTGATTAATTTCTGCCTGGGTACTTATAAAACCACCACCAATTGAAAAATAAGTTTCTGAATATAATGCCTTTTCGTCTCGGCCAATAAGTTCAAAAATCATACCGTTAGGATGCTCGGGTAAGGGCTCCCCTTTATCAAAAACAATATGTTCATCAGGCTTGAATGAAATGCTGAGGTCTGTATTTATACAAATATGATCGTTTTGCCAGAGCTGATTTACCAGGCCTGTCACATCTTTTTCTGCAAGACTGGCCGGCAGATGACCATGTAAGCCTAAAGTCACCGCGCGATCGGTAGAATGGCCCTTGCCTGTATATGCCAGAGACCCCTTAAGCGTACATCGGATATATGCCGCTCTATTACTTGATTCATCTATTTTATGATCTTTTATGTGGCTAATAAAATCGTTTGCGGCAACCATTGGGCCGAGCGTATGTGAACTCGACGGGCCAATACCGATTTTAAACAGGTCTAATACACTGATAAACATTCGGCTATTATATCTATGAATTATGTGAATGCATAACTATCATGTAATAAATGACATACGCATATATGAAGTATCTCCATCACGATTGGTAGAGAAGGGGCCTACTATTTCAGGGCTGTAACCTCGTTGCGCCCAGCTGTATACCTAAGGGGCCACGAGGCACTGTAAAGCTATAATGCTCACCGTCTCTATATATAGTCAATGACACGAACTCACCTAATGATCCTTTTGTGGTTGCATCTTTCAATTCCTGCCAGGTGAACATACGTTGATTATTGTAACTTAATACCACATCATTTTTTTCGATTCCTACTTCTTCGGCAGCTGAACCAAGCATGACTGAAGATATTTTGATTCTATTATTTTGTTTGCTGGTAAAGAGATATGCGTCGTAACGATCATCGCCCAGTTCTTCTCGCAGGCTGACATCGTTTTGATTGATGACATTTAACTCGTCATAATATTGTTGGCTATTTAGATAATTTTCGCGAGTGGCACGATCTTGTAGCTCAAGTCGCTTTAGTTCAAAATTATTCTTTCTTCTCACGATGTCTTCAGCGGTAATTTGATCAATACCGCCTCTGATCAGGCTCTCATAGCTATATAGCCTTCGCGTCAAAATGGATGGCGTTGGGATTGTCTTTTCACGTGCAACAACAGTCGGATTGACAGGGTTGTTTTCTGTAGATAGTAATTCTAGTGTTTCAGTAACCAGCTGTAATTGTCGTTTTAATTGTTCAACTTCATTTTCCAGAGTGACGATTCGACTTTCTTCGGTTAAGCCGTAAGAATCAGGCACATACGGTTTAATGTTATTTTCAATACTGTCAGCCTGTATGTTTTTTTCATCGTTTGATGACAATGATTTATCATCTGTAGAGTAATTTAAAAAGAGATAGGCAGAGAAAAAACCTGTTAGTAAAAATACAAAAGGTATCAGTAAACGGCTATAGCGCATCTTTAATTCTATTAAATAGTGGTTTATTCGTGTTTAGAGCTATCTGGATCAGATGGCTGGCGGCGTTTTTTGCCAATATTCTTTTTATCTCGTGCTCTATTTTTGGTTTTGATTTTTTCCTTTTTCTCTTTTTTGGCTTTTTTCTTTTTATTGCCATACGCTTTACCTGACGATTTTCTATTTTCAGGTCCGCTATAGCTTCCTTGCAGAGATTTTATTTTATGTTCGACACACTCAACATCTAAAAAGTTTTCGATGCTGATCATCTTGTTCCATTCGAGGGCATTTACCAGCGTAATAGACGTGCCGGTATCAAACATTCTGCCGGTGCGTCCTATTCGATGCATGTAGTCTTCGCCATTATGTGGCACATTAAAGTTGATGATTAAATCCAGATCGCTGATATCGAGGCCACGTGATGCTACGTCAGTTGCAACGATAATATCAATATCACCGTTTCTGAATTTTCTCAGCATATTGTTGCGTTTATCCTGATCCACATCACTATGAACAACAGCTGAAGCAATATTTTTTGATTGTAGCCAACCGCTAATTCTATTGACGGTTTCTTTTTTATTGGCGAAAACAATGGCACGGGTGTACTCGACATCATCATTTTCCCTATTGAGAAGATAATGGCAAAGATCCAGTTTGTGTTCGTCACTGTCAGCAGGAATTTTCTGCTGCAGGATGTTCTGATTATTCTCACGTGCGCTATCTACCAGAAGTAGTTCAGCATCAAACAGTATGATATCGGTTAGTTCTTTAAATTTTCCTTCATTAAAGCTGGCTGAAAAGAGCACTGTCTGACATTCTTCGTTACATTGGCTAGCAATTTCGATGACTGCATTGCTGAATCCCATTTCCAGCATACGATCCGCTTCATCGAGCACCAGTATGTTAATGGCGTCTAAATCGATAACTTTACGTTTAACATGTTCCAGTAGTCGACCAGGCGTAGCAACGATGATGTCAGGGTATTTTTCCAGTGCTTTTAATTGATGTTTTGGGTCTTCGCCACCGATGATAACGGCCGTATTTATATCGGTGTATTGCGCCAATACTGTACATTGTTTATTAATTTGCCGACACAGCTCACGTGTTGGTGCAATAATAAGCGCTTGTGTGACACTCTGCGGGTTATCCAGTATCTGCTGTAGCATGGGTAAAACATATGCCAGTGTCTTACCGCTGCCTGTCCTGGCATTGACGATTAGATCTTTTCCAGTAAGAGCCTGTGGAATAGCGGCAGTTTGTACCTCTGTCATTTCGGTGAAGCCAAGAAATTCCAGGGCATTCAGGAGAGGTTCATCAAATAGTTGTTCGGAAAACAAAGTAATACCTGTGCTACAGTTAGAATAATCGTCACGATTTAGATATAGTCGTGATGTGTTAATTATAATCTATCTGAAGCCGTATCATTAATGTTTAAATCTACTCTTTATTTGATTTATCTAACTCTTTTTACCGTCGTTTCGCAGACTCATGCCCAGACTGACAATAATGGTATCGATATCAACAAATCTGGCTGGTTTGAAATTTCCTTACCACACGACAAACTAACGCGTTATTTTCGAGTATATCGTCCTGAAAAACTGGCAGATAATCCTGCCGCTGTATTTGTGTTACACGGTGGTAAGCAAAGTATGCGCAAAATCTTTAAAAAAAATGCCGGTGGTTCGCAAGAGTGGCAAGCATTGGCGGATAAAGAAGGCTTTTTGCTGGTGGTACCGAATGCTATTAATATCAAAAACGGCGATACCAATGGTGAAAAGCAGAACTGGAATGATTGCCGATTACCGGTAGAAGGTAACGGCTCTGCCTCTATTGCAGATGATGTCGGATTTATCGATTCACTTATCACATGGACACATGAGCACTACCATACAAATATGAATAGAATTTATGTCACTGGCGCCTCAAATGGCGGCATGATGACGTTCCGCCTGGTGACTGAACTGGGTAATAAATTTGCAGCCGCTGTGGCCTTCGTTGCCAATCAACCCGAACTCTCTGATTGTGCTGAGCCACAATACGCCATTCCACTAATGATAATGAATGGTACTCATGACCCATTGATACCGTGGAAAGGCGGTCAGATTAGAAAACAGGGTGTGAATTTATTATCCGCAGAAGACACATTGCAATACTGGATAAAAGTAAACAAACTGATCACGCCACAACGTATCACAAATCTACCTGATACCAATACAAAAGACGGCAGTTATATAATAAAACGAATCTTTCCTCCTGAAGTTGCTGGCAGCGCCGAACTCAGGTTCTATCAGGTCAAAGGAGGAGGGCATACCATGCCATCTATCAAACACGATGTCTCGATGCTGGCTCGATGGCTTGTTGGTAAACAGAATAAAGATATAGAAGCGACACATGAGGCCTGGAACTTTATGAAACAATTTCCCACTAATGAAAAACGTGCAGCAGAGGAGGAATGATGAAACCGACTAAACGACGTCAATTTTTATCACTTTTGGGCCTGGGTAGTATCGGTCTGGGTGCGACTCTTTCTGGTAAAGCGAATGCCCATCACACTGAGACACACTTCGAAGATAACTCAACTCACAAGCTGGTCTATCAATGCAATCGAGCTGACCACGATTACATCGAACATATACTTTTCTCATCTGGTGAAATGCTCAGAAAATACGGTGATGATATCGAATTAGTCATCGCTGCCTTCGGTCCGGGCTTAAATTTATTAGGCACACACCCAAAACGCGCCATATCTCGACTGCATCAACAACGAGTACAGTCATTGAGTGAGTACGGTGTAAAGTTTCAGGCGTGTGGAAATACTATGAAAAGCTTGAACTGGACAGAAAAAGATTTGCTGGATGTGGCCGTTGTTGTGCCGATTGGTATAGATGGCATTATGCAATTACAGGAGAAAGGGTTTAGTTATATAAATATGTGATCGTTTTGTTAAAAAACTGACTTAAAAACTTTTTACCACAGAGACACAGAGGTCACGGAGAAAATATTTTTGTTTTATTAACTGTGCAGAAGGCGCTTTTAACAACACCAAAACTCTGTGACCTCTGTGTCTCTGTGGTTCAATCTTTTAAAATGCCTGCAGACACGAACCTGCTTTGATAATAGTATCGACCAACTAAGTCGCAACAATCACACGGACCGCGTCCAGTCTCAGATTTGCGCCTTCAATTACCTCTTTTAGTGTCGATAACTGCTTTTCAAAGTAGGCGATTTCATCGCCTCTTATATTAGGATTTACTTTAGACAATGCATTTAATCTATTGATTTCCTTAGTTAATATATCGCTTGCATTCTGTTGAGCTACTTGCAAAACTTTTGCAGATTTTAATTCAGCAAATTTTTCACTTCGTTGCAACATCGCCTTAAGAATTTTCTTCTTAGCCTTTACAATTTTGTTTCCTACCCCTTTATCGACAAACTGGTGATGTGCATTAATCTCATCATGAGGTAATTTAATATTATGATCGGCGCCACGTTCATCACAAACCACGCGAATCATAGTAGGCGGTAAATAACGATTGCTTTGAATCTCTGCTATCGGCGCACTTTCTATTGAGAACAGGCACTCGAGTAGAACACTGCCAGCTGTTACTCCGCTGTAATCAGTTGCAGTAACCGCTGTATTTCCCATTTCATTGGTTAATACCATATCGATGGCATTATTTGTTAATGGGTGCTCCCAGGTGATGTAGTGCGCATCTTCAAAACTCAGAGCAATATTACGATCATAGGTAATAGTCATCCCGTCATCTGCCAAACCAGGGAACTGTGTAATCATATGCTCCGTTGGTGTAATAATAAAACAGTGCTCACTGTGCAATTCATTATCAATACCAAAACAGTCATAAACATTTTCCATGTAGTCTGCCAGTTCACTGGAAGCATCTTCGGTTTCAGCACGATGTTTAATATCGAGTGCCACTTCCGGGCGGCAGGAATTGTATTCAAGTAAACGATCACGACCACGTTGTAGAGACTGCGTTAACTTTTGGTAGTATCCCTTTGATTGTACAAGTAAATCATCAAGCGATTCCGTATTATTTTTTTGTTGAGTTGATTCATTTAACACGTCGTGCAGTTCGTGTAATACACGTTTATATACTGAATGCCCGGCTGGACAAGTATGTGCAAAGGCTTGCAGAGCTTCGTTATACCAGCGATAACATGCTTCCTGCGCTGTATTCTCCAAATATGGAACATGAATATTAATGCTATTCGTCTGTCCAATTCTATCGAGTCGACCGATACGCTGCTCGAGTAAGTCCGGATTAATGGGTAAATCGAAAAGGACTAAATGATGAGCAAACTGAAAATTACGGCCTTCACTGCCAATTTCAGAGCAGACCAGAATTTGACTGCCGGTTTCGAAATCAGCAAAAAACGCAGCAGCACGATCTCGCTCGACAATACTAAGACCCTCATGGAACGCACTCGCATGTAACCCTGTTTGTGTTTTGAAGTGCTGAACGATATCGAGTGCTGTTTCTGCGTGTGCCGCAATCACCAGAATTTTATCTGGATATAGCTCGGCACATTTTTTACTTAACCAGTTAATACGCGGATCGATCTGAGTCCAGTGTTCAGTATGTTCACTGTGTTGATATAACACTTCCGGGGTGAGCAATAACGAAACATTATCATGGTTAAGATCTTGATAGTGTTCAGGCGCTTTAAGGTTATAGCCATGTAGCACACGCTCTGGAAAACCTTTTACTGCAGAACGTGTATTTCTAAATAACACACGACCGGTACCATGACGGTCTAATAGGTGTTCGACTAATTCGATACGAGCAGATTGTGAGGCATCGACCTGATCAAGCAATGCAGAATTATCACCTTCACCAAAAGTATTTTTTATCAGGTCAATATCATCTGGCGTTAACGGTTTGTCGTCTAGCAGGTCTTCTATTACCTGGGCAAACGGTTCGTAGTTTTCTTCTTCATCGATAAACTGCTGAAAATCAGGGAAGCGATTAGGATCAAGTAGTCGCAAACGTGCAAAATGACTTTCTTTGCCTAATTGCTCAGGTGTTGCTGTCAGCAATAAAACGCCTTTAGTGTGATAACTAAGCTGTTCGACCACCATATATTCAATACTGGGCTCTTCAGCAGACCACTGTAGATGGTGCGCTTCATCAACCACCAGTAAATCCCATTCACCCATTACGCACTGTTCGAATGCATCTGCGTTGCTGACTAAAAAATCAATACTGCATAAAACCAGTTGTTCAGAATGAAAAATATTTTCGAAGGTATTTTCCGCCGTTAAATCATCGCAACGATTTTTATCGAATATTTTGAAATGAAGGTTAAATCGGCGCAACATCTCTACCAGCCATTGATGAACCAATGTTTCTGGCACAACAATCAATATTCTCTGTGCGCGTTCAGTTAATATTTGATGATGCAAGATTAATCCGGCTTCAATGGTTTTTCCCAAACCAACCTCATCAGCCAGCAACACGCGAGGCGCATATCGATTAGCAACTTCATGAGCAATATATAATTGATGAGGAATTAAACTGGTACGACTACCTGTCAGTCCATACAAATCTGATTTAGCGATGCGATTTTTATGATGAAGTGTTTGGTAGCGCAACTCAAACCAGTTGTCTTTATCGATCTGACCATTAAACAATCGCTCAGAAGGGCGATTCAATTGAATAAAATTATCCAGCTCAGCTTCTTCAATCTTGTGGCTTATGCCACTGCTATCAATGCCTGTGTAAGTGACTAAACCGTGTATTTCAGTCACTTCACTCACTTTTATTTTTAAACCATCATGACTGGTGATGCCATCTCCGATTGAAAATAAAACACGGGTGAGGGGAGCCGTCTGTTGAGCGTAGGTTCGGGTTTCACCGCTTGCCAGGAAAAGCACGCTGAGTGTGCGTTGCTCAACAGCCAGAATGGTACCAAGACCCATCTGGAGTTCGGCATCACTGATGCAACGTTGACCGGGGATAAAGTCAGGCATTATCGTTATTTTCTATGATTGTTTTCGTTGGCAATATTGTATGTCAGAACGCGAGTGGTTCGTATACTTGTTATTGGGTATGTTGCGCGATATTTAGTTTTTATTTATTCAGTACAGGTTCCACAAGGCCAGACCACTAACAATGACTAACATTCCGCCAATAACCTGTTTAAAGACAATATCGTTTCGAAGGATTATTTCATGTGTTCGCAAACCAATGAAATGTCCAACAGCTGCCACCGGTAACAATACAAGTGCGGTAAGCAGATTTAGATCAACATCCAAGGCAGCAAATGTTGCCATTTTGATGCTCACCAAAATAAACCAGAGCACAAATAACGTGTTTCGAAGTTGAGACTTAACCACATTATGCACATATACAGCAACCATTAGTGGTGCGCCGGTTAATGATGTGCCCGCAACATAACCACCAAATATTAATAAAATTTTATCAAACCATTTATTTTCACTATGAATCGCTTTATTGAAAAGCCACATAAATGCATAGAATAAAGTGATGCAATAGATAAATGTCACAATCCAGAGGTTTGGTAGATTAAGTAACCCAAACACACCAATTAATGCCGGAGGAAGAATATATAGTAATGAGTATTTTAGATAATCCCAGTTAACATTATTTAAACGGGTACGTAATGTAAGCGCTGAGAAAAAGAGTAAATGCCAACCTATAATGGGCAGCCAGTAAACGGGTTGATCATGGATAATTAGCATAAAAGGCAGGCCGAGTGCAGCGCCGCCAAACCCCAATCCGCTACGGACAAACCCTGCCCACATGAATAACAAAGCTGTTAATACTATTTCTAGTACAGTAAATTCTGGAAACATAAACAGAAAGATTATTGACTGAAATGGTCTTTCGTCAATTTAAAGACGACAGGGCTCAACAGTATCAGAGCAATCAGATTTGGTATTGCCATCAACGCATTTAAGGTATCTGCTACCAACCACATAAAATCCAGACTGGCAGTTGCACCAACTGGCACGGCAATGATCCATAAAACTCTAAACGGTTTTATTCCTTTTTCACCGATCAAATACTCCACGCATTTTTCACTATAAAAGCTCCAGCCAAGAATGGTAGTGAAGGCAAAAATACTTAAACCAATCGTAACAATGTAACTTCCGTACCCTGGTAATGCCGATTCAAATGCCGCTGAGGATAAACTGGCACCTGTTTCACCACTTGTCCAGACACCGGATGAGATAATCACAAGCCCTGTTATCGAGCAGATGATGATGGTATCAATGAACGTGCCTAACATGGCAATACTACCTTGCTGCACAGGACTGTTGGTACTGGCGGCTGCATGAGCAATGGGAGCACTTCCCAGACCAGCTTCATTCGAAAAGACACCACGTGCCACACCAAAACGAATAGCAGCCCAGACGGCAGCACCTGCGAAACCACCCGTTGCAGCAACGGGCGTGAAGGCATGAGTAAAAATTAGTGAAAAAGAGCCTGGCAGTGTTTCAATGTTTAATATCAATATAAACAGTCCGGCAAAAAGATAAGCGGCCGCCATTAGCGGGACCAGCTTACCGGCAACACTGGCTATACGTTCAATACCGCCAATTAAAACCAGCGCAGCCAGAACAGCCATGATTATTCCCGTCAACATATGCGGCACTGCAAAGGTATTGTTGATGACGTCGGCAACTGAGTTTGCCTGTATGGTGTTGCCAATACCGAAACCGGCAATGGCTCCAAATATGGCAAAACAGGTACCGAGCCATGCCCAATGCGACTTTAGTCCATTTTTGATATAGAACATCGGTCCACCGATATGATGCCCGTTACTATCAACCTCGCGATATTTTACTGCTAACACGGCTTCAGCATATTTAGTCGCCATACCGACCAGTGCAGTACACCACATCCAGAATAAAGCGCCAGGGCCACCTAAAAATATTGCGGTCGCGACGCCAGCAATATTTCCGGTTCCAATGGTGGCAGACAGAGACGTCATCAATGCATTAAAGGGTGCAATATCACCTTCACCAGATTTGTCACGACCGTGCCAGAGAAGTTTGAAACTGTAAAGAATGCGTCGTAATGGCATTAATGACAGGCCTAGCATTAGATACAAACCAGTACCTAAAATGAGCGCCAGCATTAGCGGGCCCCAGACAATACTATTGATGGCTGAGATCAGTTCAGTGAGATATTGCATATTTTTATTTTTGTGAATTCAGGTGGTTTTGCATAATAACAGTTTCCTAGGGTATCTCTATACAATTATCATAAGTTCTGGCGAAGCCCAAAAGCCAGAATCAAGGCATGACTTTTAAAGCATGCTTATTGCATGGTGAAAAGTCATAACGCAGAGTCTGGCTTTTGGGCTTCGCCCCACAGGGCGGGCTTTTAAGCGTACATCTTCCTCGTTATGTTCTTTATAAATGCAATGAGCATTCATTGCAAAACATGCCTTGAATATGTACGCTTAAAAGCCCGCAGAATTTATGATAATTGTATAGAGACACCCTAGCTATTTTTTCATCGGTAAATATAAGGTAAAATGCTGTTTTTGCTCTGGCTATATCGGCATCATCGCGCTCCAGCCGGTTAATAAACAGGAACTACAATGTCACAAGTCAGACCCTCGCAGGTAACCGTATCTGCGTTATATCATTTCGTCACGCTCGAAAATTTTCAGGAAATACGTCAACCCCTTTACGACTTCATGGTTAATCATGGGATTAAAGGAACGATATTACTCGCACAGGAAGGCATCAATGGAACCGTTGCTGGTCCTCAGTATGCTATTGATAAACTACATGACTGGTTACGTTCTGACCAACGTCTACAAGATCTCCGCACAAAAGAATCTTATGATGATGACATGCCGTTTTATCGTACCCGTGTAAAACTTAAAAAAGAAATTGTTACGATGGGCGTACAAGGTATCGACCCTAATCAGGTCGTAGGCACTTACGTCAAACCAGAAGACTGGAATGCATTAATTTCAGATCCTGGTGTTACACTGGTGGATACTCGGAATGATTATGAAGTTGCAATCGGCACATTTAAAAATGCCATCGATCCCGGTACTGAAACCTTCCGACAATTTCCACAGTACGTGGAAAAAAATATGAACCCCAAAAAACATAAGAAAGTTGCCATGTTTTGCACAGGCGGAATCCGTTGTGAGAAGTCGACAGCTTATCTCAAAGAGCAGGGCTACGAAGAGGTGTATCATCTGCAAGGTGGTATTTTAAAGTACCTGGAAACCGTAGATGAAAAAGATTCGTTATGGGAAGGAGAGTGTTTTGTTTTTGATAACCGTGTCAGCGTAGGTCATAGTCTGGAAAAAGGGACTTATGATCAATGCCATGCCTGTCGATTACCTATAACAGAAGAAGATAAGACAAGTGAAAAATATGAACAAGGTGTAAGTTGCCCCAGTTGTTTTGATAAAAAATCTGAACAACAACGCAACCGTTTTGCAGAACGAGAACGCCAGGTGCAATTAGCGAAAGAGCGTGGCGAAACACACATCGGTTCTGAAGTGAATGAAATCAGTCAACATCGTAAACTAATAAAAGATGAACAGCGAGAAGCGAACAGACGCGCTGCGCTCAAACATAGATAACAGGATATATCATGGCACTTGAAGTTTTATTTGGCTGGATCGCATCATTTCTATGTACGCTTATCCTGGTCCCTCAAATTATTAAAACGCTGAAAACGCGACATACAGATGACGTTTCTATGTATATGCTTATTATTTCGGTAGCCGGTAATGCTTTTTGGGCGGCGCATGCCAGTATTACCGGAAATATTCCATTGATTGTTGGCGCTAGCCTGATAAGTGGCATGAGTATTCTGCTAATAATATTTAAATTTAAATTCGATTCAAAATCTTAAAAAACACGTCTTGTTCATGACTACACCCATCTTGTATAGTTTTCGTCGTTGTCCATATTGTATACGTGCCCATATGGCATTAAAAAACACCGGTATTAAAATAGAATTGCGTGAAGTAGAGCTAAAGAACATGCCACAGCAGCTTTTAGACCTTACAGCTGATGCCACTGTTCCTGTCTTAAAGTTATCAGATAATGAAGTAATGACAGAAAGTTGGGATATCGTAAAATGGGCACTCTCTCAGCATGATCCTGATAATTGGCTAGGTAACGATAATGAATATTTTCTGGATGCAGAAATATTAATTGAAACCAATGATTACTCTTTCAAGCCTGATCTAGACCACTACAAATACGCAGATCGTTATCCTGAGCAGACACAGGAACAATACCGTATTGCTTGTGAAACGTTTATAGAAGAACTCGAAGACATGCTTTCAGAAAATTGCTACCTGTTAGCAGACAAAATATCATTAGCAGACATCGGTGTTTTTCCATTTGTGCGTCAATTTTCACTGGTTGATAAAGACTGGTTCGATCAGTCTGATTATCCTGCAGTGCGAGACTGGTTGCAGCGGTTAATTGATACTGACCTGTTTCAACAGGTTTTTGAAAGACACAAACTCTGGCAAATCAACGATAGTGTTGTTTACGTTTAATCCTGAGCGATACTTAAATTTAGATTATAGCCTGTCTAAAAATCCGACACTTAATTCGGAAAAATTAACACAATTCTACCGCTTGTCGGAAAACCAACACCAAACTGTCACATTTTGACAAATAACTGTTGATATTATGTCAGTGATGACTATAGTTGATACAGGTAAAGAATGATTTCAAATCATTTTTAAATGTCTAGTAAATTCAATATGTTATAAAAACTCTTAAGTACGAGCCTTAATCGAATTGAGTCGATTGGCTATGCAGAGTGCTTTTTCTGCGTCAAATGCATCCAAATTAAATACTAAATATTGCATAAATTAGCGCTCATCAGGCGCGAAAAAAGTGTTTTATTTTTAACCATATTTAGACTGGATTGCTACTATGCCTGCAAATCACCAAGTTCAAACACAAGACATCGAATCAACGAAATACACAAAAATCGTTGATAAAGTATTTTCCTGTGTCAATGATCATCTTATGATTTTGATTCGTCAAATGCTAAATAGCGCTGATAAGAAGTTATTTGATCTTGCCGAGCAGGCAACTTCCGATGAAGAACAGATGAAATTTATGGACTGCACGCGTATCTTTCGTACTGAAAAAAATGATATTAGTCAGCATTTCTTTGTCAATTTAAATAACTCATTAATGCCAGTAAGTACTGGGTTAGATAACAACGATTTTGGTGAGTTAAGTTTAGTTAATCAGGATGAAATGGAAGAGATGGTTGCAATTACGACCATGCATGCCAAGGCCATGAACATCTATGGTGTAGAAGTTAGCAACCTGGAAGCCAGACTTGAATACCTCGAACTCAAGTGTGATAACAGCATTGATAAAGAATCACTCGATCCAAAACACATCTGCGAAGTTTTTCAAAAAACAATTGAGAATATAGAAATAGACATCGATGTAAAACTGGTTTTCTATAAATTATTTGATCTGGAAGTGTGTTCAAAGCTAGGTGTAATGTACAAAACACTCAATAAAATCTTTATTGAAAATGACATTATGCCTGAGATAATGCTTAAGACTACAAAACAGGAAGAAGTCGAAAATGATGAAGATGAAGTTTCTACACAAGTCGCCAGTTATTATGATCCTACAGTAAATAAATCGACAGATTTCATACCAAGATCAAGTGAAGATTTTAGTCATATCGTCAATGAGTTCATGAGTGGTGAGATGACGATTACAGGGGATGAACTTCAACTACCTGAATCTTTTTCACGTAAACCTACACAGCAAGATCTGGATGGAAAAAATTGTTATGAGAGAAAGGAAGTTCTAAAAGCATTATCAGCTATCCAGCGTAAAATTACGACACTACAAAAAAGTACTAAAGAAAATATAAGTACAGAACAAATCAAACAAGAACTTATTTCTGACATTAGTAAACAGCACGGCGGTATTGTCGATAAACAGGTAAATCTGCTTGATGAACGCAGCATCGATTTTGTTGGCATGATGTTTGGTGCTATTTCAGATGATGATACCGTCTCAGAAATAATGACCAATCTTATTTATCAGCTACAAATACCAGTTATGAAAGTAGCGATGATGGATAGAACTATATTTGAAGAAGAAACACACCCGGCAAGATCAACAGTTGATCTGTTAACCACTGC
>Ga0316209_1002293_pt1 | contig 15816 bp, 11 predicted proteins | sample 6monopyrite_MG_FD_204945 | JGI IMG/M metagenome (GOLD analysis project Ga0316209, IMG submission 204945) | Microbial mat bacterial communities from mineral coupon in-situ incubated in ocean water Damariscotta River, Maine, United States -... | ecosystem: Environmental > Aquatic > Marine >...
TTCACGCTGAATGCCTCTCAGAGACTCCATAATTAAACCTTATTTTCTGGCGGGTCTACATCTTACCTGAAGTGAAACTAGCTAGCATCATAAATATGATCACCTAATAAATATTATTAGCACTAAAGTAATTATCATGATATCTTTGGGGCGTAGTAACTGATTTCAACTATTTATTAAGGAAATATTATGTCAAATAAAAGAGATATTCATGTCGTGCCCCATTCTGATGGGTGGGCAACAAAAAAAGAGGGTTCATCCCGTGCTGGTAGTGTTCATCGAACACAAAATGAAGCGCAGGAAAAAGCGCGCGGACAGGCTAGACGAGAAAAGGTTGAAGTTGTAACTCACGGAAAAGACGGCAGAATTCGAGATAGCGATAGCTATGGTAATGATCCATTTCCGCCCAGAGACAAAAAGCACTAGGAGTGCCTATACGAAATTCGTTTGGTTGTTTGAAGAGAATCAACAGCCAGCGATAGTTTTCTTATAACTTATTGAAAAGGTGTTAATTTATGAAATTGCAAGGTGCTGTTGTAAAGGAACAAGGTGTGACATTCGCTGTGGTAGTGGTGAAAAAGTTTGTGATTCAATCGCAAATGGAGTTTCAAAAGGCTACGCAATCGTTTTCGAGCTGCTTCCCGGGTGTTCCTATCGTTTGTATGGCGGAGGATAGTCGAGGCGTGGCAACCTATCGAGGCCGGAAGGATGTTGTGAATTTCTTGAAAAACATACATGTATCTCAGATTCCTTGGAAGGAATATACATTTAATTAGGTTGCTGCTGGGAAACAAAGCAACATTTTGTTGGTTTCTTTGTTGGATAAGTAAAAGTGGGGTTTTTATGGAGTTTAAAAAAATTAATGCAACGGGCTGTAGGCTAGTAGGGGCGATGTCTGAATTAGACCATATTGGTCCAAAACACCATGCAGTTGTTATTGGAAGGGATGCTGCGAATAACCAAGTCTATGTGGCTGAAAATATGCACTATGGCTATCAGCTGGCTACATATGAAAATTTTGTTGAGCGTTATTCACATAATCATTATCAATTATTTCGGTTGCGCGCTTTTGCGTCCTGGAAGTATGCAGTAGCATAATGCGATTAATTATAAGGTCAATTCCTTCCGGTGCACTTCATATAGCCGCAAAAGGATGACCTTGCTCCAAGGTGTATGAGTTTGCACTGGAGTCGCTTGTGTGTTACAAGATAAATTACTGAGTAGATTGTTGAACTCGAAAAAATAGTCTACGGAGTACAGTCGTAGTGGATGACCTCGTTAATTCATCCGTACTATTTATAGTAAGTATTTCTATAAATGAAAAGTTTCAACCATGCAAGTTAATCGAGTTAACCTGAGTGAAGTTGGAACTAACTAATGCGCGTTCATTTGTATAAGTGAAGGTCGCAAATAAGCAGTAATGACTGCGAACTGACCGCCATCTCAGGACTCATGTCCGATTGAGTGGCTGTTTAAACTGGATGCATTTATATAGTGTGTTCGGTAACCTACCAGACCTTGCGTCTGAATGAATCGTTCTTGCTCGGCTAATATATTAGGTGATCAGGCGATTATGGAGCTAGCCCACCTGATTGTTGACGGTGAGTTCTAGACTCTAATTGTGCGTGATGGGTCGCTATGATGGCTCACTCACCGTATCTAGGCAGAGTAACATCTGCAGTAGCGGTCACTGTTCTTCATCGTTCAGTCGCACCGCACATATAATCAAACTCACGTGGACACACCGACGATGCGTTATGCGCACTCTCCGTGTTGATTTCCTGCTGTTCGATTTAACCCAATTATACTCATTGAATAACCACTCGATGCCCTTCTTTTTTCGGCGGTCGTCAAGTGTCGTTTAGTACGTAAAAATCATATATGTACGGCCGCCGAAAAGTATTGGGAATATAATCATGAATGAAGATAAAGATAATGTTGAATATGAAAAATTTTGGTTGATGTATGGCGCCAAGATTCGGTGTCGAATAATTAAAGGTGTAGTCTGGACTGAAGCATTAAGAATTTCAAATTATCCAGCGGAGGTGGTTAGTTTAATAATTGAGCTAGGATCCCGGAGAGGGATTGATGTTAAGTACGATACGGCCATTGTGAAGGTCGACGAGAAGACAGGTCGTGCTGGCGTGCGTTTTCTGTGGGAGTCTGGTGAAAATTCACAAGAATATAAGCCCGCGGTTAAAAAGCTCTTGAATACGTTGTTTGTGAATAAAAATCGATCACTTTTCGGTGAAGACGTATCTTTGGATAAGCCTCTTGAAAGAATAGTAGATGAGTTGGCGAATGAAGCGCTGTCTTCATGCGGCAGAAAAACCACGCCACCAATAATGACTGCAGTGTTTGATGATGATTCTAGTATTGATATAGATGGTGTGTATTCAACAATTGGTCAAGGCAGTCTTCCAGATGATGAGCCAGTTAATATTATTGGTTACATCGAAGGGCTTTCAAAATGCCAAAGATTCGTTCAAATTGTTTCCAAGCCAAATAAAGTTACTGACGTAAAAATAAACGTTGAGACCTTTTATGAAGATCTGAAAGGGAGGCTTTCAGATGGTGTTCTATATTTAGTAAAATGTAATAAAAAATACCATTCGAAGTCTAGCTTCGATTATTATTTTGAATCCTTTGAGCCGATTCATGTTTCTGCACAGGGGGATGAAGATGCACCTACAGATACAGTGGTTGATGTCAGTGATTTTGTAGAGATGACGGAGTAGTAGTGCTGAATTTCGATGCTGAGGATGCAATTAATAGAAGAAGTAATTCCAGGCATTTTTTTAACGCGTCGTTGGAATTTCACGCTATGCTGACGCAGTATCGTTTTTTAGGATGGTGAGAATAATCGTTATTGATTATATTGGAGTCGACCCGAAAGGGTTGACTCCCCTTGCTTATGGTAAATAACCTTTGAGAAAAACTTGATGTATAAGTCTCTCCTGTTTTTATAAACCTAACGGTTTCGTTATAACGGTGGATGTTCTTTTGTGGCTTACATTAACTAACTCCGCCAGAAAATTTGCAAACGGAATAATATTCTGGCTTGCGCTGGCTTCTTCTAGCGCGGCCATTTAAGCGTTACGTTGTTCCATCGGAACAACCATCCATTGAGCGTCTAAAAGACAGCTGCGTGTAAACTATTTTTTTGTGTGTAAATTTTGCGCTAACGGCTACCTGCCATAAATGTGCTGAATAAACATCGCTGATATAGCACCATGATATGGCCTCACCATGACAGGCGAGGTTTTGTACGCTTTTTTGATAAATGCTTGACTAAACACAGAGTGGCCACTATATTTATCAAATATCCTATCTTTGGTAATTATAATGACCAAAAAAGAAAAAAAGAAACGAAGCGCTCAGGTTTTTCCTAAAAATCGTGAGACGTTATCTTTGCTAGGCGAGAACATCAAGCTTGCCTGTAAACGTCGGGGATACAGTCAATCGCTCATTGCTGAGCGTACGGGGTTAAGCCGACTGACAGTTCGTAAAATTGAGCAGGGCAACCCAACTGTTTCTATTGGTCACTATGTATTAGTGCTCAGTGTATTGGGTTTGGCTGAAAATCTGGGTCATGTGGCCAGTGATGATGAGCTAGGGCGAAAGCTTCAGGACATCAAATTGATAGGCCAGTCAATCTGAGCAGCGAGTTATGAGCAAGAAAATTTATGTATTTGCTGATTGGGAGGTGTTTGTTCAACCGACACTGATTGGCGTATTGCGTGCTGATTGGGTAAAAGGTAAAGAACATTTCAGCTTTACTTATGATAATGGCTGGTTGCAGTCCGAATTTGTTCAGCAAATCGACCCGGAATTGCGTCTCTATGCTGGCAGTCAACACAGTCAGGAGCAGCAAAATTTTCGTGTCTTTCTGGATTCAAGCCCAGATCGTTGGGGGCGTTTACTAATGAAACGGCGTGAGGCGGTTATCGCTCGTCAGGAAGGGCGTAAACCCCATGTTTTGACTGAGTCCGATTATTTGCTTGGTGTGCATGACATGTATCGCATGGGTGCTCTGCGGTTCAAGCTAGATATTGAAGGAGACTTTCTGGATAACAGTCAACAATTGGCTGCGCCCCCCATTTCGTCACTGCGCGAGCTTGAGCATGCGGCCTATCAGGTAGAGAGTGCAGGAGACCTCGATGATCCAGAGTATCTAAAGTGGTTGAATATGCTGTTGTCCCCAGGTTCATCTCTTGGTGGTGCCAGGCCGAAGTCCTGCGTGATTGATAATGAGGGTGATTTGTGGATCGCAAAGTTTCCGAGTCGAAATGATGACCATGATATTGGGGCATGGGAATATGTTACGTATCGACTGGCGATTAATGCGGGTATTAATATGCCTGAGTGTCGTATGGAGAGATTCAATAGCCCGCACCATACATTTTTGACCCTGCGTTTTGACCGTACCCCTCAAAGTCGTATTCATTTCACCTCGGCCATGATGCAGCTGGGGTATTATGATGGTGAATACGATGCTAGTTACCTGGAGTTGGCCCAGTTTTTAACTGATCACGGCGCTAACACACAGGCAGACCTGGCCGAGTTGTGGCGTCGAATTATATTTTATATTGCGGTGTCAAATACGGATGACCATTTGCGAAACCACGGGTTTATCCACCACAAGGGAGGCTGGTTATTATCGCCGGCTTACGACATTAACCCGGTCACCCCCGCCAATGGGTTGCATCTAAGTATTAATGAAAACGACAATAGCCTGGACTATGATTTGGCCATGGATGTGATTGATCTTTTTCGTCTCAGTAAAGCAGATGCCATACAGATTAAAAATGAAGTCCTGGGTAGCGTTAACCATTGGGAGGCGGTAGCCAAGGACGTAGGATTAAGCCGAGTTGAACGGCAGAGCATGCGGGCGGCTTTTAATGTATAAGTGAGTTGCTATGCGTGTGCTCACCTTGAATGATTCCTGTCGCACGACTTAGCTGGCATTCACGGAGATTTGGTTGAAGGACTGGCATCCGCCGAGCTGGAAGATAGTGTTAATGGTCATCTGAAATTGACTACGTGGTTGCAGTATTTTGAGATACTGAAAAAGAAATTAATAGAAGAAGTAATTCCAGGCGATTTCTTAGTATTTCGTCAGAATTTCTCGCAAGGTTTAAGCAGTATCGCTGAGCTGGATAATTAGGGCTTTCCTCGCTAAGCACTAAAATGGTGTCGACCTGAAAGGATTGACTTCCACCTGCTTCTTTTTTGCTAACTAATTTTAGTTTTGCAGCTTTTGCCGCTGTGATGAAATCATCATCCGGGGGTTCATTATAGATAAGTTGAATATGATCATTTTTTATCCGGAAGTAGTCTAGAAAGGAACGCATTAAATACAGATGTTTGCTTTTCCATATGATGATCTGACGATTATTTCCGACCATGTCGTTTAATACTGAGGGATGAATGACCTCTATCTGATTATCTATTTTTGTTTTGTCCTTTAATGCACATAACGTGATCAGACGACTCCAGGCATCTTCTGTGATCCGTGTAAGAAACGCATAGTCGGTATCCGGTTCTTGTTTTCGACGTTTGAACCGTGTTTCAGAAATCTTTTTTAGTATTAATTTAAGAAACTCCAATTGTTCTGCCTGTATGTCTAAAATAGATGCAGTCTGTTCAAGCGTATTGCCACGACTGATGAGCCGTAGGACACGCAATATAGTGCCCGGTGTTACGGGGCTTACTTTGACTTCATTACGGGAAGTTAAAGCCGGCACTGTTTGTACAGGTAAATCATCGAGGCATATCGCACTGCTTAATGTTTCATCTGCACATGTGTCATGCATGACAAATAAAGAACACCATTCAGGAAGAAAATGAAGGTAGTTACGTAAGGCGGTCATCGGTGCCGCTTGGCCTAGATAGACCGACAGCGCCCAGGGTGCCCGGCGTGTTACACCGCAGCGACCAAGAAGTAATCGCTGTGTTTTTTTCGAAAACTTTTTATGTTCCTCAATGCTCAAACAATCAAGCCAGGGTGCCATGTGGATGTCATACAGTGCTGTGCCAATTCGTATGGCTGCTGAATGCCTCGCATGATGCAGCACAATGTTTGGGTTGCCGGTGACCATTTTCAGTGTCTGAATAACAAATTTCACAAGAGAACTGTATTCAGGTAATTTTCGTTTTTCGAGAATATCACCAAAAATAGGTGCTATCTGGTCATTGCCGTGCTGTGCTTCATATAGTGCCAGCATTTTTTTAGTCGTATCTTTTTCGATGTCGCTGAATGTGAATGCAAGCGGTACTAAACGACGAGATGTTCTGTTGTATTTTAATTTTCGATAAGAATTCTTTTTTACAGAGACAAGCCAAGTATTTCCGGCCTTGATAAAGTCACGTCGCTGTAGACCCATTGCCTCTTTACTGCGAAGGGCGAAGCGATAGCAGAGCAATAAGAAAAAGGCCGCTTTGTTCGGCTCGCGGTAATGATCGACAATGTGCCGCAGTGCGGACTGGTAATCCTGTTCCGTTATATAGCCGGGTCGCACGGACCATTGCATGGCTTCGAGTGGCAGTTCTGCCCAGTTGGGATCGACAATTCCCAGTTCCTTGGCCCAGCGATGGAATTCGATAAGGCGATTTCCAACATAGCCAAGATTTTCTGAGCCGCGACATGTCAGGACATCAAGATAGAGGTCTGTGATCTCGTCTCCATCCAAGCTAAAAAGATCGACGTCATAACTTAACCCTTCAAAGCGGGGTGAAAGTGCGTTTAAGTAACGTTTGACAGTGCTGATAGCAAGCCGCGAATCTTTTTTGCCTTGTTTTCCTTTCTTTTTGCGAAATAGAAGTGCGCGCGTCCATTGGATGAGTAAGTGTATTGTTGAACTGATGGTGTGATTGTTTTCATCGAGTATATTTTTCAGTGTCCTGCTTAGATCACGATGAAGGTTAGGGGCACTGATGTTGCTATTCTGTTCAAGAATGCGTGATACTTTTTGAAATACTGTGTGGGCTGATTCTTTTAAACGGTTGTCTGGATCATCCGTGCCTATTGATGTCGTTGCACCATTAATTGAGTTGTCCAGTTCTTGCTTGTCATGTCCAATATCATCATGATCTTGTTCATCGAAAGGTACTGTAATTATTTTACCCGTTGTCAGTCGCACCCAATCATACCAGTCGATACCCGCTGACAGCGTACGTCCAGCCAGGTAACCGGATACAATGCCTGGTAATGACATCGCATTAACCTGATTCATTTTGTCGCACAAGCTATCAATCAAGTCATGAATCGTTTCAATGCGGGCTCTTTTAAGGCCATCTCTCAGTGGTTTTAACCAATCAGGGATGGGGTTTAATGATAAATCAGGTTTCCGTCTGGATTGATTGGCGCGGTCAAGCAATCCTGCGGCCTGAGAGGAAATCGGAAACCGGCGCACGGGAATGGCAGATGAATTTTCATCCAGTCTTTCTGAGTATTCCAGGTAGTATTTATTCTGAAAAATGACTAAACGATAGTTGGTTTTTTTAAGTGTGAAAAACAGAAGTTTTCGGTCTGTTATCCTGCCCTCCAGGCACAGCAAAATTGTTGCGAGTAAAAGTGCTTTTGATGCCGGTGTTTTTGAGGGATTGATGTTGAGCCAGGGTCTGACGATATTATCGATGACTTGTCTATGCCAGCTCAATGCACCAATGGCGTGAGGGTTAAACATTGTCTGGTCTTCATCGTTTCGATGGTAGCGACGAGAAATGCGAACGTGTTTACCTTGTTCTTTCCAGAGACGATTTATTTTATTGGTCAGGGCGGCATATTGAATAAACCCATTTTGCCTGGGCAGGTGATTTTTATTAAATAGCAAGCTATATGTCAAATCATCCAGCTCAGAAGTGTCCAGTTCATCTAATTGTTTTTGTTTATCGTTAATAAATTGGCTAATTGTGTTGTCAGCGCTTTCTCTGGTATTTCTTATATGAATTCTGCGCTGTCGCTCACGGGCGCGGATGCCAAATAGCATCTCATGGAGAGGTTCTTCTCTGGTGATATTTCCAGAAATGGGGGGCATAGGGCCGGATGGGAGGCTTTTGAAACTAAGGGCGTTATATTCCGCATTGAGTACTGGGCGTAGTGTGATCATATCCTTAGTCCAGCATCGCGTTGAGTAGTCGCCGTAGCTAGATGCGCCATATTCACTGTGCCCTAAAAACCCATCAATGATTTCTGGATTGATGCCGCCATTGCGTAGTTTGTATGCCAGTCTGTGGCGAAACAATCTCAAAGGGAGTGGGCAATCAAATATTTTCAGTGCCTGAATTCTATGCTCAGAGATTGATATCCAGGAGAGTGTTGTTTCATCATTGGGTAGCTGGGTTAGATGAAAAAGAAAGGGTATACGGCCGGACAATTGGCCTTGTGAAAGTTTGGTGATTTCTCTGGATAATGTGGGGAAGGTGTCTGGGAGTGCTTTGGCTAATCTTCCCAAATGTTCTTGGTATTGCACAATAAGAACATCATTTATGTGATTGGGCAATGGCACTAATCGCGCGTCTCTTGATCCGCCAGATAATTTGTCACGGACGTAGAGTATTTTCTCTGTCAGGTCAATATGGCCAGGATCCTCTATGGGGTCTTTAATGGTTCGGGTGGCGGTGCCCGCCCAGATAGCAAGGGTGATATAAGCGGTGACCATGTTATGGAACGTAATTAAGTCATCACTTTGTTGGCTTTGTAATAGACGTGTGTGGGCTTTATTCAAATGAGTCCGTAATAGTGTTTCCAATGGGACTAGCCGGCTTCCGGCGCCAATCAATTCAGCGTATTCAGCGTACGTTTCATTGTTGGGGCAATTATCTGGAGAGAGTGTGTCCTCCACATCACTGACGCGCCAGTACGGATAACCACAAGCAGCTGAGAGTCCAGATTTAGGGTGGTTGGATATTAGGCGCGCGTATGTGGCATCACCTGAAGCATCAAAGATACGTTGCCCTAACGGGGTGCCCAACATGCCTGGAGTAATACGCTTTAGGTCGGTTGGTTTTAACTGCGTCATACGAGATTCTGCTGAATCCTGGCATTGGGAAGACCAAAGATCATCAATGAAATGATTCGAAATATCGTCAATGTGAGCAGCATTGAGTATCTGTATAACCTTGTCAGGTAATCGTATGGCTATGTTATTTGCGGCAAGAATGACCCAGCTCTTTTCTGCATCCGTTGTCGGTTTCCACGCTGATTGTCTAATTGGCGGCTGCCTGATAAGTGATGAGCCGTCTCGTGTGAGTGTCCACTCATTTTGGCTTTCATTCGAGATTTGAATAGCCAGGCAGTGTCGCATTGACCGTCCTGTCCGAGTTGAAATCCAGATGATTGCGCCCAGCAAGTTTCTCGTTGAATCTTGATCTTCGATCAGAGACTGGGTCCAATTTTCTAGCGCTTCAGTTTCATGTCGGGATAAATTTTGCCATGACCAAGGTAGGCAGTGCCGGTCTTCAGCGTAGGCAAGGAAAACGCTTTTAGAATCGAGTATCTGCTGTATGTGGGAGTCTTTTTCATTGACGCTTGTGCTGCTGGATGGGGGTGATTCAGGTGTGTCTGGGTATTGTCGGGTGCCAGGGTATAGGTCATCGAGTGGGTTAGGATATACGTCATCCAATCCAGAAAAACGATTTCCTGTTTGATCTATTTCAGAAGAGTGATAGCGGCTGGGTAATTTAAGATGGGGTGATGAACTCTCGCGTTCAAGTGCTACTGAATCACCTTCTGCGATTGCTTTTATTGATTTAATAAAGTCTCTGTCAGAGGGTTTATTATATAAGCTCAGCAAGTAATCAGATTTCCTTGATAGTGCCTGGCTCATGTCTTCAAAGGTATGCACCTGGATTTCTAAGTCAAAAATCTGTGCTCTCCATGCGCGTGTATTACCACTGCCGGCTATGCGTAGTTTTGTTGCTGCATGCTGAATATTTTTGTCATACGTATTCCCGTCTAGTTCGCGTAAGCAGGCATGCATGATGATCCATAGTCTGATTTTTCGATACCAGCTTTGTTGCTTAGGATTGTCGGTAAAGGGGTATTGCTGAGCTGTGAGAGCGGGCAGATAGAGTATTCCCAGTTTTTTTCTGAATTGCTTCTGATCTCGGGGGTCATCCTCGCGCTGGGGTTTAGGTGCGTATTTGTAAATTTCGGGGTCAGAAATTGCGGATTGCGCAACTCTGTATAAATGATCGATTCTGGGGTCGATAAACTCCTCCATCCAGCTGCCCAGTATTTGGATGGATTCAGGATGAGCTAGTTCAGTGATTAATACGCCTACAATGGATGGGTTATCGAGCGTATTCGCGACATCAATCAGCCTTATGAGTCCTTCCTGGCAATTATTTCGATCTGCCCATTCTTGCATTCCTTCAGGGAGACTGAAGGTCAAATCTGTATGAGTGAATTCTGGTGGTGCTGACGTGTCAGTAGCTTTGTTTTGCATGGCAATGACTGACCTGATTTGTGCTTAATCGGTTTTTTATAATGTCCTCTAGTGTATTATTATCACATGTTAGCGTATATTTGAACCGAATAAGCACGTATTATATGAGCCTATACTGTTCAGACTCATAACCGTTGGTTCAAATCCAGCCCCCGCTACCAATATGAATATCTAAACCAGACAGTTATGCTGACTGGTTTTTTTGTGCCTGAATTTTCTTTCCTATTAATTTTCATTTTCGAAATAAGTTTTGATCAAATTAGATGGTGTTAGGTGGTTAGACACCTAAAGTGCTAGCATAGAGTTAAAAATACAGCATACGCTAATAACGCTCTAAGAAAATGAGTTCCGAGGCGTGTAGACATTAGTGATCATAACCTGACATCATCTATGCCAACGCAAGTACTTATCTGTGACGATTCCAATGTTGCGCGCAAGCAAATGGCGCGCACGCTTCCTTCGGATTGGGATATGACTGTGCATTTTGCTGCTAATGGCGCCGAGGGTATCGATGCTATTAAGGATGGTCGCGGAGAGGTTCTGTTCCTTGATCTGAATATGCCTGTTATGGATGGTTATGAGGTGTTGCAGGCTATCCGCGATCAGGACTTGCCTGCTATGGTCATTGTTGTTTCCGGCGATATTCAGCCAGAAGCCTATCAGCGTGTGATGGCTTTAGGTGCTCTGGATTTTATTAAGAAGCCTGCTAGTGATGAACAGATTGCTGATATTCTGCTTAAGTACGGTGTTTATACTAAAAGTGAAGTAAAGCTTGCACCGCAAATAACAGGTGCAGGTCAGACCGAATACCGTGATGCATACCAGGAAATTGCTAATGTTGCGATGGGACGCGCAGGTGATTTGTTGGCACGTTTATTAGATGTGTTTGTTATTTTAGATATTCCCAGTGTCAATATGCTCGACTCTGGTGAATTAAAGATGGCCTTAACGCACGTTGATGAAAACGAAACAGTCTCTGCGGTGTGTCAGGGTTTTATAGGTTACGGAATTGCTGGTGAAGCATTTCTAATATTTAATGAATCCAGTTACAGTGATATTGGTGAGCTTTTAAAGTGCGAAGACGAGCTTGACGAGACTTTAGAGCTAGAGCTGTTAATGGATGTCTCTAATGTTCTTGTTGGAGCATGTTTGAAAGGGGTTGCTGATCAGCTTGATATCAACTTCAGTCAGGGGCAGCCCGTGGTGCTGGGCCGGCACGTCACCATAGCAGATATTATTAAACGAAATGCCTCACGTTGGGATGAAATTTTAGCCATTGAAATTAGTTACTCGATTGAGAATCGCAATATTAATTGTGATTTGATGCTGTTGTTTACTGGGGATTCTTTGGCTGCCTTGAATGCCCGCGCGAAATTTTTGATTGAGTGAAATCATGAAAATTGATGACATTGATATTTTAGAGCTGCACTGGTTAATGGACATGATACAGTCGATTGACGTCGGTATGGTAGTGATTGATAAAGATTACACCGTGCAGGTTTGGAATTCTTTTATGGCAAACCACAGTGGTAAACACGGTGCTGAAGTTATTGATTTTTCATTGTTTGAGACGTTTCCAGATCTCCCGGAAAATTGGTTGAAACGGAAAGTTGAATCTGTTTTCCTGATAAAAAATCGTGCGTTTACTACCTGGGAGCAACACCCTTATTTGTTTCGTTTTAAAAATTACCGTCCTATTACCGGGACGGCAGATTTCATGTATCAAAATGTTACTTTTGTACCTTTGGTTTCAGCCAGTGGTGAAATTAATCATGTTTGCATAATTGTTTATGATGTCACGGATTATGTTGTGCATAAATATGATTTGCTTGGTGCAAATAAAGAACTTGCGCGATTAAGTCAGATAGATCATTTGACCCAGTTGAATAATCGCGGTCACTGGGAAGACTTATTGATACAAGAATTTCGCCGCACACAAAGAACGAAGCAACCATGTTCGTTAGTGATGTTTGATATTGATTATTTCAAAAAAGTGAATGATAGCTATGGGCATCAGGCCGGTGATGAAGTAATTAGAGTAACATCGAAGTTGTTAAGAGATATACTTCGTAACACAGATATTGCCGGGCGCTACGGTGGTGAAGAGTTTGTAATTATACTTATTGATACCGAGGCAGAGGGAGCAAAAATTATGGCTGAGCGTTTGCGCAAAAATATGGAAGCTTGCACAGTGAAGTATGAAGATGTTGATATTCGTTTTACTATTAGTTTGGGGATTTCTGAACTAACTGATCATCAAAGTGACCATAATCAGTGGATTGAGAGTGCCGATCAGGCTTTATATGTTGCTAAGGAGGGTGGTCGGAACTGCACAAAAATTTATAATTCTTCTGAGGCAAAATAGTATACTTTTTTGTTTCTATAGTGCGTTTTAAAATCCAGTCTTACTTTCTCATCAAAACAGGCATATCATACTTTTTTGGTTTGTTTCTCGCCAACGGGTTCAGCCAAAATAAATGGTGTCGATAAGTTACTAGTTAAGATATTTATCATAAAAAGCATTTGTTATAAAATGTATAACAAATGTTTGACAAATAATCTTTCGCAGGTATAATCGTTTGTTATATATAGTTTTTATTAGATATTTAGGGGGTCCGAATGTCAGATTCATGGGGTAAAGGTAAGGGTGGTGCTGATAGCTGGGGGTTGCCAGAAGGCGCTAATCCGATGAAGGTTATGGAAATAGCCTCGTCCTATTGGGACTCTTGTGTGATCCATGCCGCTAACCGATTGGATGTTTTTAATCTATTAGATGGTCAGCCTAAAGACCTCGATACACTGACCAAAGAAACCGGAGCTGATCGTCGTTGTTTAGCAGGTCTGCTGAGCGCAGTGGTATCGCTGGAATTGCTGGATCGCGATGGCGACACGTTCATGAACAATGAATTCGGCAAAACCTTTCTGGTAAACTCAAGCAAGTTTTATCAGGGTGGTATTTGCACCATGTTTGAAAACTGGTACGAAGCATGGGGCGGTTTGTATGACACAGTGATGAGCGGTAAGCCATCAGCGCTGATGCATCAGGCCTACAGCGATGAGGAAACGCGTGACTACATGATGGGTATGCATAACCGCGCATTGTCACAGTCAGGTGTGTTGACAGATTTGTTTGATTTGACTGGCAAGAAAAAATTAATGGATGTCGGTTGTGGTCCAGCGACCTTTGCAGTGAAATTTTGTGAGCGCTACGAAGGGCTCAATGCGGTGGCAATGGATCGTGAGCAGAACCTGCAAATCGCGAAAGAAATTGTTGATGAGTTTTCTATGCAGGATAGAGTTGAACTGCTGCCGGGCGATTACAACACCGACAGTTTGGGTGAAGCCAATGATGCCATGTTGCTGTCATCGATGACTAATCAGGAATCTCCGGAAAACATCAAAAAGTTGCTGCAAAAATGTTATGACTCCATGAATAAAGACGGCGTCATTATGATTCAGGAACAGCTATTATGGGGTGAAAAGAAAGGTCCGAAATTGGCGGCTTTGATCGGTGTAAATCAGATTATTAATACGGTTGCTGGTTGTTCTTATTCAACAACGGAAATGGAAGCTATTCTGAGTGAAGTCGGCTTTGTTGATATTAAGTCAGAGCAAATGGCACCTCCTAGCCCGTTTATCATGGTAAGTGGCTACAAGCGTTAAGAACAGATTTTCCTGCTTTATAAATAGCAGAATAACAAAGCCGTGGCCTGTTTGGGTTACGGCTTTTTTATGCAATAAATTTGATGCTGGTCTGCAAAAATTTATTCTGATCGCAAAGCATCGACGGGGTCCATGCCGGCAGCGTGGCGCGCAGGTAATACACCGGCTAATAATCCGATAACAATAGCGAGTGCTTCAGCAAGGAAGACGAATGTCCAGGATGTGTGCACCGGCAAGGCTGGAATAGCAAGGTGTAACAGATGGGCGCCACCGACACCAATGATCAGCCCGGCAATGCCTCCAAGTGCAGCGAGTATGGTTGCTTCGCCGAGAAACAGTAGTAATATTTGTGTTTGTGTGCTGCCAAGTGCCCGCAGCAAACCAATTTCACCAGTGCGTTCTGAGATTGAAATAGTCATGATAGTTAAAATACCAACGCTACCGACGATGAGTGAAATCCCACCGAGTGCGCCGACAGCGAATGTCAGTATGTTGAGTACTGATCCCAGCACATCGAGCATTTGCTGCTGGGTCGTGATGGTGACGTCATCGCGGCCGTGGCGGGCACTGATGATGCGGCGAATAGATGAGACTACTTCATCGACGTCGGCACCATCATTATAGACCACATCGATTTCCATGAGACTGTTGCGATTGAACATTTCCAGTGAACGGGCTGCCGGAATGTACACGGCATCATCAAGATCAATACCCAGAAACTGGCCTTTTGATTCCAGTGAGCCAATGATGCGGTAGCGGTCGCCGCCAATGCGCAACAGCTGACCCAGCGGATTAGTGTTGCCAAATAATTCATCGCGCACTTTACTGCCAAGCGCAACAAATGCCCGTGGCGCAATCGGGTTGTCAGCTGGCAGGAACTTGCCTGATGCGATTTTCATCTGAAACGCATCAAGCATTTCCGGGCCGACACCGAATACAGTCGTGCGCCGTCGTCGTTGCTGACTTTCAACTTCGGCATTGCCCTGCATCGCTGGCACAACGGCCGTGACGTAGGGTAAGCGACGTAGTGCAGTGGCATCTTCCAGAGTCAGCGGCCGGTCGGTACCGAATACACCAATTGATGCGCCATAGGTAGTCGCTTTACCTGGATTGATGGCGACGATGTTGGTGCCGAATTGGGTGAATTCTGACAGCACAAATTGATGAATGCCGGAGCCGATTGATGTCAGCAACACGACGGCGGCAATGCCGATCGCTATACCAAGTGTTGTTAGAAAACTACGCATACGATAGGCGTTGATTGTGCCGCTGGACAGACGTATGAAGTCATTGATGCGCATGCTATCTTCGCCTTTTATCTACTCGATAACGCCTGGACTGGGTCGAGCCGTGCTGCACGCCGCGCGGGCATAACACCAAACAATAATCCGGTGCTTAATGAAACGCCCATGGCTGCGACCACGGCCCACAATGGTGTCACAGCATCAAAGCCAGGATATAGAGAATTGATTAACAAGCTGCTACTCCAGCCGATGATCAAGCCGATAGCAGAACCGAGCAGAGATAACATGGCCGCTTCGGTCATAAATAGCACCATAACCTGGCGTGATGATGCGCCAACGGCTTTTAGTAATCCGATTTCAGCAGTACGGTGAGCCACTGATACCAGCATGACGTTCATAATCAATACTCCCGCCACAGCGAGGCTGATTGCCGCAATGCCGGCTACTGTCAAAGTCAG
>Ga0316209_1002294_pt1 | contig 15790 bp, 7 predicted proteins | sample 6monopyrite_MG_FD_204945 | JGI IMG/M metagenome (GOLD analysis project Ga0316209, IMG submission 204945) | Microbial mat bacterial communities from mineral coupon in-situ incubated in ocean water Damariscotta River, Maine, United States -... | ecosystem: Environmental > Aquatic > Marine > Coastal...
CGGCAAGTGGATTGTTCATGATGTAAGAATAAGGATTTAAAGATTGGCTATTGCCAGGGCTTTGTATGAAAGGATCGACAGAAAGGAATCTGCCAAGATTATAATCATACACCCGACCATTCATATGGATCAACTCCATTTCATCCAGATGCTCATGATCGGTAAACCCGCGACGGGTGGTCAAATCCGTAGATTCTTCACGGGTGATGTAACCTTCGATCTGTGCGACTTTTGTTAAACTTGCCAGATCAGCAGGATCAACCGTTTCCATTGTCCCTTTACGCGGTTTGCCAAAGGGATCATAACTTTTGTTATCAATGATATTACCATTTTCGTCGGTGATGGTCACCACTGATCCCAGCCTGTCTCGATGCACAAACCCTATCTTAAAGTCCCATCCTGCTGTGTCTACCGTTTCTGTAATGATTGCATCGCCGATGTAGAGCTTCTTTTGGATTTGATTATTATATTCGATCTCTTCATAAACTTTATCGATATAGCGCGTTTCCTCTACCCCAAACGGCTTTCCGGTTTTGATCTGTTTGTACCGCATTTGGTCGGCGCCATAGCGGAAGCTGGTGGTAATGCCATTTTTGGCAATCCACACGGGTTTGTTCAACGCGTTATAACGGATTGTCTCGACGCCATTTTCGTGTGTCCGGTTGCCATTCAAATCGTACCCCAGTGTTACTGTGCCGCCGCCGTTTTTTAGATAACTGCGGAGCGCATTAGGACCGGCATTGCCATTGGTTCTCGCAAGGTTACCGTAGTTGTAGCTGGTGGCAAAATCATCCTTATATTGTAGGTTACCGACTTTGTCGTAATCATAACTGATCACCGGCTCACTCAGCCCGTCGATTGCTCTTTCCGACCGGGTCAAACGGTGTAAGTCATCATAAAAATACTCTTCAACAGAAACGACGTTGGTGCTGGCGCGCATATTCTCAACAATTTGTCTCTTCAGGTTGCCAAATCCATCATACAGATAATCAATACGATGCCGTTGCTCACCGCCAATCACACTGTTGGTGTAAATACTTTCCATTTGACCACTTTCGGGGTGATAACTTACCCCTTCTGACAACACACCATTGGCTTTTTTGGCGGCAGCTATCTGACCACGCGCGTCCATACCCGTTATCTGGTGATAGACATAGCCTGATTGTGCATTTTGAGTATGAGTGAGGTAGCCGCTGTCGTTGTAAAGATTTTCCACGGTTAAACCGGTTGGGTAGGTTAGCGCCTTGACTCGACCATAGCCAGAATCGTACTGGGTTGAAACGGTGTAATTTTCGCCGTCTATGTTGGTGGTCACGTCAATAGGACGACACCAGGCATCGTAACCATAGCTCTTGGAAAAGAGCTCGCCATTTGTCAGATCCAGCCTTTTCTGACCGTCGACCAGTCCTTCACATTGTGAATCATAATTAAATGAGGCTTCGGCGCTAGTACGATTGCTGGTACTGGGGACGGTGTTGAGGTAACGGTAACGCAAACGTCCGATCCCGTCGTAGTCGTAATAGTATGTATCGCCGTTGGCGTCTGTCTCGCTGTAAACCTCGCTAAACGAGGTATACGCGAAAGTTTTAAGCCCCATATTGGGATCTTCCACGTATTTCTTTTGGCCAAGCGCATTGTACTCGGCGCGGATCGGAACGCCATTGGCGTCAGATAATACAATGGGATTGCCCTGCGCGTCGTAAGCATATTGGGTGATGCCAAAATCGGCGTCGGTAGTTTGCATCAGCTGGCCGTTGCCGCTGTAGGTTCGGCTCATATTGAGGGAAACGCCATTTTGCACATCGGTTGCGGTGATGTTCGTTCTAGATCCCGCGTAACTGTACTGAACCTGCATTTCGTTGCCGAACGGCTGACTCACACGTTTCTCCTTCAGCCGTCCTAATGCATCAAAACTGAGGTAACTTGTGCCCAGAGACTCGTCAATATTAAATGAGGGGACAGATTCAAAAATTTTTCTGCCCAGGGCGTCGTATTCGACTTTACTGAAAGTCGGCGTCGTGCCGTCAAAGCCTTCGGTTTTGGATAAAAGTACCCGATTCAACTGATCTTTGTAAACAGTTGAAGTTGGCGTACCGGCCTGGTAAGTAGTCACTTTATAGACGATGTTGCTATCTGTCACGCCATCGCAACCCAGACTCCCATCACACCAGGCAAAACGCGTATAGCTCGGTTGCCCTGCTCCCGCCGGCGGCGTCACTTGCTCCAGGCGGCCAAAGGCATCGTAATTTGAGTTGGTGGTCAAACTGTTAGCGGTCACACTTTTTGGTTGCCCATGCTCAGGATAGGTTTTGGTGATCACCGTATGTCCGACATCATTGGTCGTCGAGTAAACAAAATAACCATCACTACTTTGCGTCTGTCCATCGTTGGAATAAGTCATCGAAATTTGCCGCTGCGAATAACCCGGCTGGTAAGTTTTAACTAGCGTTGGCAAGCCGTAGGTGTTGTAATCGGTATCAACGGCCCTGGCCTTACCACCACCCAGTTCCGGCGTGACGGTAACTATGTCGGGCTGACGCGCTGGCGTCCAGGTGTAGACAGTTTTAATTTTTTTGGTTGGATCAAGAGTCGCCTCATAAACCGCCGAGCCGTATGCTTCGGTTGTTTGAGTGGTCACTGTTGTATAATCCAGTTTGTCTATCCACCAGTTGGTTTCATCTACGGGATAATAATTGTTTTGTGTGGTAGATGAGACTTTGGTAAAGCCATTGTCGATAGTTGTTTCCGACTTTAGCACGTTGCCGTATTGGTTAACGTCAGTCGGTAAAATGGTGGTGATTTTTTGAGATAAGCGTTTCCCTCGATTATCCAACGCAAAAGTCTCGGCGTTTGAAACGGTAGGGACAATCCAGTGTACATTATCGTTCGCCGTGGTTTTATCGAAATATTTAAAACTCGAACGAGATAGGGGGTTTACGGAGCACGTTATATCATTATCATCAGCTAAACAAGTGCGCGCTTCTTCAATTTTCCCGGACAAGGGGAATACCTGATGAAAATCTGACACCGCTCTCATTCCATCTTGACTGTCAACAATAACCGTTTTAAAACCCTGGAAACCGCGACCTTTGTAGTTGTAAATTGCATCTCGATAGCGATAGTGCGTTTCATTAAATCCATCGACACCATTAGAAGTTTCAACGGACGAAACCACATACATGCTCGAGGTAAAATAGAACGAATCGGTTTCTAAGTTCTGATTGTTTTTATACAGCGGTCCATATTGAGCGAGAACATCACGACTTGATAATGGTCTATAGTTCCATTTAGTCTCATAACCATTAGCTGTGTTTTTAACACTTTCTAAAGTATCCACTATCTCATACTGTCTGTCGCCTGAACCATTGTTAACGGTTCCCAAACTTCGGTTAATGTAAACCCCATGACTGTCCAAAGGATGAGAAGCAACATAAGATAGTGTCACATCGCCTGTATAACGAACACCATAGCTGAAAACAATATCAGTTAGTCCATTTGTGAATGCATCGACTGCTGCATTCTGAGTGGCAGACGCAATAATCGGTGTGGTACGTTTTCTTGCGATAAAGCTGCCGTTGGACTGCTCTTCGAAGTAAATTGCTTCCCATTCATAAATACCGTCATCGAGATCTCCACTCCAAATCGGTATCTCATACTTTTGACGCGACTGAATATCGGTTCGAATAGTGCCGTATAACTGATCTCCACAAAATTGACGATCGCTACTTCCACCCGTTGCACCAACCGTTGTTAAAGTCGCACAAGCCTTGACCAGCATTCGCCCGGGAACCAGTAATTCAGGTTTTCCATCACTGTTTAAATCAACTTGTCTAAAGCTGTCACTATACTTAGGATAACTTCTGTCAACTGGCTCGCCAGGGATCAGTTCACCAATATATGTCCGTACCGCCAGCGCAGATTCGGCTCCCATATCCTGCCAATTGGTAAACGTAGCATTACCCTTGTTTAAACTTAGATAAATATTCTTCGAATCACCTTTCCAACTCAACCAATCCGTTAAACCGTCGCCATTAACATCCATAAAGAAGTGGAAGAAATACTCAAATCCATTTGCGGTTAATGCGTGGCTAGCAATACTGACAATATCCATATACACGTTGCCGTTACTATTGAGCTTGGTCAGATAAATTAACGTCGGTGTTGCCTGCGGTGCGGCTTGAAAACCGCTACCCGGTGCATCAAAGGTCGCATGAATAAAGTCTGGCAGACCATTTCCATCAACATCACCAATGAATTGTACCGTTGACGTTTTTGTACCGCCGTTTGAATAAATAAAACCATAGTTATAAATTACCTGACCATAACTGGTGTAAGGACTACTAGAATTACCGGTATGTAAGTAAAGCTTTAAAACTGGTGCAGAGCCCGTATGGTCTTCAACGACCAAGTCCGGCCAACCATCGCCATTAAAGTCTGCTGAATAATTTAAGTCGCTTTTAAAGTTGAGCGCGATTGGTGTATTAAAATAACTCACGCCGTTGTAACTAATTTTTAAGATATTGCTCTCAATCTTCCAATTATCCGTTTTACCGTCTCTATCAAAATCCGCATCAACACAAAACATGCGCATGGTAAAACCGTTTCGTCGACAAGTTTGTGATTCGGTGCCGGGGTTGCCTGAATATTTACCTTCAGCATCCATCGACCAGTGCGCCCAATCCAAGCCCCCATCACCGTCTCGGTCACCGTGAGGCATGACTTGTTCAATTTTTCGCTTTGATTGAAGCTGCGGAATTAACGTGCCACTCGAGTTGCGATAACCCAATTTTTCAACTTGATATTGTATGGCATTGTCATGCCACTGCAAGGTTATCGGTGCCAAACAATTTGAGCTATTAGATGCTGAACATTCTTGAACCGATTGGAGTAAGCTCTTACCTGACGCATTACTGGGTATGTAGCCTAACTTATAAGAACGGATCAGAGAGTTGTTGTAGTAGGTTTCTATGGCTCTTAGAATGCGCGTTTGACGTGTTAAACCACCGGCGAGGTAGGTGCTACTAAAATCTTGTCGCTGTGCATATTTAAACATTACTTTTCGATTACCTAAAGTTGTCGCAGTACCAGTGTAATAAATTCCATTTAGCAGCACTTCACCATTGCCATAATCGGAATACTCATAATCAATCGTATTACCGGCTCGATCTTTCTCTTGCTCTAAAAGCCAACTCAAAGAGCCAGGTGCACCAGTTGGCTTAACATGGGAGTTACTCGTAGTTCCATAGTAGCGGACTAGGCCACCTTTAGTTTCAACAATAAACGCCACATCCGAATCATTCAGATAACCGATTCGTGTCACTTTCGCAAAGCTATCGAGCTCAGTTCGATAACGACCTAATGCGCCTGAGTCATAGGTTGCAATTAAACGTACTCCTTCATAACATAATTTGTCTGTTGTGTTGCTGTATGTTACACCACCAATAATGTCATCTTGCGCTTCTGTTCGTCCGCAACGCGATATGGCAGAACCGACGCCTAATGACCAACCCATACCTGCAATGCCGTTACCGCCTTGCGAAGAGTAGTTCAAGCTGACAGACGGTTGCATACCATTACGGCCAGGTGCAACGGTAATAGGAATGGAGTAACTCGCGCGACCACCTGATACCCCGCCACTACCTCCAGTGATACCGAAACTGGTATCGTGTGAATAGCTGCCATCCAAAGCTGGTAGAGACTTATTGGGAACAGCAGCAGACGTTTTCGCGGCATAGGCAGGGGTAATGGTAACGCTAGTCGCTTTAATATTGCTGTAAGCTGAGCAAACCTGTGATGCGGCTGAATTACAGGCTCTCACGCGATATTCATAGTTTCCTTCTGGTTTGTTGCTAAAACTTTTGCTTAAGACTTTTGCAGAGACAACAGTAGCCCAGCTGCCGCTATTAAAACGTTCTTGAAGGTCATAATAGGAAGCTGTACCTGCTGGCTTACTCCAGTTAATTGTATAGCTGCCATCGCTACTATATTCAGATCCTGTTGGTGTAGCCGGAACACCAGGCGTAGTTACGCCAATTGATACGCTAAGTAAACGACTATAACCCCAACCACTACAAACATCAGAGCCACTAAAAGACCGGTTACAGGCAATTACTCGATAACGATAAGTTCCCTGTGATTTACCCGAGAATGTGTACTGAGTAGTACTGGTTGGAATACTCCTTACTACGGTGCGCCAAGAGCCAAAACTGAGAGACTCCTCTACACGATAATATCCGTTGGTAAAACTCATCAACGAAGGCTGCCACCCTAACGAATAAGTCCCTGTGTAGCTAGTCCTCGGCACAACAACGCTTTGTGGTGTTGATGGTGTTAGTACTGGCGTAATCTTTGGAGTTTTATCTCTTACATAGGCTGAAGAATTAAACGCGATCAAAGTAAGCACAATTAACAAAAGACGAAAGAGTAGCTTCATAGCTTTATCCCTTAACATTATTACTACGTGTAATTTTTTGCGCAGATTTTAAACCGCGAACTAATTAGAACTAAGAAAATTATAAATTTTCAGACAACAGTTAGTAAACGCTCACCACTTCACACTTTAAATCGCTTTAAGTAAGCATTGGCAACCATTTTGCTTAATCTACCTTGCGGTTCGCTAAAAGCGTCGCTGCCATTTTCGGTATTACCTGAATAGTCTGTTAAGGTTATTGCATTACCGCCTGTAACAACGCTGGTATATCCATAGTAATGCACTTCACCTGACTTTGTTTCTACGGTAAATCCGAGAGGCCCTGCCTCCACGGCGTTACCAAACGCAGTGATTTTTGAAAAAGATTCGATTTCAGTACGGTAAACAGCGCCACTACGCCCATGGGTACCCGATTTTAAGATTAACCGCTGTCCGTTAAGACAAAAAGGATCCGCATTAGTCAGGCTAATCCCGCTGATCACATTATCTTGAGCCAGGGTTTTAGGGCATCGACTGATGGCACCACCAGCGGATAAACTCCAGCCGACGCCCAAAATACCATCGCCTCCTTGACTTGAGTAATTCAATCCAATCTCCGGAGTCACGCCGGCAGTACCCGATGGTAGTGACAAAGGGAGCGAATAAGTCGCCGCTCCCTGCTCATTAACCCTAAATTGACCGGTGGTTACACCGACTAGTGTGGCAGCTGACAAAGTTGCACTTAACCCTGCTGTGCCGAGTAGGAAAATAGCCAAACGATAAAATGATGCAATCACTGATTGATTCCCTGCATTCTAAATTAAATTGTTGATAAGGTTCGCTCAAGTTAATTTGCGAGCAACCCCTTCCGATTTTTGGCGGCAATTTAACGAATCGCGGGGTTCGAAATCAATGTGAATATTACCAATTGCGGTAAATGCGGGGTTTAAGATTAAAAAATTTGAATTTATATTGGATCTGGAGATATTCTGTCGGCAATCAGAGAGGAAAGACTATGATGCTCGACTTTAAAATTGTTTTCAGAAGTTTGTAGTCTTATAAAACACGAGCAGACGTCAAAAAAACTATTGACAATAATAAACGCTAAAAACAGTAAAATTTATACAAAAATCGCCAAGCCGGACTTGACGATTTTGCGTGTTCTAATTTTGATGTTGCCGAACTACCCCTCTCCCCCCGGCGCTTCTTCCTTATCTTCCTTAGCATTACGCTCTGGCAGTAATACTGCGCGAATTTTTCCTTCAATTTCGTCGGCAATTTCAGGATGTTCGGCTAAAAAATCGGCGACTTTGGCTTTACCCTGTCCGATTCGATCGCCATTATAGCTGTACCAGGCTCCGGCTTTATCAACCAATCCCTGCTTAACACCCAGGTCGATGATTTCACCGGCGCGGGAAGTTCCATGACCGTACAAAATTTGAAATTCAGTTTGTTTAAACGGCGGCGCGACTTTATTTTTAACCACTTTAACGCGGGTTTCGTTGCCGACAATTTCATCCCCTTGTTTAACGGCGCCAATGCGACGAATGTCCAGTCTGACCGAAGCGTAGAATTTCAACGCGTTACCACCCGTGGTAGTTTCAGGATTACCGAACATAACGCCTATTTTCATACGGATCTGGTTGATGAAAATTACGGTACAGTTGGTTCGCTTGATATTGGCGGTTAACTTGCGTAGCGCCTGCGACATTAATCTAGCCTGCAAGCCCATATGGGAATCGCCCATGTCGCCTTCGATTTCGGCTTTTGGCGTTAGCGCGGCGACTGAATCAATAACCACCAGGTCCACCGCGCCGGAGCGTACCAGCATGTCACAAATTTCCAGCGCCTGTTCACCCGTGTCCGGCTGAGAAACCAGCAGGCTTTCCAGATCCACCCCCAGGGCTTCGGCGTAAACAGGGTCTAGCGCATGCTCCGCGTCTACGAAGGCGGCAGTTCCACCCTGTTTTTGACACTGCGCAATGGCTTGCAGCGTCAAGGTAGTTTTACCGGAAGATTCGGGCCCATAAATTTCAATCACCCGCCCTTTTGGCAGGCCGCCCACACCCAGAGCAATATCCAGACCGAGCGAACCGGTGGAAATGGTATCAATTTTTTGGCCGTTGGTTTCCCCTAGGCGCATCACGGAGCCTTTACCAAACTGTCTTTCAATCTGGCTTAAAGCCGCATTAAGTGCTTGCTTACGATTATCGTCCATTGTTTTCTCCACTAATTTTTTTTAAATTTGACTCGGCTATTAAATCACAACTGATCAGCTTCCAACGTAAGACATTGCCCCCCAATGCCCTAAGCTAATTACTGAAATAAATACTGTATTGCCTGTTGCTAAACGGTCACTATCAAAACCACTACTCAACAAACAGCTACTTATCCTACACCTACTTATACTGGTAGGCAAGGTTCTTTTAAAAAAACGCCGGTTAGCCCAGTTTCTCCTTCAGCCAGTCCTGCGCCTGATACCACCAGTAACTTGCCTGCGCTGCCATCGGGCCGAAAATACCTCCGTTCCATGGCAATCCCCAGGGTTCAAAGCGCCGCCAGGTTTGGTCGTTTGACGCAATGGCCGCGGCCAGGATCTCACCGGCAGCGGTCGTCGGGCCGACGCCATGACCACCAAAACCCGAGCCGTACCAGACGCCGGGTGCCAGTGAGCCAATTTGCGCCATCTGGTGCCTCGAATAAGACATCCAGCCATCCCACACATAATCAATACCAATGTCACTCAGCGCCGGGAATACCCGACTCAGATCTGCACGAAGCTGCGAGCGTAAATTTTGGGGCGTTTTTGTATTGGCACTAATACGCCCGCCCCACAGGATCCGGCTATCATTCAACGGACGATAATAGTCAAATGCGAAACGCGTGTCATAAATCGCGGCGGGGGTATTGATAAAATCCTTGAGACGTTCGCCCAGAGGCTCAGTGGTCATCACATAAGTTGCAATCGGTAGCACCGAACGGGCTACTTTGGGGCAGGCGTTACCCAGATAACCACCGCCGGCAATCACCAGATTTTTGCACTCAATGTTACCAGAGTCCGTCACTACCTTTTTTAACGGTTGCAGATAATCAAGTTTGGACACCTGACAATTCTGGAAAATCTTACCGCCGCGCGCGACGATTTCGGCGGCAATTCCCAGCGCATAATTGAGCGGATGAAAGTGCATGGCGTTGGGCTCTAACAGGCCCCCGTGATATTGCTCAGAATGAATTAAATGCGCCAGTTCAGCTGGCGATAAATACTGCCACCGAACGCCCATATGTTTCTGCATCAGCTCGCGTTCGCGCTGTAGCAGCGACTGATCTTTAAACCAGTTTGCCCAGATAACGCCCTGGTCTACCAGGTCACACTCAATCTGATAATCGGCGACTCGTTTACGGATCAGGTCCACCGCTGAGGTGGTCAGTTGATATAAACTTTTGGCTGCCTCTTGGCCCACCTGCTTGATCAATGCGCGCGGGCCAAGGGAATAACCGCCAAAGACAAATCCACCATTGCGACCAGAAGCGCCCCACCCGACCTGATGCTGTTCAACGATTGCGATATCGGTGTGCCCGCGTTCTATCAATCCAAGGGCAGTCATCAAGCCGGCGTAACCGCCACCGATAATGCAGGTTTCAACGCTTAAACCTGAGTGCAGCGGCTGAGTTTTTATGAGCGGATTGGCGGTTGCTGCATAATAGCTGGGTGGGTAACTACTTTGAGGAGACAAATGCATCGAATAAGGCTACGGCAAGCCAGGTTAGCTAGTCAGGTGGGCTATCATACGATAATCTGAGGCGACAGCGCCATACTCCGGACTGTTTGAGTGAAAATTCCTCCTGCTCCGCTGTGTTCGCGCGCTTTGCCCGATCCTTTGCTACTCCCGCCGCCAGCGCTCGCGGCCAGCAGCCCGATTCGCGCCAAGCCTATTCCAATTCCGGCCAATTCCAGTAAAATGGTCGACCATTACCCGCTTGAGAATAAATCATGCCCGTTACCATCAAGAACGCCCAACAAATCGAAAAAATGCGGATCGCCGGACGACTGGCCGCAGAAGTACTTGAGATGATCACGCCGCAAGTCAAGAAAGGTGTAACCACAGATGAATTAAACCAGATCTGTCACGACTTCATCGTTAACGAACAAAAAGCAGTCCCGGCGCCGCTCAATTACCATGGTTTTCCCAAATCCATTTGTACCTCGATAAATCACGTGATCTGTCACGGGATCCCGGCGGATAAAAAACTCAAAGACGGTGACATCATCAACATTGACATTACCGTGATTAAAGACGGTTTCCACGGTGATACTTCCAAGATGTTCATCATTGGTAAACCTTCCATACTGGCCGATAAACTCTGTCAGGTTGCCCAGGAATGCTTGTACCTTGGCATAAAAATGGTTAAGCCAGGCGTGCGCCTGGGCGATATTGGCCATGCAATTGAAAAGCACGCCAATTCACATCGATTCAGCGTGGTGCGTGAGTATTGCGGACACGGTATTGGAGAAGAATTTCACGAAGACCCGCAGGTATTGCATTATGGTAAAGCCGGCGTTGGTGAAGTGCTAAAAGAAGGTATGACCTTTACCATCGAACCCATGATCAACGCGGGTAAGCGACATTCGCGATTATTAAAGGACGAATGGACCGTAGTGACTAAAGATAAGAGCCTCTCTGCACAATGGGAGCACACATTATTGGTAACTGCCAGCGGCGTAGAAGTCCTTACGCGGCGGCCGGACGAAATATTTTAAGTGTTCTCAGCGAGTTATATTGCCCAAGCCCTGTGCCCGCAAGCTAAAGATTAATGAGCCATTCGCCACATCTTTCAAGTCTCAACACCCGGTTAAATGAGCTGCTCCCATTTAACGGTGACGGTAAGCATCTATTGCCCCAGCTTAAAGCTTATCTTGACTGCCTGGATCAGCATTTAACCCATCAGTTCAAACAAGGCGCCAAGGTGCGCGACCTGGTACGCGCTCGCGCTAAATCAATCGACAAAATGCTGATCGCTCTGTGGCGGCAACTCGCTTTAGCCGATCAACCGGTTACTAACCAGGCCGACAATCCGCTAGTTCTGATCGCTGTCGGCGGCTATGGTCGGGGTGAATTGCATCCCCACTCCGACATCGACTTGCTGGTATTGAGCCAGATAGCGTTGAGTCGTTCGCAGGCTTCAAAACTAGAGCAGTTTGTCTCTTTGTTGTGGGACTGCCATTTAAAAGTGGGCCAGGCTGTGAGAACCCTCAAACAATGCGTCAAACTGGCTAGCGAGGATTTGACCATAACGACTAATTTAATGGAAGCCAGACGCCTTGTCGGCAATGAACCGCTATTTAACAAACTCCAGCTTCAAATCGCGCCAACAAAAATCTGGGATGCAAAAAGTTTTTTTCAGGCCAAAATCGCGGAGCAAAAGGCGCGCTATAGAAAATATGATGGCACCTCTTTTGACCTGGAACCCAACATCAAATCCAGCCCCGGCGGATTAAGGGATATTCATTTGACCGGCTGGGTCGCCCAGCGGCTTTATTATCCAAAAACCCTTCCCGACCTTGTGCGTCAGAATATTATTACCAAAAAAGAATATTACACTTTAATGAAAGCGCAGTTGTACTTATGGAGCCTGCGTTTTGCGCTGCATCTGGTCAGCGGAAAAGCCGAAGACCGGTTACTGTTCGACTATCAGAAAAGCACCGCGAATATGATGGGGTTTAAAGACAGTAAAAACTCTCTTGCGGTTGAAAAAATGATGAAGCGCTATTATCGCTCGGTATTGATCATTCGAAATATCAGCGACATTTTACTTCAGGTGCTCGAAGCCAAACTCGAAGAAGGAGAACAAAATTCTAATGCAATTTCTTTGGACGATAACTTTCAAATCATTAATCAACGCGTAGACGCAAAAGATACTCGTTGTTTTACTAAAAACCCGAGCCTGTTACTCAAAGTCTTTCAATATGTGGCTGTGGACAATTCGTTAAAAGGGATCACGGCGCAGACTTTACGCGCGATCAGGGCGGCTCGTTATAAAATCACCGCGTCTTTTCGCAACAACAAAAATAATAAAAAGTTATTTATTGATTTCTGGCATATTCTGCATACTAACTCACGCGCCATCTTTTTGATGAAACGCAACGGCATACTGGCCGACTATTTAACCCCGTTTAAGCAGATCACCGGCCAGATGCAATATGATATGTTTCACAATTATACGGTTGACGAACACACGCTTTTTTTATTGCGCAACCTGATCGAATTTGCTGATCCGGAACTTAACCATCTATTTCCCCTTTGCAGTGAAATTATGCAACTTCAGAAAAATCCGGAAATTATTTTTCTTGCCGGTTTGTTTCACGACATAGCCAAAGGCCGAGGTGGAGACCATAGCGAACTGGGCGCCCAAGAAGTTCGTAATTTCGGTCAGTCTCACGAGCTTCCAGAAGCGCACACCCAAATAATCGAATGGCTGGTTGCCAATCACCTGTCTATGTCGTTAGTGGCACAAAAAAGAGATATTTCAGACCCCAACGTCATCGCCAATTTCGCTCGACTGGTGGGCAGTGAAAGACAACTTGAATTGCTCTATATATTAACCGTCGCCGACATTCGCGCCACCAGCAACAGCCTCTGGAATTCCTGGAAAGATTCGCTGTTACGCGATCTGTTTTTGCGTACACGGCAGACATTACGTAGCGAAGAAAGCGAGCTGAACAAGGCATGGCAAGCCAAGCAGACGCTGGCAAAACAATCGTTGCTGGAAAGCGGTTATGATGAAAGTGAAATCGATAATTTATGGCAGCAACTGGATGCCCAATATTTTGTCAAACGGTCGCCAGAAGCTATTGCCTGGCAGACTTCAAAAATTCTAAGCGCCGAAGAAGATCAGATAGCCGTGGTCGGTATGCGCCCAACCTCTCGACGTAGTGGTAGTGAAATTTTTGTTTACACGCACGATAAGGAAAATCTTTTTGCTGCGCTCACGGCGACGCTCGCCAGGCAGGGTCTGAGTATTCAGGCCGCCAATATCTACACCAATAATAATGGCTATTGCTTTGACAGTTTTTTTGTTCTGGATGATAAAAGCAAAGCCATTACCGAAGAAACACTGAAGGCCAGAATTATCAGGCAGGTTACAAACAGCGTGGTCAATATTGAGCGTGCCAGCCTGGAAGTTCAGCGACGTATGCCGCGACAGTTTAAATATTTTTCGATCCCGACCGAGGTTGTATTTTGTGACGATGAATATAGCGGTTATACTCGCTTGGAACTGACCACGCGCGACCAACCGGGTTTGCTGGCTGCGGTCGCCGATGCGTTTAAAGTCACTAAAATCAGACTACACGATGCCCGGATTAATACCCTGGGCGAAAAAGTCGAGGATACCTTTATCATCAGTGACCGCGACAATCAGCCAATTAACAACGGCGAAGTTCGAAAGAATCTGGCGCGTCAGATACGGCAGCGCCTGGACAATTAAATTTTAACCTAATCAATTTTACCCGGACCCTGAGACAAGGAATCAACGATTAAATGAATCAGCTAATACAAACCATTGAAGAGGCGTTTGAACAGCGTGCTCAGATCACGCCAGCTTCGGTTGACGACAAAGTAAGCGCTGCGGTCAAGCAAACACTGGCGATGCTCGACTCGGGCGAACTACGCGTGGCAGAACCCACGTCCGAGGGTTGGCAGGTGAATGAATGGGCTAAAAAAGCCGTATTACTGTCCTTTCGAATCCGTGACAATCAGGTCATTGACGCAGGCCATACCCGCTATTTTGACAAAGTACCGCTTAAGTACCAGGGCGTTTCTGCGGACGAATTTAACGCGATGAAAGTCAGAGTGGTGCCTCAGGCAATCGTCAGGGCGGGTTGCTACGTCGCCCCCAATGTCGTACTAATGCCAAGTTATACCAACATTGGCGCCTACATAGACGAAGGCACCATGGTAGATACCTGGGCCACAGTCGGTTCCTGCGCGCAAATTGGCAAGCACGTCCATCTTTCCGGCGGCGTGGGTATTGGCGGCGTGTTAGAGCCGCTGCAAGCGAACCCGACTATTATTGAAGATAACTGCTTTATCGGCGCGCGCAGCGAAGTGGTAGAAGGCGTTATCGTAGAAAAAGGCAGCGTAATTTCAATGGGCGTTTTTATCGGCCAGAGTACGCGAATTTTTAACCGGGCAACGGGCGAAATTACTTATGGTCGTGTACCAGCCGGTTCGGTTGTAGTGCCGGGCAGTCTGCCCTCGGCCGACGGGAGTTACAGCCTCGCCTGTGCCGTAATCGTCAAGCAGGTAGACGAAAAAACCAGGGCAAAAACTTCGGTCAATGACCTGCTGAGAATGGACTAAATAGCCATGAACCCAAAACTTCAAGTGTATGGAATAAAAAACTGCGATACAGTTAAAAAAGCCCTCGCGTGGATTTCTCAGCGACAACTCGAAACAGAGTTTCACGACCTGAAAAAAGAAGAGCTGAGCAAAGGGCTGGTGGCCGAGTGGTTGAGTCAAATCGAGTCGGGCAAACTAATCAACCGGCGCAGCACTACCTGGAGAAATCTGAGTGACTCGCAAAAAACACTGACTGAAACCAGCGACCTGATCCAGTTGATTATCGAGCAGCCAACACTATTAAAGCGTCCTGTTTTATTTCATCAGGGCGTATGGTCGGTTGGCTTTGACCTGCAGGACTGGCAAAGTAGACTTATCGCCTGAAGCGATCAATTTAAGGTCAGACTAACATGACGCACCCTTCACTCGACGCCTCTACACTGGATATTGCCTGCAATTTGATCGCGCGCAAATCGGTCACGCCGGTCGACGCCGGTTGCCAGGCGTACATGGCAGAGTATTTATCCATGCTTGACTTTGAAAATGAGCATCTGGATTTTGACGATACCCAGAACATCTGGTCAATCCGCGATCAAGGCGCGCCTTATCTGGTGTTTGCCGGACACACCGACGTCGTGCCTCCAGGCGATGAAGGCGCCTGGCACACGCCTCCCTTTAAGCCGACCATTAAAGGTCAACAACTGTTCGGTCGCGGCGCCGCCGATATGAAAGGCTCGCTCGCTGCCATGCTCACCGCCACCCGCCGTTTTGTCGCAGATTATCCAGCGCACAAAGGTTCAATTGCTTTTTTAATTACCAGCGATGAGGAAGGCCCTTTTATTAACGGCACCGTACGCGTGGTCGAGACACTACAACAACGCGGACAAGCGATTGATTATGCCATTGTCGGTGAGCCCTCCTCCGAAAAACAACTGGGGGATGTGATCAAAATCGGGCGGCGCGGCTCATTGAGCGGTTGGCTAACGGTTAAGGGAATTCAAGGGCACGTCGCCTATCCACATTTGGCCGATAATGCGATCCA
>Ga0316209_1002295_pt1 | contig 15786 bp, 12 predicted proteins | sample 6monopyrite_MG_FD_204945 | JGI IMG/M metagenome (GOLD analysis project Ga0316209, IMG submission 204945) | Microbial mat bacterial communities from mineral coupon in-situ incubated in ocean water Damariscotta River, Maine, United States -... | ecosystem: Environmental > Aquatic > Marine >...
CTGCTTGTGCCAGGTCTATTTTGTCGTTTAGAAAAGCTTGTTCTGTAAATTCACCGGCGCGTGCTGGCCGTGCGCCCAACTCTAGTACGCGCTTTAACAACATATCCAGCACAACCGGGCCACCATGTGCCTGTAACTCTAGTATGTCTTCGCCGGTAAATGAATTTGGATTTTGAAAGAAAATCGCAATGCCAGTATCAATCACCTCACCATCGGCATCAACAAACGGCAGATAATCTGCTTTTCGGATATTTGGGGATTTTTTAAGAATTTTCTCTGCAATATCATGACTTTTCGGCCCAGATACACGCACAATACCAACACCACCTCTGCCGGGCGCTGTGGCGACTGCTGCAATGGTCTCAGATTTTGAAGTCGTCATAGAAAATGGTTTTAAATTCAGATGAGTCTTTTTACCACGGTGATCACCGTGCACATAGAAAAAGCTGACTTATATTTGCCTGCCATTAATATAACAAGGGCAAACAAATATAAGCAATCAACCTGGTGTTACTTACCGCCCGCTTCAATACGCCTGGTAATTACCCATTGCTGAGCAATTGAAAGCGTGTTGTTTACTACCCAGTAAAGTACCAGACCTGCTGGGAAGAACAGGAAGAATACCGTAAATACAATGGGCATAAACTGGAAGATTTTCTGCTGAATAGGATCAACCGGTGCTGGGTTCAGCTTCTGCTGAATATACATCGTTGCGCCCATTAATAATGGCAGGATAAAGTAAGGATCTTGTACTGAAAGGTTCTGTATCCATAATGCGAATGGTGCATTACGCATTTCAACCGATTCAAGTAATACCCAGTAAAGCGCTATAAATACAGGTATTTGCACCAGAATAGGTAAACAACCACCGAGTGGATTGATTTTTTCTTCTTTGTACATCTTCATCATTTCTGCAGACATACGTTGGCGATCATCCCCATAGCGCTCTTTTAAGGTGGCCAATCTTGGGCCCACTTTGCGCATTTTCGCCATTGAGCGATAACCGACTTCTGACAGCTTATAAAACAGTGCCTTAACCGTAATGGTTAGGAAAATAATAGCCCAACCCCAGTTATCAAACATTTCATGGAATTGCTTTAGCAACCAGAATAACGGCTTAGATAAAATCGTTAAAATACCATAATCAACTGTTAGCTCCAGGCCAGGTGCAACTTTTTCTAACTCATCCTGTAATTTTGGGCCAACCACTAGCTGGCTCTTAAACTCAGCTGGCGCGCCACTTGTAGCTATAACCGCTGGAGAACGCATACCTAAAATATAGCGATTGCTCGTTGGATGTGATGCATAGGTAAAATTGCTCTGCTGTTGATCTGGTACCCATGCAGATAAGAAGAAATGTTCTATCATGGCGATCCAGCCACCCTTCATATCCGACTTAAAGGTCTCATCAGCAATATCGTCAAAATCTACCTTTTCATATTTAATTTCATCATTAAATACTACACCGCCGACATAAGTGGGAATCATCATTGATTCACTTGCTTGCATAGACCGAACTAGCTGGCGGTATTCTGATCCTGACCAGTTATCAGCCATAACCGTATGCTCAACGTTAATTACATAGCTGGCACGATCGAATGTAAATGTTTTGCGAACATGCACACCGTCTTTTTGCCAATGCATCACTACATTGAGTGAATCGACACCTTCTTCTAAACGATATTCCGCTTTTTCAGCTTGATAGATATCTTTATGGTTAGGAGCCACATGACCAGAAGACACTAAACCAGATTGAACCGTGTGATATTTACTTTCTTTTGTAGTAAATAAGCGAAATGGTTTATCCATTTCATCAGCACTTAATTGGTATTCCCGTAAGTCCAGCTGATAAATAGTACCGCCCTGAGTATCAATGAGTAAATCGAGTACATCCGTTACTACATGTACCGATTGGCGATTAGAAACTTCCGCTTCCGCCATAGGTAAGCTTGATTCGCCCGGGGTAGCCGCTGAATTAGGTATAACTGCTGCCGGTAAGGCTGATATTTCTGCATCTGACACCATTGCTGTGGGTGATGTCGTTTGACTAACTACGGGCTGGGGGCCGTAATCTTTCTGCCACTCCTGATATAACAAAAACAGTGTAAAGAAGAATGCGAGGTAAAGCAGGGTACGTTGATTTTCCATTTTGATTCTTAGCTTCTTATTAGTTTACTTATATGTAAGCGACTTAATGATTACAGTCAGATTTATGTGATTTATGATCATTCTCAGGTAATGGGTCATAACCACCTTCATGCCAGGGATGACACCGGCCTATTCTTTTTATCGCCATCCAGCTACCGCGCAATAGTCCAAATTCGCTAATGGCTTCAACAGCATATGCAGAACACGTTGGAGTATAACGACAATGGGGCGGCAAGTAAGGACTAATGCCATATTGATAAATGCGGATTATTCCGATGAGGATTTTGCGCATTGCTTTTGCAGCCTGTTCCAGTGTTGTTGCAGCGATTGCAATATCTGTTGGTTATCTGCGTTTTTGGTGACAGGCTTAGCCATAACAACCAAATCGATATCTGGCATCTTATGCATGTTTAGACGAAAACTTTCTCGAATCAATCGCTTAATTCTATTTCTGTCTACTGCAAGTTTGGCGTTTTTCTTAGAAATTGCTAAACCCAGACGTGCATGACTTTTGTCATTGGGAACCGCTAATATCGTGAGTAAGCGGTCACTTGAACGTATCGGCTTTTTAAAAACCCGACTAAACTCATCAGGCTTAAGCAAGCGAGCATGCCGAGGAAAACTAAATCCTGGGCATGCTCCTATATCTGTCATCTAGTATGTAAAAACAGCAAATGCTGAATTATGCAGATAGACGCGCTCTACCTTTAGCACGACGTGATTTCAATACTTTGCGGCCACCAACAGTTGCACTGCGTGCGCGAAAACCGTGTGTACGTGCGCGCTTAATGCGGCTTGGTTGAAAAGTTCTTTTCATTGGTCCGGACCTAAATATGTCTATTAAAAATTGGGCATGCATTCTACATCGCGGATAGGCCTGTAGTCAAAGCTATATGGAGTTATTTTTTCACTCTTCTGATAGCTGATTTAAGCTAGTCATTTAAATAGAATAAAGATTGGGTAAAAAGCCGCTATTTGGTAACCTGTAACGGTTGGGATACTCTAACTTTGATAATATTGTTTCCCGGCATTTAATTGCGGGTTAAAATCGCCAACCACCTTTTAAACTACCTGTATTTTTGCTTAACCATTAATATTTTTTCATATGAGTCTCTCATATGAAAATTCAATGCGGCTAAAGCTAAATACACACTGGGGATTATTTCGTGTCGACAACTTTGTGGGATCAGTGCTTACAGCGCCTTGAACAGGAGCTATCTGATCAACAGTTAAATACCTGGATTCGACCTTTGCAAACAGAAGAGTTGAATGACCAACTGTGCCTGTTTGCCCCTAATAGTTTTGTTATGGACTGGGTTAAACAGAACTTTTTACAACAAATAACCGATATTTGCCAACAAATTGATACAGATCGCGACATATCTGTGAAATTAGATGTTGGAAGCAAAAAAGCGAAAAGCATATTAAACTCTGTCCCTGCGCCAAAAGTACAAGCAATTGAAGTTCCTCCATCTTCGCCTCCCTCTATTGAAGAAGCACCTTTAGAGGAGCACCTGGAGCATCACTTAAATATTGGCCATACCTTTGACAATTTTGTTGGCGGAAAAAGCAATCAGTTAGCAAAAGCCGCATCAATACAAGTGGTGGAAAACCCAGCCGGTTCTTACAATCCTTTATTTCTATATGGTGGCGTTGGATTAGGTAAAACACACTTAATGCATGCTGTGGGCAATAAAATTCTGCTAAACAATCCTTCATCCAGAATTGTTTATCTACATTCTGAGCGCTTTGTTTCTCAAATGATTAAAGCCTTACAACACAATAAAATGGATGAATTTAAGCAGTTTTATCGCACGCTAGACGTACTGCTTATTGATGATATTCAATTTTTTGCTGGAAAAGAACGATCTCAAGAAGAGTTTTTCCATACTTTTAATGCCTTGCTGGAAAGCGGAAGCCAGATCATTTTAACCTGTGATCGTTACCCAAAAGAGATTGATGGGCTGGAAGAGCGCCTGAAATCACGCTTTGGATGGGGTTTGCCGGTATGTATTGAGCCGCCAGAGCTTGAAACACGCGTGGCTATATTGCATAAAAAGGCCGAAGAGTTTGGTATTGAGCTGCCTAATGAGGTTGCTTTTTTTATCGCTAAACGTATTCGTTCTAACATACGTGAACTTGAAGGCTCTTTACGCCGTGTAATGGCAACTGCTAATTTTACGGGTAAGCCAATAACACTCGAGTTTGCTAAGGAAACCTTGCGTGATTTAATCGCCTTGCATGATCGCCTTGTTACCATAGAAAATATACAAAAGACCGTTGCTGAGTATTTCAAAATTAGAATATCTGATTTACATTCTAATAGTCGTAGTCGTTCTATTACACGGCCGCGTCAGATGGCAATGGCATTATCTAAAGAATTAACCAACCACAGCTTGCCTGAGATAGGTGGGGCTTTTGGTGGGCGTGACCATACTACGGTTTTACATGGCTGTAGAAAAATTGCTGAATTAAGGCAATCTGATTCAAAAATAGATGAAGATTATATAAATTTATTACGCATACTAAGCAATTGAGCGGCTTATACAGTAAAGATAAAAACCTGTGGATAAGTATTGTATAGTCACAGGTACAAATTTAGGGGCAAAAGTTATCCACATTCTGTCTACAGTTTGCGGGGTAGCAATCCAAGTGTTGTTAGCAAGCAATTACATGGTTTAAGTAATTGATATTATTAGTTATAATTAAGTTATCCACAAAAATAAGCGCGCTTTATAATAACTATTAAATATATATATAAATATGTTTTAATAATTAGGAACATCAATGAAAATCAAAATTCAGAGGGATGATCTATTAAATCCTCTTCAACAAGTGATCGGTGCAGTCGAGAAAAGACAGACACTTCCGGCTCTAGCCAATGTGTTATTCAAGTCCTCTGAAGACCATTTCACCTTAACAGCAACAGACCTTGAAATTGAATTGGTTTCTACTGTAAATCAAATGATGGATCAGGCAGGTGAAATTACCCTACCAGCTAAAAAGTTATTAGATATCTGTAAAGCACTTCCCAATGAATCAGAGCTAACAATTGAAGTAAAAGCTGATAAAGCGGTTATTCAGTCTGGTAGAAGTCGTTTTAGTTTAACCACCTTACCTGCATCTGATTTCCCTGCTTTAGATGATATAAGTAGCCTCTATGAATTCAGTGTTCCTCAAAAGCTGCTTAAGTCATTAATTGAAAGAACATCATTTGCAATGGCTCAACAGGATGTACGCTATTATTTAAACGGTTTAATGCTAGAAGTCGCTACAGGTGTGTTACGTGCTGTTGCTACAGATGGTCATCGTTTATCATTTTGTGAAAAAAATATTGATGCAGATTTAGCCGATAACAAACAAGTTATTATTCCTAGAAAAGGCGTTAGTGAGTTACAGAGACTACTTTCAGATACCGATGATGAAGTTAAAATTATCTTAGGAAACAATCACATACAATGTATTTTACCTAATCAGAGGTTTACATCTAAATTAATAGATGGTCGTTTTCCTGATTATAAGCGTGTTATGCCAGATGATAATGGTAATAATATGGTTGTGAATCGTGATGCAATGAAGCAGGCTTTAGTTAGAGCTTCTATTCTCTCAAATGAGAAGTATCGTGGTATTCGCATGATTATGGAAAATAACTTATTAAAGTTACAGGCGCAAAATCCCGACCAGGAAGAAGCGGATGTAGAAATTGAAATCCATTATGATGGCCAACCTATTGAGATGGGCATTAACGTAAATTACATGATTGATGTGTTAAATACTTCTTCGCAGGAAACCGTTCAAGGCTTTATTAAAGATGCTAATAGTAGCTGTTTACTTATGTTTCCTGATGAAGCAGAAGCTAAATACGTTATTATGCCAATGCGTCTTTAACCCGCCCTATTTGTTATGAGCCTAATAAGGCTTGAAGTCGAAAACTTTAGAAACCTACATTCAGCTATTATCGAGCCGGATGAAGCGCTAAATCTAATTACTGGTGAAAATGCTGCGGGCAAAACCAGTTTATTAGAAGCTATCTTCTATATGAGTTACGCTCGATCTTTCCGTAGCTCACAGCTTAAACATCTTATAACTCATGATTTTGAGTATTTTCGCCTAATGGGTAACCTGGCTGAGAATAACACTCGTGTTGGTATTGAGCGTCATATAGATTCTCAGGTCATTCGCGTTAATAAAAAAACTATTCATAAGACATCTGAATTGTCTGCCCTACTTCCAGTTCTGGTATTACATCCTGATAGTCATCAACTGATATCATCTGGCCCTGACCATAGGCGACAGTTTATGGATTGGGGAGTGTTCCACGTGGAACATCAATTTTTACATTCCTGGAAGAAATATAAAACAGCCCTAAGCCAGAGAAATGCAGCATTACGAATGGGGCAAGCAGATAAACTCTGTTCACTTTGGAATGCTGAATTAGTTGAGCACGCTAGAGTAATTAAGGATTTAAGGCTAAAGTACCTGGAATCTATTCAGATAATAACTAATGAATTAGCGCTTGAGTTGTTTCCAGAGCATTCTATACAGCTAAATTATAAGCGTGGTTGGCCTGGTGAAGTAGAATATGAAGATTACCTGGTAACTAATTTATCCAAAGATAGAGATAAAGGGTTTACACAATCTGGCCCACATAGAGCAGATGTGAAAATATTAGTTGATGGCCAAACTGCTCAGTCGTCAATATCGCGTGGCCAGCAGAAAAAATTAGTTACCTTATTGAAGATCGCACAATTAATGTTGTTTTCTCAAAGCTCATCAAATAAGTGTGTTTTATTATTCGATGACTTGCCTGCTGAGTTAGATCAGGATAATCAAAATAAGATAATGTCTATTTTATCTAAACTCAACATCCAACTTTTCATCACTGCAATCGATGCACAACAAATTAATTGTGAGTACTGGAAACAGCATAAAGTGTTCCACGTGGAACATGGTAAAATTGTGGAAAAAAAATCCCTTAAACAAGTCTAAAAAAAGTGCTTTAAATCACCTCGTTCGGGGTATTTCAGTTATAATAATCGCTCATTTTCAGGGGATTTTTATGAGCGAAGCCACGGCTTACGATTCTTCCAGTATCAAGGTTTTAAAAGGTCTAGAGGCCGTTAGAAAGCGTCCCGGTATGTATATCGGTGATACTGATGATGGGACCGGATTACACCATATGGTGTTTGAGGTTGTTGATAACTCAATTGATGAAGCATTGGCTGGTCACTGCGATGAGATTAATGTCTTAATTCATACAGATAACTCAATATCTGTAACTGATAATGGTCGAGGCATACCGGTAGATATCCACGAAGAAGAAGGCGTCTCTGCTGCTGAAGTTATCATGACGGTTTTACATGCCGGTGGTAAGTTTGATGATAATTCTTATAAAGTCTCTGGTGGCCTACATGGTGTGGGTGTTTCAGTTGTAAATGCCCTATCTAAAAAATTAGAACTAACCGTTCAACGCGCCGGCAAAATCCATAAACAAGAATATAGCTTAGGTGAGCCAGTGGCTCCTATGGCTGTTATTGGTGAAACTAAGACATCAGGTACAGAGCTTCGTTTCTGGGCCTCTGAAGATACCTTTACAAACATTGAATATCATTACGATATTTTAGCAAAGCGTTTACGTGAATTGTCTTTCCTAAATTCTGGCGTACGTATAGTACTAACGGATAAGCGCACAGATAAGCAGGATGTCTTCGAATATGAAGGCGGTATAAGTGCCTTTGTTAAACACCTAAATAAAAATAAAACGCCATTGCATGAAACGGTTTTACACTTCGTAGCTGAAAAAGACGGTATTGGTGTTGAAATATCTATGCAGTGGAATGATTCCTATCAGGAAAATATCTTCTGTTTTACGAATAATATACCTCAGCGAGATGGTGGTACTCATCTAGCAGGTTTTCGTGGTGCTCTAACGCGTAGCCTTAACCAGTATATGGATAAGGAAGGCGTAGCAAAGAAGAATAAAGTTACGACAACCGGCGATGATATGCGTGAAGGCTTAACGGCGGTGTTATCCGTTAAAGTGCCAGACCCTAAGTTTTCATCACAGACAAAAGATAAGCTGGTTTCATCAGAAGTTAAAACCGCTGTAGAACAAGCGATGGGTGAAAAGTTTCAGGAGTTCCTGGCGGAAAACCCAACTGATGTGCGAGCCATTACAGCTAAAATTGTAGAAGCAGCATGTGCGCGTGAAGCTGCGCGAAAAGCACGTGAAATGACACGTCGTAAAGGTGCTTTAGATATTGCTGGCTTGCCAGGTAAATTAGCAGATTGTCAGGAAAAAGACCCTGCTCTGTCTGAACTGTATTTAGTGGAAGGGGACTCTGCGGGTGGTTCCGCAAAACAAGGGCGTGATCGTAAGACTCAGGCCATCCTTCCATTGAAAGGTAAAATACTAAACGTAGAAAAAGCACGTTTTGATAAAATGCTACAGTCTGCTGAAGTCGGCACACTAATTACAGCGCTAGGCTGTGGTATCGGTAAAGAAGAATACAACCCAGATAAAATGCGTTACCACCGCGTTATTATCATGACCGATGCGGACGTCGATGGATCACATATTCGTACTCTGTTATTAACTTTCTTCTATAGACAAGTTCCTGAATTGATTGAGCGTGGCTACATTTATATTGCTCAGCCACCGCTGTACAAAGTGAAAAAAGGTAAGCAAGAACGCTATGTAAAAGATGATCAGGAATTAACGGATTATTTATTACAGTTAGCCTTATCAAATGCACACTTACATGTGCAAAAAGATACACCGGCTATTTCTGAGGCAGCACTAGAAGATTTGGTGAAAGCCTATATTGCTGTGCAGACTATGATTACTCGTTTATCGCGTCGCTATGATGCAGATATTCTTCAGCAGATACCTAATCTGCCAATGTTTGCTGTAGATGACTTGAAAGATACTACTAATGTTCAGAATTATTTAGATAAGTTATTGATATTATTGAATAATTCAAAGCCTACAGGGGTTGAATTCCAGGTATCGAGTAACCAGGAAGAAGAAGCAAGTTATCCGCAATTGAATATCACAAAAATTGTGCATGGTTTGGATCACCTGACTACATTCACCTCAGATTTCTTTGAAAGCCCAGAATACCGCATGATGGCTGAGTTATATCAGAAGCTGGAAGGTTTATTTGCAGAAGGCTCGTATATTCAACGAGGTGAAAAGACATTTGCGGTTTCTAGCATAGCGGATGTAAAAAACTGGCTATTTGATGAAGCGCGTAAAGGCTTAAATATTCAGCGCTACAAAGGCCTGGGTGAAATGAACCCTGAGCAGTTGTGGGAAACTACAATGAACCCTGAAACGCGTCGTATGCTACAAGTGCGTATCGAAGATGCTGTTGCTGCAGATGAAGTATTTACGACGCTTATGGGTGACCATGTAGAGCCGCGCCGTGAATTCATTGAAGAAAATGCACTTGCAGCGATGAATATTGATACCTAAATAGCGAGAACTACTCATAAGTTAAGTTTTGCTTGCTATTGTTTTGTGAAGAAAGACTCTCACGAGACTGGATCATGACTAATCGAAGTGCATTTAGATATGGTACTACACCATTTTTAATCATAATTTCTTTACCCTTACGGCTATGCGCGAATTTTATAAAGTCTTTAATTTCCGCTAGCTTGGGGCTTTTAGGGTTGTAAGTAATGTATAACGGCCTATACAGTGCGTATTGACCATTTTTGATACTTTTATAATCTGGCTGCTTATTATTTAAACTTAGTATCTTTACATTTCTGAGTCTTGCACTGCTAACACCCGTAATGGCTATAGCATCATAGTCTTTTTCAATCGCTTTTTCTAATGGACCACTAGACTTAAACTGTTTAGTGAAAGCAAACCCCTTGCTGATATCAGAAAAAATGAGTGAGCGAATAGAATATCCCACACCCGAAATATTTCCCTTACGTGTAAATAGCTTAATTGGTTTGTCTTCACCACCAACATCTTTCCAATTAGTGATAACGCCGGAATAGATTTGTTTAACCTGAAATAGCGATAAATTAGATACCGGGTTATCAGGATGAACGATAATTGCTAAGGCATCCCAGGCAACCGGCTCAAATGAACTAGTTTGTTCTAATTTACTGTTTGGCAGATGAAATCTGCAAGACCCACCAAAGTCAGCAGTTTGATTTGCTACATCACGAATTCCCCGTGTAGCTCCACCACCCTGTAAAATAATTTGTTTAGCTTTAGATTTTGTATATGCCTCGGCTAGTTTGGTCATATAAGATTTTTTACTAATTCCACAACCTACCCAATTGAGTATGTCATCGTCTTGTGAGTAAGCAGAGCTTGAAATTAGAAGTAGAAAGAAAGTTATAAAAGAACAGTTTAATGAAAATTTCAAAGTGCAATATCCTATAAGTTAATAAAAGATAAAGAAACCACAGTGATATTAAGATAAATCAATTTAAAAATAATACATTAACTATCAGTAAGTTAGGATATTAATAGGGGAAATACATTTATTATATTAGTAAAATTATATTTTGATTATAAAACATAAATAACAGTATTGTATTAAAAACAACACTGTTATTTATCAAAAGACTATTTAGCAGCTTGCCAGGCGACAGTAGAAAACGCTTCATCTAAAGGTGTTTTAGCCAGGTGATTGGTGTAATTACTAAGAGTTTTTTGCGCAACACCTACTAATATATCCAAAACATGTGATTGTTCATAACCTGCATCTAAAAAGGTTTGAACATCTGAATCCGCCAACCAGGCTCTATTTTCAACGACCAAACGTGTGAACTGACGAAGTGCCTGAAGTTTAGCATCGGCAATTGGTAAATCATCTCGAATGGCTTGAACTATAGACATATCGATATTTTGCATTGAAGAAATGGCGGTATGAGCTGCCATACAATAGCGACAATCATTAAAGTGGCTAGCAGTAAGTAATACTACCTGTTGTTCAGTCGGAGATAATCCTGATTTAGAAAATATACTGGCAATGCTTAAATATGCCTCGGTAATAGCGGGAGAGCTAGCCATAACACCGATTAAATTTGGTATAAAACTGAAAGCCTGTTGAGTTTGTTCTAGCATTGGCTTTGAATCTGCGGGTGAGGTATCTAAAGTTAAAACAGGAAATGTTGGCATATTGTTCTCCATTATTGAATGATTGTTCAACTATAATAGTAATAATTGAGTGAATATTCAACAACTGGTAAAATAAACAGCGGATTAGCAGAGGTGTTTGTATGGCAAGGCCACTAGAGTTTGAGTATGAAGAGGTGTTAAATAATGCAATGCAGTTGTTTTGGCGTAAAGGCTATGCGACTGCTTCAATTAAAGACTTAACTGAAGTCACTAAACTGCAACCTGGTAGTTTATATGGAACATTCAAGAATAAACGTAATCTATTTCTGCAGTCTTTAGATTTTTACTTTATAAATTTATATGAATCTATTCATAGAATACTGCATTCAGATAATGCACCATTAGAACGGATAAAAGATTTTTTTGATTACTTTATTAGCCAATCAGAAAAAGATAATGATAGAAAAAGTTGTCTACTTGTAAATACTCTCTTAGAAATTCCAGTGGATGATAAAGAGATAAATAAACAAGTGCGAGACATGTTTCTTAAAGTAGAAAATGAATTTTCTAAGGTGTTAATAGAAGCACGAGATAAAGGTGATTTAGATAAAAAGGCAGACCCGCAATCATTAGCAAAAATGTTGATGAGCGGGATTTTTGGATTACAGGTATATAATAGGATGCAGCCTGATCAACAAGGTCTTAAAAAAATAATACAAAATTTATTATCAACTCTGACAAAACAGTAAAGAATATAAATAAATATCGCCACCTTAAATTAGGTTACGACCCATTAAAATTAATTAAAGTATAAACAATGACACAAGCTATATTAGATATAAGTGACTTACCAAAATTTTCAAAAATAGAAATAAATGATATTGAACCAGCAATAGATCAAGTTATAAAAAATAGTAAAGAGAAGCTGGATATCTTGTTAGAAAAAAATGTAAATATAGATTGGCGGACTCTAAATAAAACATTAGAGCAGATGGATAATACTCTATCTAGAGTATGGTCACCTATTAGTCATATGAATTCTGTTGTAAATAGTGAAGAATTGAGAAAGGCGCATGATATATGTGTACCAAAGCTAAGTTCATATTCAACAGAACAATCACAAAATAGTAAATTATATAAAGCGTATAACAGAATAAAAGATAGCGATGATTTTGCTAAATTAGATAAAGCCAATAAAAAAGCAATTGAAAATTCTTTACTACAATTTCAATTAAATGGCGTGGCATTGGCTGAAGATGATAAAAAGAAGTTTAAGGAAATTAAGCAAAATCTGTCAAGCTTAAAATCAAAATTTGAACAAAATGTAATGGATGCAACACAAGCATTTCAGATACATATAGAAGAAGAAAGTGAATTATCTGGCCTACCAGAATTTGTTAAAGAGATGGCTGCACAAGCAGCGCAAGAAGAAGAACTTAAAGGCTGGTTGTTTACACTCGATGCACCTTCGTATATTGCGGTAATGACTTATTCTGATGTAAGAGAATTTCGGCATGAAATGTATAATGCCTTTACTACAAGAGCTTCTACAAAAGGCCCAAATGCAAATGAATTTGATAACAGTAAGGTTATGGAAGATATACTTGCATCAAGGAAAGAACTTGCGAATATACTAGGTTATAAAAATTATGCAGAAATTTCTATTGCTAATAAAATGGCAGAAACAACTGATGATGTTATTAGCTTCTTAAATAATTTAGTAAGTAAATCTAAACCGCAGGCAGATGCTGAATTTGATACTTTAAAATCATATGCAAAAAATTACTGTGATATCAGAAAAATTGAAGCGTGGGATATCATGTATGTATCTGAGAAATTAAAGCAAAGAGAATATGGCATAAGTCAGGAAGAGTTAAAGCCCTATTTCCCAGCGCCAACAGTAATTAGTGGGTTGTTTGAAATTGTAAATAGATTATACGGGATTAAAATTACAGAAAAACAAAACATCGATGTTTGGCATAATGATGTTAAGTTTTATGAAATAGAAGATGAAGATGGAAATATTCGAGGTCAATTCTATTTAGATTTATATGCACGAAATAATAAACGTGGTGGAGCATGGATGGATGAATGCATCAGTCGCATGAAGTGCGGAGATAATGTTCAAACACCAGTTGCCTATCTTACATGTAACTTGACACCACCAGTGGGTAACAAACCTGCATTACTAAATCATGATGAAGTCACTACCCTATTCCATGAATTTGGTCATGGGCTACAACATATGTTAACAAAAGTTGACCACCTATTTGTATCAGGTATTAGCGGGGTTGAATGGGATGCAGTTGAGTTACCAAGTCAATTTATGGAAAACTGGTGTTGGGAAAAAGAAGGTTTATCACTTATTTCGGGTCATGTAGATACTGGCGAAAAATTACCTGAAGATTTGTATGATAAATTATTAAAAGCAAAAAATTTCCAGTCTGCAATGATAATGGTTAGACAGTTAGAATTTGCATTATTCGATTTTCGTTTACACATGGAGTATGCAACGGAAAATTTTAAAAATATCCAGGCATTATTAAATGAGGTAAGGCACCAAGTGGCTGTTATTATTCCACCTGCATTTAATCAATTTCAGCATGGCTTTTCACATATATTTGCAGGTGGATATGGAGCTGGATATTATAGTTATAAATGGGCAGAGGTATTATCAGCTGATGCTTATTCGAAATTCGAAGAAACAGGTATTTTTAATGAAAAAACTGGTAGGGAATTTTTACATGCGATTTTAGAAACTGGTGGTTCGGAAAAAGCTATGGAACTATTTAAGCGCTTTAGAGGACGAGAACCTAAAATAGATGCATTGCTTAAACACAGTGGATTAATGAATTAGGACTAAATTGTAGAAAAATATTATTAGATAAGACATAAAAAAAGCACTATTAGTGCTTTTTTTATGTCTATGTAAAAGAGAAATTAATTAGCATTTAGTTTTGATATTTCAGCGGCTAATTCATCCTGAGATTGTTTGGCTTTAAATTGTTGCCAAAGAGCAGCATCATTTCTCATGCTTGTTTTGAGTGCCTTTTCTGTTGCTTTTTGTACACTATCCTTATTCATACCAACTAATACGTATAAGTTACCAGTAGGACTGCTTCGTGTTTTAATAATTTTTGTGCCTACAAGAGTTTGGTTAGTAATTTGTTTAGTAACAGAAGTCATTACTTTATCGACAGTTTCTGAATCAGCCTGACCTGTAGTTTCAATATATTGTTTAACTATATTGCGAACTTGTACCTGCATGTTTTGTGCAAGTTGAATACGTGCTGAAGTCGCAGCCATGCTCTTCATATAATCATATCCGGCACCGGATTTTGTAGTTGAGCCAATAGCAGTAAGCTCAACACCCTTAACAGGTTGATCACAAATCCACCCCGGTGCAGCCGTATCCGGCGTATCAGGGAATACACAGTCAGAAAAATCTTCTTTGGTGCTGCTACAAGCCGTTAATAATGCGAAGGAAGCGCTTAAAGTAATAATATAGACTGGTAAACTCATTGTAATACTCCAGATGATTTGGATACCGTTTAGTTCATGATAGCGAATAAGTTAAAAGAGAAGCTAAGATAAATCAATTAAGGCCGAAATTAGTAACTTTAAGTACTGACTCATTAAATCACACTATCAACTATAAAGAATAAGAAAGTAAATGATTGCAATAGTTCAAAATTGTTGGAAGTCTTAATCAGATAAACAAGCAGCGACGACGCATTGGTTGCGACCATTATCCTTTGCCTTATATAAGGCCTGATCTGCTCTTTCAAATACCTTTTCTACAACATCCCCTTCATTAAAGCTGCTAATACCACAGGATACTGTAATGGTGACGGCATCACCGTGATAATGGAATCCGCAATTTTCTACTTGTTCGCGTAGGTCATTAACCAAACGTAAAGTTTCCTCCTGTTTTGTACCAGGAAGTAACATCACAAATTCTTCTCCGCCATAACGAGCTAAGAAATCAGTCGTGCGAATACGCTTGTTGAGCAATTGAGCAACAGTTTTTAAAACCTTATCTCCGGCTTTATGGCCATAGGTGTCGTTTACCTTTTTAAAGAAGTCGATATCCCATATAGCTAAACTTAATGGTGTTTTAAAACGCTTCCATCTTGAAATTTCATCTTCAACACGTTTTTCATAAGAAAGCCGATTAGGGATAGCTGTTAAGGCATCAAACATGGCCTGTTTATTTTTTTCAATTACAATTTGTTTTAATGACTCGGCTTCTTTTTCCAGAGACAGCATACGTGTCTGCATCTGATATACCTGTTGTTGAGACTCTTCAACACGGGTAACTTCATATTCTCGATAATCGACAATATGTGAAGATATATTGTCGAGTTTTGCATTCACACTATTTTTTAAATTTACTAATTCAGTAGCTTGATCAACATCCTGCCTAATATCACTTACATTACTGTTAATTGTTTTATCGAATTCTTCACCTTTTGATTGAGCAGTTTTTAGATTATTAGTTTCTAACTGTAAAAACTGATCCATAGTTTTTAAGCGAGTTGTCACCTGCT
>Ga0316209_1002296_pt1 | contig 15773 bp, 12 predicted proteins | sample 6monopyrite_MG_FD_204945 | JGI IMG/M metagenome (GOLD analysis project Ga0316209, IMG submission 204945) | Microbial mat bacterial communities from mineral coupon in-situ incubated in ocean water Damariscotta River, Maine, United States -... | ecosystem: Environmental > Aquatic > Marine >...
ACGTTTCATTAGAACAACAAATTGAGCAGTTAAAAAGTCAAGTCAATTTTCTCCAGAAAATCATTGACAAATCAAATATAACAGAAGAATAGCAAGGTTTTACGAGAAATTGGGTTTTCCTTTGAGTCATTTGGCAGAGTCAATAAAAAAAGCAAATTATTTTAACATCATCCAAACTTTTTGCTTAACTTAATTTAGATGATGCTAAAAAGCCAAACATTCGAAAGTAATCAAATTGCCGATTTTACCGAACGATTTATTAACCAGACCAATCGCTCTATTTTCCTTACTGGAAAAGCTGGAACAGGGAAAACGACTTTACTCCACAAAATAGTTCAATCGACCTATAAGCAAACGGTCATTGTTGCACCAACTGGAATTGCGGCATTGAACGCTGGCGGAGTTACCATCCATTCGTTCTTTCAGTTGCCTTTTGGTGGATTTATTCCTGATTTTAATGTTGATGCTCAATTTACGCAATACGTAAAATTGGAAACAAAATCAACCTTAATGCGAAACTTCAGAATGAACGCTACTCGAAAAGCAATCATACGAAATTTGGAGTTGTTGATTATCGATGAGGTGAGTATGTTGCGAGCAGATATTTTAGATGCCATCGATTGGACCTTGAGAAATGTACGCAAAATCAACAAACCGTTTGGTGGCGTGCAAGTTCTATTTATAGGAGATTTATTACAGCTTCCACCTGTAATTAAGCCACAAGAGTGGTCGTTTTTGAGCAAATATTACAACGGCATCTATTTTTTCAATGCACTTTCTATTCATGAAGCACCTCCATTGTATATTGAATTGGAAAAAGTGTATCGACAGGAGGATCAGGACTTTCTCGACATTCTAAATAATCTTCGGAACAATAAAATTACGAAAGAAGATATTGAGGTGTTGAACAAATATGTGCAACCGGATTTTGATGCAACGAAGCATGAAGATTATATTACACTGACCACTCACAATAACGATGCCGATAGAATTAACAAAGAGGCGCTAGGTAGATTGACGACTAAATCGAGATTTTATGATGCCGAAATAACAGGTTCATTTCCAGACAACTTGTTTCCAATAGAGGAAAAAATGGAGTTGAAAATAGGCGCACAAGTGATGTTTATTAAGAATGACATTTCACCCAATAAAGCATTCTATAATGGAAAAATGGGTAGAATAATTGCGCTAGAGAACGATGAGGTGAAGGTCAATTTTCCGCAAGAAAAGAAAACAATAAGCGTTGATAAATACGAATGGAATAACATTCAATACACACTAGACCAAACCACTGGAGAAGTAGAAGAAAAAACGCTCGGTACCTTCGTGCATTATCCATTGAAGTTGGCCTGGGCGATTACAGTACATAAAAGTCAAGGCTTAACTTTCGACAAAGCAATTTTAGATGTTTCCAAAGTGTTTGTTCCCGGACAAGCATACGTTGCGCTTTCTAGATTGCGTTCTCTTAAAGGCATGGTTCTTTTGAAGCCGATACAAATGAATGGCTTAAACAACGATGCAAATGTTGTGGAGTACTCAAAATCGAAAGTAGGTGAAGCGGTTTTAACGGATCAATTAGACAGTTCTACTCACAAGTTTTTATGGGATGAATTAATGACAACTTACGATTGGGTGGATTTAGTGAATGCTTGGCAAACACATGAGTCAACCTATAAAAATCAAGGTTCTAAGACACTTAAATCTAAGAATAGAAGCTGGGTCAATCATCAAGTTAGTCAGTTGCAAGCAACAAGTGAACCGGCACGAAAGTTCCGAAACGAATTAACACGGTTGTTCAACGACAAAAAAATTGACTTACAGTACGTTCATGAGCGAGTTGATGCTGGTTTTAACTACTTTTTCAAAATTTTAGATGCTATTTTGTATTCTAATTTGAAGAAGATGGCAGAATTGCAACAGCAAAGAAACACCAAGCAATACAATGAAGAGCTAGAAGATTTGGATGTACTACTGACGGAAGTTGTCCTCAAGTTAAAAAAGACAAATATCCTCGTGCAATCCATAAAAGATGGTCGTTTTATTGAAAAGTCAACCATTTGGACGACTGAATTGAAAAATTACAAAGTGACTAAAATAGAATTAGTCAAAAACGAGATTAGAGCAACGCATTCTACCTTTGATTTCGACACAGATTTTGTACAACTCAAAACCAAAACGAAGAAAAAGAAAGCAACAAAGAAAAGTAAAATTTCTACCTATGAACAGACATTGGTTTTACTAAAAGAGGGCAAATCTATAGAAGAAATAGCCAGAGAAAGACAGCTTTCTAAAGGAACCATTTCAACACATTGCGCACGATTGATTCAACAAGAAAAACTAGAATTGACACAGGTAATGGAAGGGAAAAAAATCAGTGCTCTGTTTGATCTTTTCGAGGAATACGACGGCGGATCTTTGAGTCCTTTAAAAGAACAAGTCGGCAGTAAGTTCTCTTGGGATGAACTCAAATTATACCAAGCGAGTTTGTTGGTATAGGTATCATTTTTTAGGGAGAATAAAGTCTTTTTCGCAAAAATCAATTGATTTTTGCGAAAAAGAGAACGAATGTTTTTGATGCGTAATTGGTGGTAAATTTTTCGTTACTGTTACTTACTTTGCTTTTTTCTAATTCCAAAAACTTTCGTACGAACTACTTTTCATTATGTCTATTTTAAATATTCCTTCCTTGCTTTTAGTTAATACCACACTATCAAAACCTAACTCATCTAATTTTTCAATTGTTGCTAATTCTCCTTCTTTTAATTGTAATACCGTTCTTAAAAGCCAATCTGACAAAGCTCTATTAGGGTTAGTCATTAACGCTTTAGAGTTTTCTTGACAAACTTTTGCTTCAAAAACCTCCCCTGTTGGAATCTCTAAATCAAAATGTACATCTCTTGCAGGAAAGAAAAATGGATATTCTTTATGAATATCAATCGGTATTGGGATGTAAATTTCTCCGAAATCTCTTTCCCTACCACCTGCATTCCACTGATTCAGCCCACTTTTTTCAAAAACAAACTTTTCTTTTGACTTAATACCATAAAGAGGTAAAACAATGTAATTATCACCCTTTACAAGTGTATGTGTTGCTGGTCTGAATACTTTTCCAGAGAATAAATCGAGTAATAGACTATAGGGGTCTTCAATTATATCAACCGGTAATCGAAAAGCATTTTGAGGAATAATAAACTTTCTAAATAATGTGCTTTTTGAGTAATTAAAAGAATAAAAATTGTGCCCGTCTTCGAACTGTAAACTTGCTTTATTTTCCTTTACAGAATGTATATTTGCAATGTCTATTTGGTCATAATCAGTTTCAAAAAGCAATATTTCCTTTTCTCTTCTTGCTACAATATGATAAAGTGCAGATTTTATGTCATAAACTCTATTTGCTAAATCAATTCTGTCATTTCTGTATTCTCCTAATTTAAGAGCAAGGTCTTTTCCTTGATAGTTTTTTAAAACTCTTGATAGGCTGTTAAATTCAGCAACCTTTTCTGTACTATTATCATTTTTAGAAATGAAAGTTTTCAATCCAATTCCCACTGAATTAAAGTCAGCATCAAATGCAGTATCTGAACGAGATAAATTATTTGCATTAAAGCTCTTACAGAATATGTTTTCGGCAACTCTGTAATTTATGAATGGAACAGCGCTTTCACTAAAAAGCCCTGAAATCTTAGAAACGGCAGAAAGTAATGTTAAATAATCGCCATTATTTTCAATATCCATTTCGGCGAATGATTTCATAAAACTTTGGTTATTTCGTTCGCAATTTTTTCAATTAAAGTTGTAGTTACGGAATTTCCTGCTTGTGTATATAATCGTCCATTTGCAAGGTTTGGTAAGATGTAGTTTTGTGGATAACCTTGAAAAGAAAAACATTCTCTTGGAGTGAGTTTTCTAATTCCATAATCATCTTTAATTAATGGAACATTGTGTCCGCCAGTCCCCATATTAGCTGTTAGAGTTGGGCAAACATTACTTTTGTTTTCTCTAACATATTTCCTTCTCCATTGATAAACAGTGTCTTTTGAAACCATATCTTTTTCTAATGCCGAAAAGTATTGGTGCTCTTTGGGGTAATAATACCTGTCTTCCTGTTTGCCTATTTCTAAAATATCGTGGATAGTTTTTGTAAGCTTTATTTTTTCGGGAAACTTGAATCTTTCAAAATTTGGTACTTGTTCAGGGTCAAATGCAACAATAAAAACACGCTCTCTATTTTGTGGAATATTAGCGTGAGTCATTGAGTTTAAAACAGAACTATAAACTTTATATCCTAACTTTTCTGTTAAAACCTCTATGATGACTTCAATTGTTTTACCATCATCATGAGAAATTAAGTTTTTTACATTTTCGAGAAATATAGCTTTAGGTCTATGTTTATTAATAATTTTTTCTATATCAAAAAATAACGTTCCCCTTGTATCTGCAAATCCTTTTCTGTTCCCCGCAATCGAAAAAGCTTGACAAGGAAATCCTGCACAAATTATATCAAACTTTTCGGGTATGTAATTTTTAGTAGCTTCTTTTGTTATATCTCCAAATGGTATTTCTCCAAAATTTTCTCGATAAGTTTTCTTTGCTGCATTATCCCATTCGCTTGTGTAAACACATTTTCCACCAATATTTTGTAGTGCTAATCTAAAACCCCCAATCCCTGCGAATAAATCTATAAATTTAAAAGTGTAGTTTTTAGGTGTTGGAAAAGGTACATTTTCTACCTCAAAGAGTAATTGTTGTAAAGCTTCTTCTTCAACAATTGAAATGTTTTCATTCTGTTTATATTCAACAAAGTTTTTTATCACTTTGCAAGCATCTTTCTCGTAATGTTTTGAAACTCCATTATGAATGTTGTGTAAATAATGAGTAATTATTGCTTTACCTTCAGGGTCGTCAGGACTAATTTGATAGTTTTTATTATCAAATTGTTCAATACTTATTGTTAATCCCATTTATTCAGTTTTTCATTTTCCATGTTAATAACAAAGTAACATTTTTTTTATGAAATTTAGAAGAATTTTATAGAGTTTCGCTTTTTTGCGTTACACTTAACACTAGAACAACCCAAACATGTACATTATCCCCTCGTGTTTTCTTTCAAATATAACAAAACTATCCCTTAAAAAAGGAAATTTTTAAAAGGCAATGGTGGGGATTGCTACTTTTACTTTAATTTAAAACGCTTAAAAATACCTGACATACAGCTAGTTAGATTTATTTTTGAAAAACGGAGTTATGACAACCTCCGAGGATGCCGTTTTTTGTAAGTCGGATTTAAAAATCAAGAAAAACGTTTCACTAATTTACCTCATCAAATAGCATAACCGAAGATTGGCGTCTATTATTTTTTATCAAAGACCTTTTTCTCTCCAAACATGCCAACTTTAAACAAGCGTTTCACTTCTTTTTCATTGGGAGAAAGAATAACCAATTCATAGTCGGGTTCTTGAACGGATTCTTGGTCGTTGATGAATTTAAAAAGCTTCGTGTCAAAATCATAATCGAAATAAGCAATGGAAAACTTTCCTCCCGAAAACGAAATGTTTAGAGGAATGTAACTCCCGTTTTCAAATACATTCACCATATAATTACCATAAACATCGACTTCTTTAAGAACGTTTTGACTACCCTCGCCAACAATTACCTCTTTGTTTTGTATGCCAAAAAAGTAATATTCTCCCTTTAAAATACAGGGCAATGAGTCATTTTCTATTACTCCCAGAATAAACCCATTGCGAATGGTGTATTTTGATGATTCGCGAATTGTTTCTCTACTTACAGAAGAAATATTGGTAGAAACCAACGCAATTCCGTCTTCATTTACTTCATAATGACTAGGTTGCTCAATGGAAGAGTAGGTTCCATAATATTTTGGATCTACACGCTGTAAATTTATCTCTTCTAAAGGAAGAGGATTCGAGAAATAATACGATTTTTGAGAAAACGAAATAAAACTCAACAAAAGACTTGCAACTAAACCAACTATTTTCATAACTTATATATGTACGAGGATAAATTTAACAAAAACTAAACCACCTAAACAAATAGCATGCAAAAAAGATGGCAAGTAAAAACTCCACAAGAAAGTACACTTGTAGAAGACTTTCGTTCAACGCTTAAAGTTGATCCAATCGTTGCGGAGTTACTTTTACAAAGAGAAATCAACAATTTTGAGGATGCCCAAGCATTTTTTCGACCAAGTTTAGATGATTTGCATGACCCCTTTCTTATGCAAGACATGGATGAAGCCGTTGAACGTTTACAAATGGCCATTGATGATGGACAACGTGTTATGCTTTTTGGCGATTACGATGTAGATGGAACAACAGCAGTCGCCCTTATGTATTCTTTTCTCAAAGAAACTCTCCCCATTGATTTTTATATTCCTGATAGATACAAAGAAGGATATGGACTGAGCAAAACAGGTATAGACGTCGCGAAAGAAAATGGGGTGGACTTAATTATCTCTTTGGACTGTGGAATTAAATCAACTGAAGAGGTGTCCTACGCAAAATCAAAAGGAATAGATTTTATTATTTGTGATCATCATACGCCGGGAGAAAAGTTACCCGATGCTATAGTTTTAGACCCAAAAAGAACAGATTGTAAGTACCCTTACAAAGAACTATCAGGATGTGGCGTAGGATTTAAACTTTTACAAGGACTATGTGAGAGCAATAACTGGGGAACAGATAAATTATTTGAATCTCTGGACTTATTGGCCGTAAGTATTGGTGCAGATATTGTACACGTAACTGGGGAGAATAGAATTTTGTGTTATCACGGAATGAAACGACTCAATGAAAATCCTCGGCTGGCTTTTAGAGAGCTACTTACCCTAGCAAAAAAAGAAATGCCGGTAAGTTTAACTGATGTGATTTTTTCCATTGCACCAAGAATTAATGCTGCAGGCAGATTACGTTCGGGTCGGTATTCGGTAGAATTAATGATTTCCGAAGAAAGAAATGAAATTCATCAATTAGCAACAGAAATTAATGAAGACAATCTCGAAAGAAGAGAGTTGGATAAGTTAATTACCGAAGAAGCATTGGAACAAATTGAGAAGAATAAAGAGAATGAGAGCAAATTTTCGAATGTCGTTTTTTCGGAGAATTGGCATAAAGGAGTAGTAGGGATTGTTGCATCAAGAATTATAGAAAAACATTACAAACCGAGCATCGTTTTAACACTGTCAAATGGTTTGATAACGGGATCAGCTCGATCAATAAAAGGATTTGATGTGTACAAAGGCCTGTTAAAATGCGAAGATCTACTCGAACAGTTCGGTGGACATACCTTCGCAGCAGGAATGACCTTGAAGCCAGAAAATTTAGATGCATTTAAAGTGAAATTTGAGCAGGTCGCTTCAGAATCATTGTCGAAAGAACTGATGGTGGAGGAACAAATAATAGACATTGAACTTAGTTTTAATCAAATATTTAGCCCAGAAGAAAACAGAATGAAAGTTCCTCGTTTAAAACGCATTATTTCTCAGTTTGAACCACATGGACCCGAGAACATGAAGCCTGTTTTTATTAGTAAAAATGTTTATTCTACAGATGTTCGTGTTTTAAAAGACACTCATCTAAAATTATCGATGACGCAACCAGAGTTTGATGTTGTCATCGAAGGAATTGGTTTCAATATGGCCGACAAAAAAGACATCGTTTCTTCAGGCATGCCATTTGACATTGTTTATACACTCGAAATTAACCGATGGAGAGATAGAGAAACGGTTCAGATGAACATCAAAGACATTCGTGAAGTAATTTAACGTTCACAGACAAATAGAAGGACTCACCATTTATAGCTAGCACATTTGAGGTATAACTAGAATTAAAAAAAGTCAAATGTAAGATTTTTACATTCGACTTTTTGCTGAGTACATATTTCTTAATGACTTAAGATATAGTCTGTTAAAGCAGTTCTTTCTTCAGCTGACATTTTTTTAGTTATTTCAACTTGAGGAGCCATCAACACCGCTTGTTCAGGATCAATAATAGGGTCAGATTCTCCATTTAAAAAGCTAGCTAAAGTTGCTTTGTCGCCGGCATAACCTTCCGAAATTGCAATTAAGGAAGGTCCAATAACCTTAGTGTCTTTTTGGTGACAAGCAACACATCCATTTTCGCCAAAAAGTTTTTCTCCTGTAGCAGTATCAACCTCGTCACTAACAATTTCTTCTTCAATTCCCTCAATAACTTCGTCAATTGTTTCTGCTATAACGTTTTCTTCTATTACTTCGGAGTTTTCTACAGAATTGGATCCACACGAAACGATAGTGAAAGATAGAAATGCTAATGTTGTTGCGATGCATAATGTTCTTTTTTTCATTTTCATTTTTTTAAATTAAATGGCACGATTGCCTTTGTGTTATCACAAAAGTAATCATTAAAATTACGCTGAAACCTGATTTAAAGCATTGGATATATCCGAAATAATGTCATTGTAATTTTCCACACCAATTGATAAACGCACCAATTTTTCTGTGATATTCATTACTATTTTGTCTTCTCTAGTTTTGATTCAAATTCTTCAATGAATTTAGAACATTTGATTTCAAACACAGAAGACAGTTGAAAAATCCAATAGAAGGTAGGACTTATTTCTCCTCTTTCTAAACGAGAAATGTTTTGGAAGTTATTATTCATTCTAGAGGCAAGTTCAACTTGTGGCCAATTCATCGATCTGCGCTTCTCAGCTACAAATTTACCAAATTGAATATTGAACTCTGATTTTTCCATCCACAGCAAAAAATGGATTTAGAGACAAAAACATGTAACCGTATATGGTTATTTTTGTTATGTTTGCATTTAATTTACAATAATAAAAATAATATGAAGCAGTTATTATTTACGCTAATGGGGCTTTCAATTCTGTCTATTTCGTATGGACAAGACCACAACAATGAAGATCATGATCAAATACCCAAAAAGGATTCTCCATTGATGAGACTTGTAAAGAACAAAGTCGACAAAAAAATCAACTTTAATAGTATTGACCTAAGCGAATACGAAAACACAACAGACTATGACCTTGATAGGAAAACAGATTTTGAATTATTAAAACGTTGGGCAAAACTAACAAGAGATGTTAAAAGTAGCCTAGATACTGATAGTGTTATGATTGATGGGATGACTTTTTATTTCTACGGTAATAATAGTTTTGTTTCTTTGGGAAAAATTGACTTACAGATTGGCTCGCAAAGAATAGATGATGCGAATAAGTTTTTACTAACAGAAAACTATGATATGATCTCATCTAGCGGAGATACAGTTGTAACATATAAAAACCTTTACTATACTTTTTTTAAGGATGAATTATTTATAATGGATGTTTTTGCAAAACAAAGACTTCTTAAAGGAAACTTAACTCAAAATTTTGAAGGGATTTCATTCAATGAGAATGTTAATGGACTTTCTATTTTTATTTCTCCTAATCCTGCGACGGATAATACGGAGATCAGGTATGAGCTTATAGAGGGAGGAGAGATTCAAATACAAATCATGAATGCACAAGGAACACTGAATAAGACAATTGTTGCTGCACAAAGAAAAGAGGAAGGCATATATAAAGAGATTATTAGTTTAAGAGACTATTTACCTGGGGTATATACTGTTTCAGTTATATTTAAAAATAAAAGGTACTCATCTACACTTATAAAACTATAGTTATGAAAGAAAAATTTAAAAAACGAATTTGCTTATTAGCTATTTTTTTTAGCTTATCTGCAGTAGCTCAAGAAACGTATCCTTGCCCAACAAATGGAAATGCAGAGAGTAATAACTTTGTTAATTGGCAGACATATAACTCAACCGCTGAAGACCCACAAGATTTAGGGGCCTTTACAAGTGGTTTTTCCAACCAAGCTTTTGGAGTTCATAATTCTAGTACTACTTATCCTTTAACAGGTGTCCCAATGTTAGTTAATGGAGTAGATCAGAATGGGAATTTTCCTGTTCCAAGTGAAGGCACATACTGTTTTAGTGTTGGTAACAATGCTGCTGGCGCAGGCGCCCAAGCGATGAAATATACATTTACTGTAACTAATGCTAACAAGATTTTTAAAATGCGCTATGCTTTGGTTTTAGAGGACCCTGGACATCCCTCCGGAGAGAATCCTGCTGCTTGGTTTTATTTTATTAAAGGAGGAACTTCAGGAGTGTCTCCTAGTTTATCTAGCTTTCCAATTTTTGGGAGTACAATTAAAAGTTTTGTAGCAGATTTAAGTGATCCCTTTTATGATAATAATGGAGTTGTTGTTTATAGAGATTGGGAGTGCTTAGAGTTTGACCTCTCTGCCTATGTTGGGCAAACTGTTTCTTTTGTTGCTATGGCAAGAGATTGTCCCCGATCAGGTCATTTTGGTTATATGTATATAGATGGACTGTGTACAGAATGGCCAGCAACAGCTGTTGCTTCATTGAAAAAGGACATCTATTGTCTTGAAGAACCAATTATTATGAATGGTTCCTTATCTGAAGGAGAAGAGAGTTATTTTGTAGAGGTGTTGGAAATTGACCAATGGTACAATCCAATAAGTGGTGGACTTGTTCTAAATGATTGGTTTGTTGCGCAGCAGGCACCATCTAATTTTAATATTTCAAGTTTCTTAGCAGTTAATGGGAAAGAATTGGAGTGTGGTAAAATGTATAAAATAAAGCTAGCTGTTAGTAACAAGTGCTCTGTATGGAATGAGACAAATAATTTCATTGAAATAGTTTGTCCAGAAGTAGATGCGGGACTAGACATCGAAGTTTGTTGTGTTGGAGAGGGGTTAGTCCAAGATTATCAGTTAGGACAAGCTCCTATTGAAGGGAACTCCTACTCTTGGACGTCTATTCCTTCAGGTTTTACTGCCAATACGTCTACTATCAGTGTGGTTGATGGACAAAACATTGCATATATTCTCGAAATGACACAACCCGATGGGTGTATAGGACGAGATACAGTTGTATTTCGTATTACGCCAAACGACTATGCCTTAAGCTTGACAAAAGAGTATAACCTTTGCGATTACGCTCCTTTTGTAACGGCAACCTTGAATTCAAATAATTGCCAAGCAAGTTCTGAATTTGCAGATAATTTTGGACAAACAGATAGTGGTAATATTAGTTGGTATTATTCACCAGCAGGAAGTACATCGACTAATTTGATTGGAACTGGAGAAACCATCCAAGCTCCTAATGCAGATGGAATTTTAACTTGTAAATATGTTAACGTTGAGTGTAACTTCTCAATTACCGAAACAATTCCCTTGTATTATAGACCTGGTGGACCTGGGTTGATTGCACCGAACTCTTTTACGCCAGATAATGGACAATTTAATAATGTTTTTAGAATACTAGAATTTGGACCGAATGCTCCCATAAATATTGGTGATGGACCAGCGTATGGGATTTCAGATTTCAGGCTACGAATTTGGAATAGATGGGGTGATAATTTTAAAACAGTTACTAAGGCAGATGCAGGAAGAGCTTCAAATGAAAACCCAATGCAAGGTGATATTTTTTGGGATGGTACAGGTGCAAATGGACTTATTATGCAAGATGGTGTTTATGTCTATACTTTAGAAGTAAAATATTGTGGACAGGACTTTTTTCAACGTGTCTGTATGGACGGTTCAGAAACGGATGTATGTGTCAGGTGGTTTTGGATTTTCTGTATCGAAAGAATAGCAGGATGTTCAAAGACAGTAACACTTATACGATAATACGGAATTTGGCGTTGTTAAGTATATATGAAAGTAGTTTTGTCTTTTCTTGGTGCTGTCTTGTTATTAAATTTTGGACTGATCGCTCAAAACGAAACATATAACTGGGTGGTTAGCCCAAATTCAATTATTAATTTTTCTACGGGCTCTCCTGTTTTGACTGCTGGCGTTACATCTGCAATTTTTTATGAATCAAATGCTACGGTGTCTGATGAAAATGGAAATTTATTGTTTTACTCAGATGGAGATACAGTAAAAGGAATCAACAACATAGCACTGGTTAATGGGGAGAATATATCTTCTAAACCGGGAGTTTTTCAACTATCAAATACTCAAGGTGCTTTATTCATAAAGAAACCGAAATCTGACAGCATATATTATCTTTTTTCTTTAGCAAGTTCCAATGGGAGCTTTAATTCTAAAGGCGTGCTTAGTTATTCTATCATCAACACAAATTTAAATGGAGGTTTAGGAGCGGTTGTTTCAAAGAAAAACCTTCTGCTAGAAGACACCTTGTCTGAAAAAATGACGGCAACGAAACACTGTAATAATATAGATTATTGGTTGGTTATTGTTAAGTATAAAATATTGAATTATATTGGAGATGCTGTCAATGATTATGAAATTGAGTTTCAAAGCTTTTTAGTGACAAAAAATGGTGTGCAAAACTCACCAATCAAGTCATCTATCACTACTAAGTGTCCATTATTAGGACAGATGAAATTTAATAATAAAGGTGATGAAATTGCTTTTGCAGAGAATAATTATTTGTCACGCTTTTCTTTTGATAATTCTACAGGCAAAGTGCAATTGAAGACAGTTCATTTTTTACCTCTGGAAAATGGATATGGTATAGAATACTCACCGAATGATTCTCTAATTTATATAAATGAAAAACAATTTCACCCCTACTCTAATACTCTAACACAATTGCAAAATTATTCAATGCCAGCTCAACTGCAAAGGGCAAATGATGGTAAAATTTATTTTTATTCTATTCCACAATCAGAAATTATGCCTTCTGTTGGAGGTGCTGGAGCAATTCCTAACAATTATATTTTCGCTCCCAATAGTGATATGATTTCAAATATTGGAGTCATTGACTCTCCAAATAACTTAGGGGTTAATTGTTTATATACTCCAATTATTCTTTCTATAAACCACCCAAACAACTATCAAACTTATGTTGCTTTACCTAACTTCCCAAGCTACTATTTCAAAAACAACATAAGTGATTTTACCTATTCTGGAACTTGTAATGGTGAAGCTTTTCAGTTTACTTTAGTAAACAGTGTTAATGCTGACTCAATCGTATGGTATTTTAACGACACAGGATCTGAAGTTACTTCAGATACAGCTAATTATATATTCTCTACCTCAGGAGAATGGCAAGTTACCGTTGAGGTATATCTGAATGGCATTGTTTATCAAGGCACACAATGTGTTTCCGTTTGTGGCGCTAATTCTGTAAATTTACCAAGTGTTATAGACTTATGTAAAACGGAGCCTCATTTTGTAAACGCACTGAACACTTGTGCTGTTAGCTATTTATGGAATACAGGTGATACAACATCTACGATTTACATCAATGAAGTTGGGAGTTATATTCTCACAACAACAAATGAATGTGGTGTTTTTTATGATACAATAGAAGTGTTTAAAAGTGACGATTGTAATGTTATTTATGAAATACCCAACGTGATAACGGCGAATGGCGACCAGATAAATGACATTTTTAGCATCAAAGTTAAGAATGCAAAAAAAATTAACTACTCTATAGTTAATAGATGGGGCAACTTGATTAACCTAGGCGAAATTAGTGTCGTTTCATCCCAAGTGTTTGATTTAAATACATTTAACCTTTGGGATGGGACAGCTAGAAGTGGAGATCTGGTTGTAGATGGCACCTATTTTTATGTAATAGAGTTTACAACAATTGATGAACGTATTATTAAAACAAACGGGTTTGTTCAGGTCGTTCACTAGCTTGATAAGGCCTGCTTAATATCCGAAATAATGTCATTGTAATTTTCCACACCGATTGATAAACGCACTAATTTTTCTGTGATATTCATTACTATTTTGTCTTCTGGATCGACATCGGCATGTGTCATTGTTTGGGGATGCTCTGCCAAACTTTCTGTTCCACCTAAAGAGACCGCCAACTTAATCAGTTTCAAGCTGTCTAAGAATGCAAACGCCTCTTTCTCTCCTCCTTTGATGTCAAAAGCAATCATGGCTCCATGAGATGTAAACTGGCGTTTAATAATTGCCTTATCTGCATCAGTGCCGTGCTTTGCCGTATTGCCTAAATAATACACTTCCTCTACTTTTGGATGGTTATTTAAGTATTTAGCAACCTCTTGTGCATTTTTTGCCTGTTGATCCATTCTAACTTTCAATGTTTCCAAACTTCTCATCAACAACCAACCCGTCCAAGGACCAGTCATATTTCCAAAAAAAGTACGAAGACCTTTTACGCGTCCCATCAATTCTTTGCTCCCTAAACATGCCCCAGCAATCACATCAGAGTGTCCCCCAATGTATTTTGTGGCAGAATAAAGTACTAAATCCGCTCCATGTTGCAAAGGATGTTGCCAAAGTGGTCCCATATACGTATTGTCAACAGAAAGAACGATTAGCTTATCTTCTGTTTGGAAATGTGTTTTGATTTCCGCACACATTTCGATATCTATTAATGCATTTGTTGGATTAGCAGGTGTTTCGATATGTATCATTGCTAATCTATCCGCACGGCCAGATTGTTCAACTCTCTTAATAATATCTTCCTTCGATTCATTGGCCAAAAAACCAACGCTTTCTATGTTTAATTTCTTCAAAAAGTGGTGAATAAAGTGATCGGTTCCACCATAAACGGGGCGACTATATAAGAGTAAATCACCTGGCTTCATAAATTCGAGCATGGCTGTTGTGATGGCAGACATTCCGCTTTCAAAAACGGCACAATCTTCTGCTTTATCCCAAAGGCAAAGACGATTTTCTAAAATTTCTAAATCAGGATTGTTCAAGCGAGAATAAATAAGGCCTAATTCTTCGTCTTTCTCTTGCTCGCGAATACCATAAGCAACTTCAAAGAATCGTTTCCCTTCCATCGCATTATTAAAAACAAAGGTTGAGGTTTGAAATATCGGACATTTTATTGCCCCTTCAGATAAGGATGGCTTGTAACCATGACTCATCATTAAACTTTCGGGTTGTAGTTTTTTGTAATCCATAATTTTAGTTTATACGAAAATAAATTAAATCTATATTTGATTTATAAAGCAGATTTTTTATCTAAAAAAGGAAAATTAATTAGATTTATTTGCTAAATTGTAGTAATTTTAAGCGAATAAGTAAGAATTATTTTCTATGGATGAGAAATTAGATAAGATTGATTTGGCCATTTTAGAATTGCTAAAAGAAGATGCTAAACAAGGTAATAAATCAATTGCTGAGCAAATTGGCTTAACGATTACTCCGACCTATGAGCGAATCAAGAGAATGGAAAGGGTAGGTATAATTGAAGGCTATTCTGCCCGGTTAAACAAGCACAAGGTGGGTAAGAAATTACAAGTTTTTTGCCAAGTTTCTCTGAAAGAACATAGTTTGGAATTATTAGAGACATTTGAACACGAAGTAGTTGAATTCAAAGAAGTTTCTATTTGTTACCACACAGCAGGGGATTATGATTACACCCTGTTAGTCGAGGTTCTTGACATGGAAGAGTACGAAAACTTTTTACGATACAAATTAACGTGTATTCGATATATTGGCAACGTACAAAGTTCTTTTGTAATGCGTGTTATAAAAGAATGAGACAAGGATTGAATGCGAGAAAGGTGTTATGCATAATCCTTAGTTCATTAAAACATTCGCCCCTTTAATCATTTACTTGGCATCTCTCTCGTAAAAGCTGGAATCCCAGTTACATCCATTCCAGTAATCAATAGGTGAATATCATGAGTTCCTTCGTACGTTAACACAGATTCAAGGTTAGCCATGTGACGCATGATAGAATATTCACTCGTAATTCCCATAGCTCCGTGAA
>Ga0316209_1002297_pt1 | contig 15771 bp, 14 predicted proteins | sample 6monopyrite_MG_FD_204945 | JGI IMG/M metagenome (GOLD analysis project Ga0316209, IMG submission 204945) | Microbial mat bacterial communities from mineral coupon in-situ incubated in ocean water Damariscotta River, Maine, United States -... | ecosystem: Environmental > Aquatic > Marine >...
CAACTTGCACCAACTACGTTTCCTACTTTTCCTGATACTCCGCCCAGGATTCCTTGTGAAATTACTCCCATAACATATTAAATTTAAAATTAAAACTCATTCGGACTTGGTACGGACTTGGTATAGATTTAAAGCAATATTTACTACTGAACACCTGCAAAATATACGCCATAAGGACAAAATATAGATGCCTTATGATGTCTTTGCATTATTCTTTATCAAATTGCTTTAAAGTGAAACAAGATTTAATATATGACACTTTTAAAACTGCCAATTTTTCAATGACATTTTTTAGCTCATTTTCTTTTTCATTAATAATAGAAACCGCTTTAATATGCTTATCAAGTTTAAAACCATTATTCATACTTAATTTTAACCCATTTTTAAGCGTGTTCCTGCAATCATCTATTGAGATAAACGGAATAACACTTCCTTTTAAATAGTAAGCGTAAAAATCGCCTATTTGCAACATCATCGATAAATGAAAAAGCATAGTTTTTTCCTTTTCGGTTTCGGCTATAACTGTAAAACAGTTAGGACAGGGATTTATCAAAGGTTTCCCGCTGTTTAGACCTTTGTTTAGAATAAAAAAGTGAGGGTTCGAGTAAGTTCTTCCGATTTGGTGTGTTTTTAGTTCAAAAGTTGACATAGCTATCCAATTTAAAATTGCTTCGCTACGCTTCGCACCATTAATTTTTTTTGAAAAGAAAAAAAGATAGCCATAGTTGTTGTGGCGTGGGTAAGGCTGTCAAGGTTTTTGGATAAAAGTTTTTTGTGCTAAAATGCTTAATGAAATAGAAAAAGGTTGGTGAAAAAAGTTTTATTCAAAACCCGTAGGGCTTGACCTTTATAGCCTTGAGCGTTGGATGAAGGAAGCCACATATATTTGCTGCCTTTTTTTATTTTAATACAATAGCTGTTAATATTATAATTACTGCAAGAATAATAATTGTAAAAACTTTTGTAGAATAAGAATCGTCACCTTCAGGATTTTCGATTTTATTACCGTTTTCATCTATATCGTGAGGAAAGAATAAATCAAATAATGATTCAATCAGTTTTTTCATACATTAAATATAACTTTTCTGGGGAATTAACTCTTAAAAAAATAGGTTTTTATAATGTGTTGAGCGATGGATGAAGCGTTTGTATGGGTAGCGTTTTAAATAGTTGTTTGATAAAACAGCATTCAAACAAGCTACTTATACAGGACATTTAGACAATAGCTTATTGCTTTTTTGAGGCACGATAAAAAGTAATGTGCTATGGCGTACTGCTAAATATTGTAAACCTATTTTTTTATAACCGCTGACTTGGGTGGCGGGGAAAAGTGGACTTTAATATTTGTTAGTGAAATGAAACAAACAAAGACTTGAGGTAAGGAATACTTGGACTTAACGATGGTTTTGTGCAGTTGAATGAGATAACGAATATTATAATAAATTAACGTAATCCTTTAATTGTTCGACTGTTTAATGCTTTTGTAAAATATCCTTATATGTTCCGATGTGAGCGTTGGCTGTGTGGATATTTTACATAATAGCAGTTATAGCTACCAAAACATAAAAACACGCCGTAGGCAACCATTGAAAAGGTTTTTGCTACTATAACTTCTATTATGTAACATAGCTTTGGGTTGTTTTTATGGCGTAATAGTTGTTTGAGCGTTGGCAATGGCTCTTTGCTTTTTTATTGTACTGATTTCTTAAAATTACTACTTTTAAATAAAATAAGCAATGTGCCATTATAGCGTTGGCTACAACTATTATGACATAAAAACAACTATGCGTTGGCGAGGGGAACAACACAAAAGACAGAGGGTTTTGAGGTACGAGAAAACTGGGTTTTGGGTTGTGGGGACTTAAAAATTGATAACAAAAATAATTTTACTTGTAAGGTAGGTGAAAATCAAAAAAGAAAAGAATTAATATCAAGCCTACAGTTAAAAAGAACACATCTTTATACTCAAATTTCTTGACAAAGTTAATTCTGCCTATTGTTGAATTAAGAGCGATATAAACCACACCTTCAATAACAATAAGTGTTGCAATTATTGAAATAATATTTAATATTAAAAGCATTTGATTATTCTTCAGTCTTTTTATTTACAGAAAATTGTCTAAATAACTCTAATGCATCATTAGGGTTTTCAATTTGTAAAGAATCCATTGACTCTTTTATCTCTTCAACCATTTTACGGTCAAACTCATTGTTTTGATAATCTATAATTTTCTGAATTAAACCATCAGAACTTATGTCTAAATTAAAATCACCATAAGATATTGTACCACCACCACCATTAATAAAGATAGTGATTAATGCTAATATAAATGCACCCTTACCATACTTTTTTATAAACTTTAACTTACCTTTTGAATTGAGATTTACTTTAACATCAAAATCATTTATATCAAAATCTAAACCATTTTTTGTATAAAATTCTTCTGTTAGTTTTAATAAATAATAACCTAATTGAAATAAATCGATAGCAGAAATATCTTCATTACGTTGGATATTAAATACAACATATTCTTCATCATCCTTAATAAAGTAATTATTTAAAGTAGATTCTATTACATTACCATATCCAGTAATGTTATTAAGAGTATTATGTGAAAAGAACATTTTAAAAAGCAAAGGTTCTAATTCGCTTCTTTTAACGTGTTTTAACCATTTAACCGATTTGCGTCTATAAAAATCACAATCATCATTTCTATTAAAATCAATCGCTAAAAGAGGCGTTTCATTTATAACACCGAAAGAAACATAATCTGAATTTTGTGATGGTATTACTACTACATCACCTTTCTTTAATTTATAAGTAAATTGATATATCTGATTAGCAATTAATCCTGGTCTTTTTTCTTCTGCGTAGGTATCAATTACGAGATTTTTTATGTTTTTTAACTTATCGCTTTCTTCATTATTTGAGCGATTAATAGTATGAATTGCCTCTAAAGAGATTTCATTATAACCAATTGCTACAAAATTTCTTTCAATAAAGGTGTCATATAAATCACCTGACAAAGTTCTTATTAACCAATAGTTTTTAATTTGTGGTATTACAGGAACTGAACTATAAAAATTATCAATACTTGATTCTAAACTCATATAAATTTATTTCATAAAATTCTGTAAATTAAGGACTTTTATCTCTATAATACAAAATTGACTATTTAATTATCCACACCATTAATAAAGGTCTTAACAAAATCTTTTATTTTTTCGGTTATTCTGGTGCTTATGGTTTCTCTTTGTAGTACGCTTGGTTGCTTTTCTAATGCTTCAATTACTTCATCCTCTGTTGCCATTCTTCCTGTAAAAAGAAAATCATTTATGATGTTTTCTACTTTATCTTGTTTTAAGGATTCTGTTTTGCTTAATTCTTGTAAGGCTTGTTTAGTTTCCTCTTGCCAATAGTTTTTAAATTCATCTTCAATAGTTTCACTATCATTTATTTTAGGTAGATTATTTTGGATGAACTTTTCTATTAAAACTCTTTTACTTCTTAATTCAGATTCTCCAGCAATTAAATCTATAATCTGTTTTTTCTGTTTTGCTTGGTCTTTTGGTTTCGCATCTTTTAATTGTGCTAATAGCTTCATTATGTAGGCTACATTTATTTCATCACGATGTATTAATTCTAATTCAAAATCAATTTCATCTAAAATAGATACTGATTCTTTTTGATTATTCGTTTTTATCTTATCGTAAAGGTCTAAATATTTGCTTGTGTAATCTGCAAACTCTTGGTCTTTCATATAAGTATCATCAAATGTAAATTCGATAAATGATGATAATATATTTTTCAATCGCATTATTTCTCTAAATGCTTTTGCAAATTCTAATTCATCTTCTTCAGTAACCAAATCATTAACACTATCTACTGTTGGTGCAATACCCATTAATACCTTATAAGCTTCGTTGAATTTCTTTACTTGCTCTTCATAAGGTGCTATTATAATTGTTTCTTGAGCGTTTTTATCTGAAAACAATGCAATAGCATCATCTGTGTTTTGCTTTAGGTTACGGAACGCTAAAATGTTTCCTTGTGATTTCTTTTCGTTTAAGATTCTGTTAGTACGTGAATAGGCTTGAATTAAACCGTGATAATTTAAATTTTTATCTACATATAGCGTATTTAAAGACTTACTATCAAATCCTGTAAGGAACATATTAACAACTAATAATATATCAATCTGTTTGTTCTTAACTCTTTTAGAAATATCCTTTTTATAGTTTAGAAACGCATTACCATCTTTTGTTGAATGTTTAGATCCAAACTGTTTATTATAATCTGCAATAAATTCATCTAATTTATCTCTTGAATGTTTATTTACAGGCTTATCATCATTTACATCTTCTTCTTGTATTTGACCATTAGCATCTTTATCTTCTTCATTTACATTGTAAGAAAAGATTGTAGCAATATTTAGTAGATGTTCTCCAGCTTCTTTTTTAGCTTTTAATAAGTCATAATATTTAATAAGTATATCTACACTACTTACACAAAACATTGCTGTAAAGGTTCTATGATGTGTTTTTCGGTTATGGTTTGCAATAATATAGTTAGTAATGGTATTTAGATAATCATCACTTTCATATACTTCTTGCTTATTAATATCTTCTACTTTGGTATCATCTACACCATCTTTAGATTTAAAAACATTGTAATACTCTATTGAGAATTTTAATACATTTTCATCTCTAATAGCATCTGTAATGACGTATTGATGCAAACATTCGTGAAATAAGTTTGCAGTTGTTTGTTTGATACTCTTTTTACTTATTGCATTTTTTACAAATATTGGTGTTCCTGTAAAACCAAATAACTGATGATTGGTAAAGAAGTTTACAATACGTTTATGCGTATCTCCGAATTGAGAACGATGACACTCATCAAATATAAAAACTACTTTTTCATCTTTTAAAGCTTCAATTTGTTTTCTAAATTTCGTCTTTGAAATAGCACTATTTAGCTTCTGGATGGTTGTAACTAATAGAGGTCTGTTATTATCTAAAAATTGACTGATAAGCATTTTGGTATTTTCTGTACCATCAATACTATCTTTATCGAATGCTCTAAATTCTCTTACGGTTTGGTCGTCTAAATCTTGTCTATCTACTACAAATACTACTTTTTTAATTTTAGGATTATGCGTTAATATCTGACTTGCTTTAAATGATGTTAGCGTTTTACCTGAACCTGTTGTATGCCATATATACCCATTTTTATCACTATTTTTTACTCTATCAATAATTGCTTCTACCGCAAAAAACTGATAAGGTCTTAATACCATTAATGTTTTGTCGCTTTCGTGTAATACTATGTATTTAGTAATCATTTTAGCGATATGACAAGGCTCTAAAAAGATACTTGTAAATGGCTCTAATTGTGTGATTTTTTTATTCTTTTCATCACCCCAAAACGATGTAAACTTAAAACTTTGCTTTTGACTGTTTGCATAATACTTGGTATCTACACCATTACTAATTACAAAAATTTGTACATAATTAAATAGTGCATTATTAAAAGCAAATGATTCTTTTTGATAGCGTTGTATTTGATTAAAGGCTTCTTTAAGTTCAATACCTCTACGTTTTAATTCTATTTGTACTAATGGCAACCCATTTATAAGAATAGTAACATCATAACGGTTTTCTCTTTTACCATTAATAGTAATTTGATTGGTTACTTGAAATTGATTTTGACACCAAAAATCTTGATTGATAAATTCTATATAAGCTTTATCTCCATTGTCTTTTAACAAAACATACTTATCTCTTAATGTTTTGGCTTTATCGAAAATATTACCTTTAGAAAGATGTATTACTATTCTATCAAATTCTGATGCTGTAAATGTGGTTTTATTATGCTTTTCTAATTGGGTTTTTAGATTGCTTAATAAATCATCTTCTGTTTTTATAACAACCGATTTATGACCTAATGCTATTAATTGGCTTATTAAATTATTTTCTAATACTTGTTCTGGTTGTGTAGTCATAATTTATACAAACATCTTTTGTAATAAACCTTTTTTAAAAGTTTGATTACTTTCTATTTTGGTATTTAATACTGTAATTTTTAAATCTATATCTGTTAAGAAATTGGCGATTTTAATTTGCTCATCAAGACAAGGAATTAAAACTTGTAAATTTTTCATATCAGAACCGTATAAATGATAAACCGTTGAACCTGAAACTAATTTCATTACATCATTTCTAAAGTGTTTGATATAATATGCCAGATATACACCTTCAATCTTTTTAATATCTTGTCGAATAATTAATACATCACCTCCCAAAATAACATCTGACTCTTTAATACAACTTGCTGTCGCTAAACCATTAGGTGTAACATCTGAAGTAGGCATTAAAACATCGTTTACCTTTGATAGTATAGTCCTATCATTATCATTTGTTCTACTAATTATATTATCAATTAACTCATTATATTTTGTAAAAAGCTCTCCATAGTGAATACACTTATATTGTCCATCACATACTATTTCACTTTTAGGCAAACCTTTTCCTTTTAAAAATTTTACTGATTTACCTAATTTGTTTTTTTGCCATAAAGGAAACTCATTACCGTTATCATCTTTAAATCGTAACTCTTGATTAAATATATTTTGCATTACACCCTTTTTGTATTGCTCTAAAAGTTCTTTCTTTTTAGTTAGTTTGGTAATTTTACCATCTACATCTGTAAGGAATGATGCTATTTTTTGTTGTTCTGTTAGGGATGGAACTATCAACTTTGTAGCTTTAATAGTCCTTAATGATAAGTTCATTATAGTACTACCGGTTAATTCTGAAAGAAAATATTTCTTAATCTTTGGTGTTTGAAGAATATAATAATAAAAATCTATAGGTAAATCCTTCTGAAGATTTATATAACAAGCACTTTTACCCAAAACAATATTTTCATTATTGTAAAGCGCAAGATTGCCAATTGTACCATTTATAGATAGTAAAATAGAATTTTTACTTAAGGGTCTTTTATGTTTTTTAAACTCCTCTAATGATACCTTTTTTGTATTTTCATTTATGCTAATTGAACCATTAACAAGATTATTACCATTTACAAAATAATATTCTCCATTTAAGTCATAATTTGGTGTCGAATGAATACCATCACTAATTTTTGTAGTGATTTTTTCTAAAACTACTTTATCCCAATCATCATTATAATACGGAAACCTCAATTCTGGTATTAATTGTTTTTCCATAATTTAAAAAGGTGTTTTAATATTTAATTCTTTACAATAGGAAGCAATACGCTTATCTGTTTCTGCTATTTCATAATCTAATGCTTGAATTTCTTCTGCAACTGTATTAATATCAATAGGTGCTTCTGCTTCAAATGTATCTACATAACGTGGTATGTTAAGATTGTAATCGTTATCTGCAATTTCTTGTAAGGTTGCTCTATGACTGTATTTATCTATGACCTCTCTATTAGTATAGGTATCTACAATATCATCAATATGGCTTGGTAATAACTTATTGTCTTTACCTTGCTTTTCAAAATGATTGGAAGCATCTATAAATAAAACATCTTCATTAACTTCTCTACATTTTTTAATTACTAAAATACAAGTAGGAATCCCTGTACCAAAAAAGATGTTTGCAGGTAAGCCAATTATTGCATCTATATAGTTCCTGTCTTCTATTAAATAACGTCTTATATGTGCTTCACTACTTCCTCTAAATAATACACCGTGAGGTAATACAGTTGCCATTATACCGTTTTCATCTAAATGATGAATCATATGTTGTACAAATGCAAAATCCGCTTTTGTTTTAGGTGCTAACTTGCCATACTGACTAAATCTATCATCTGTACTAAAAATGCCTTTTGCACTCCATTTAGCAGAAAATGGTGGATTTGCTACAATAGCCTCTGCCTTTAAATCGATAGCCATATGTTGAGGCTCTTCTAAAGTATCTTCTTGTTTAATATCAAACTCACGATAATTTACACCGTGTAAAATCATATTCATACGTGCCAAGTTGTAGGTAGTACGATTTAATTCTTGACCGTAGAACATACCAACATCATCTACTTCTTTGGCTACACGTAACAACAAGGACCCGCTCCCACACGTTGGATCATATACCGATTTTAAACGCTTTTTACGAGTGGTAACAATTTTTGCTAAAATGGTAGATACTTCTTGAGGTGTGTAAAATTCCCCTGCTTTTTTACCTGCTCTTGATGCAAATTCACCAATTAGATATTCATAGGCATCACCTAACAAATCACTTTCAGTATCTTCTAATTGAAAATCTATGGCGTCTAAATGAGTTATAATTTTTGCAATGGTTTCGTTTTGAGCTTTTACAGTTCTTCCTAACTTTCCAGAAGTTAAATCTAAATCTTCAAAGAGTTTTACAAAATCATCTTCTGATTCTGTACCCATTGTACTTTGCTCAATATTGGTAAGTATACGTTCTAAATCTTCAATGATAAAAAATTGTGTTGCTTCATCATTGTCATTAGTAACTATTTCAGAAAGATTATTTCCTTTTTGAGCAATAGAGGTAAATAATTCACTTGGTTTTAAAAAGTAACCTAATTCTTTTATACAGGCTTTTTTAACAGCTTCTACATATACTTTACCGTTATCTGAATTTTCATCTAACTGTTCATAGGTTAAATTGTCTGGTGCTAATATTTTATTGGCGTAGATGTGTAACTTTTCGGAAAGGTATTTAAAGAAGATAAAGCCCAAGATGTAGTTTCTGTAATCGTCTGCATCCATTTTACCACGTAGTAGGTTGGCAATAGCCCATAGTTGTTTCTCTAATAGTTTTTTTTGTTCTTCTGACATTGATTGGTACGGTGTGTTTATAAATGTTAAAAATATAATATTAATTTGATAAATACTTACTGATTAACTCATTTCATTTTTACCCCTGTTTTAAGGTATATTACAAGTCTTAAAAACTACTAATTTTCAATGCAATACTTTATACCTTGTTCGAGCTTATTTAAAATAATTTTTTGAGTATCAGAATAATCTATCTTTTTTAATAGTTTTAGGTATTGCGACCTTTCTTTTTTATAAGTGTGTTTATGATGCTTTTTTAAACCTAATGCCATATCTGAATTACCGTAAGTAGCTAAAATCTTTATTTCATTTGGTGTCATATTTTGGTAATTTATAATCCCTTTAACTTTAATACTGCTGTAAATATTGAGCATTTCTAAACCTAATTTTTCAAATTTTGACTTATCCATTAAATCTGATACTTGATGAATCTCTATACTTTCCTTTCTTTGATTGTAATATCTTGTATTTGCTTCAATCTCGAAACGAATAGAGCTTTGAGGTATTACAATACCGCTTTCTTGCTTTACTTGATAAGTTTTATCATAACCTTTGATATTATAATTAGTCGCCTTAAAATGAGCACCATATACTTTAGTTTTATTACGCATTAAATATGGACTAATCGACTTGTATTCTAACCAATTACCAAAAGTGTTTTCTGGAACATCGTTAATAACAACGCCTATTGCTAATTTGCTTACACTTGCAGTCTGCAAATCAAAATCAAAAGCTGTGTCAAGTTTTTTTATAGCATCTAATACTTGGGAATAAGTAAAGGCTTGATAGTTGTTATCTGAATAGAACTTTTGAAGGCTATTAGTAATGGTTAATTCTGAACCCCTTAACCATAACTTTAAGTTTTTTAAATCTGCTGAATAACTGACTACCTCATTAAAATTATTAAAACGAGGTTTCCATAGACAATTATTCCAATAAAATGTATCACGGACTCTGGTAATGGCTTGCTTTGGTAATTTGTCTAAATACTTTACTATTTTGATAGTATCGTACAAAAATTACATTTTTACTTTTTTGAAAGCCTTACGATAATTTTTTTCAAGCAGTTTTTCTACATCACTCATTCGATAATAAATTTTACTACCTATTTGAGAAAATGATACTACACCTTCATCCCTCCAAGTTTGAGCAGTTCTTTTGCTAATATTCATTAGTTGTAAAAACTCTTGATTATCTACAAATACATCTTGTGGATTTTTCTGTTTAACTTCTAATGAAGTTTTAACTTCATCAATTTTATTTAGAAGTTCGTTGTACTGGTTTTTTGATAAAATAATTGCTTCCATTTGCTTATTTTTAAATTGTTACTAAAATTATTCAGCAACAAATATTAAGCTATGGATAGGTACTTATAAGGTTGACCGCCAAAGACCTTAAATTAAGAGAAATTTAGTGAAGTGGATTGTCTTTAATGTATTGTAATGCGCTCTTTTTGAAATCATTTGAAATATTTGTAACATCTAACTTTGACTTTATTTCAAGTCCTATTTTAGAACCAATAGATTTACATAGAACGTCAAGACTTAAACCTGGTAATATATGATACTCTTTGAGAGCTTCAACAATACCTCTAATTGCACCTTTTTTCTTATCTGACAAATTATATTTACCGTTTATAGTTACAGACAAATCTTCTAATAATTTTAAAACGTAAACTTGATTTTCTTCAGATAATATACTTTCAAAATCTTTATGATTAGATTCGTTAATTAGTATAGTAGTATGTTCTGGTAAAAAAGATAGAGGTGCAATTGTTGCAGTTTCTTTAATAAATTCAGCTTCGATAGTGAGAAATTCCTTAAACAAATTTGGGTATTTATCCTCTTTATCTTTAAAATCTTCTCGTCTATCAATTAAGGTTCTAAACTTAATTTCACGATGCTTTAATTCTTTTAATCTTGATTGAATATAAATCACTTTATTACTTGGTTCAGCATTGTCTAAAATTTCTTGAAATCTTGACATACTTTTTTCAAATAATCTAATATATGCTTCTCTATGATTTAAAAAATGAAAATCCATTGGTACTGAATCGCTATACATTCTTTCAAAGAAGCCATCTAAAATTGATTGAAGCTCTGTATATATCTCTTTATCTACAACCATTTGATTCATTAATGATTGAATGACATAATGAGAACCAGAATCGTTTTTAAAATACATTGTTCGACTATCAAATAACTCGTTAAAAATATAAGCTATTTCCCAACTAATATTTAAAATTCTTTTTGCCTTTTTAATGTTTTGAATAATATCATTTAACTTATCATTTAAGATGTAATTGAATCTAATATTCTCCTTTAAAAGCTTGATATTTTCATCTCTCAATAAGAAAAACAGTTTTTTATCTTCAAATTTATTATAAGTATCAATTTGTATTTGAAGCTGTTCCCTTAAATACTTCTTAATTTGTTTATCAGAATTTGATTCATCGTTAAAACAGAAATCATTTAACTTTTCGATTTCCTTATCTGTTTCTTCTTCTGTTTCCTGTAACGCCTTTTTTAACTCTTCATCAATATCTTTAAATTCAAAAGGAATTAAAACAGAATCACCTTTAATGATTTTACGCATCCACTTTAAAACAATATCAAGTGAATAGAATATTGTATATTCATTACCTATAACACTTTTATAACCATTTTCTTTTTTGTGTAAAGGTTCTTTTAAATTTATTGGGTTTAAAAGGTTTAAATTGTTTTCATCGTTAAAAAATAATGGATAATTAATTATAAGTAACTTATCATCATAACTATTGAAATCAAAACTTTTAAAAAGGTATAATTTTGAAAGTACTTGTTTTAAGACTTTAGCATCCTTTAAACTTTTTAAAAGATCATCTTCGAGAATTGAAAGTTCTTTTGTAATAAATTCGAGAGGATTTTTTATAGTACTACAGTAATCTTGATAAGCCCTTATAATATTGACAGCATCATATTCAACTAAATCTAATAGCGACTTCATTTGCCAATCAACTATTTGATAATATTCTTTTTCTTCTGTACTATAATGTGGTGCAAAATTTTCTAAATATTTATTCTGTACACCTTTTAAAAAGTCGCTATAAGTGTATTTAGGTATGTCTTTTTCTAATTCTTCTATCTTTCTATAAATTAACTTGCTATAATCACTCAAATAAACGGATTGAATAAATTCGTTTGTTTCATCAACATTTAATAAAAAATGCCTATTTGCAAATTGAGTTAATAACCAATCATCAGAATTATTAATATAATATGGGTGAGGGTCTTCTTTTTTTAACTTTTTGATTCTTTTCTTTTCATTTACACAAATTTTTAGTTTTTGAAAATGATTTAAACCTTTGATTTTGTTTAATATATTTTGTTCAAATTCAGTATTTGCTTTCTCTTTAGCAAATTGTCGCATTTTATTAAAATGGTCTTTGACTATATTATTGATTGGTTTATTCAGCATATAAGTTAATTAATGTATTTATCAACTGCCTTGTCTAATTCTTCATTTATTATTTTAGCATAAACTTGTGTAATACCAATATCTGAATGGTCCATAAGTTTAGATACGTGTTCAATCCTCATACCGTTATTTAAAGCTCTGGTAGCAAATGTATGTCTGCTTATATGGAATGATAAATTGAATGGTAATTCTAATTTTTTACCCATTTTTTTAAGGTACATATTGCTTAATGCTATCGCTCTACTAACAATTATACTTCTATGTTCTCTATTTTTAAAAAACTCGTTATCTATATTAGCAAATGGAAATATAATATCGTCTTGTTTATAATCTTTATGATAGTATTTTTCTAAAATATCTATAGCCATTTGCCCTATCTTGACACTATGTTGACGATTTGTTTTTCTTATAACTTTAGTTATTTTATGCTCTTTTTTATTATAGTTTTTCCATTTCAATTCAATAACATCACCAAATCTTAAACCTCCAGAAAAAACAGAAAAAACAAACATATCTTTTATGATTTGAGCTTTGTCTTTATTAGATACTTCTAAATTTATTAATGCATCAAGCTGTTCTTTTGTAAGATAACGTTTTGTGCTTTTCTCTTTCTTAACTGTAAACTTGCTAAAAGGAAATAAGCCTAAAGGTATTAAATCCTCTCTTTGAGCTTCCCTAAACATCAAATTTAAAATCTTTAAAGAAAAATTAATGGTCGTATTATTATTACCTAAAGTAGTACTACAATAAGATGCATAATCTTTTAAGACACTCACAGTAATATCTTCAAACATTAGTTCTCTATGACCTACGAATGTTTCAAACTTTTTAAGGTAGTTTTTGTAATTATTATAAGTAGATAACGCTAAAGTGTTTTTTTGCTTTTCGCAACGATTATATGAGTATTCAAAAAAGTTAGTTAATGGTTTGCCTTTTATGGCCTCTTTTAGTTTTCTTGCTGAAGTAGATTTATTTCTTCTTTCAAGGTCTGCAATTTCACCTTTTGCATCAGCGACTTTTTGCGAGATATAAGCATTTAATCTGCCAGAATTACTATGATTCTTTTTTACTTTTTGCTTATCTTCATCCCATTCATTAGGGTTTAATTTTAAGCTTAAAGAGATGAACTTTGTTTTACGGTCTTTTATTAATCGTAAATAAAGAGGTGCTTCACCAGATTTATCAATTTTATTTTCTCTTAAAATTAGCTTTACGGATGCCATAATAAACTGTTGTATAATACTATGCAAACGGATGCATATAAATACAAAGGTATAACATTAGGTACAACAAACAATGCTTTTTATAGTATTTTATTACTTTATTATGCACTTGTAAAAACCTGTAAAGTATTGTTATTAAAGGTATTTGAAGTAATTTAGAGAAAAGAGGTATAACATCTATACAACACGGTGTTGTGCTTTCGTTATTTATTGATTTCTAATTCAATTTCTTTGATTAATCTTTTCATTTCTGGACGAATATATTTTAATATACCTTCTGTATTTCTGCTCCACAATTCTACAGATGACAGGTATTCCAAAAACTCTGGATTTTGAAAAATTGAGGAATTGAACTTCATACGAATACTTAGAGAATCATTTTCCATTTTGACTACTTCAGGCTGTTCTTTAAAATCGTTTATTCTTTTGAAGTTAGCATCATAAGTGTTGTCGAACCATAAAACCAATTCTTTTTGTCTTGGATAATTAAAATCATAAAAAGCAATCAATTCACTTCTTAAACTGTCGCTTGATATTTTATCTAAACCAACAGATTTAATCGCCTCATAAGGCCCTAATGTCTGTTGATATTGTATACCCGTAATTAAATCACTTACTTCTTCTCTCAAAGAATCCTTATATTCAATATTGTCGTATACTTTTTCTAGTATGTTATAACAGGCATTTTTAGTAATGTTTACTCTTTTAATCATTCTGTCAGAATGTTTTAAATCTGAAATCAATGCCTCCTTTACTTCAGTCAGCATTTTTAATTCAAATGTCCTGGCTTTTTCTCTCTCATTCCAATTATTAATTTGAAGCGCAATCAAAATTCCTATTACAACAAGTACAATTTCTCCAATGGCATATTTAAAATACTTCCCAGTTTTTCCTTCGGAAAGTAAGTTTTGTCTGATTTTTCTAAAGAATTTTATCATTTGTTATTGGTTGGTCATAATTCTGACTAACGTCAAATTTAGTTAATTTTTGTTCTTAATCCTTTGTTTACAGGCTTTAACATCAGATTAAGCCCTAAAATTTTTCGAGAAAACCTTAAAAATTTGACGTTCGCTATAGAAATTAATCTCGGTTTTTCCGTGATGTGGGGAATTCTGACTAACGTCAAATTATAATGTTGATATTCAGTTGTTTATGATTTTGTGAAATTTCTACAAAATCGTCTCAATTTACATATTTTTTTTAACGTTAGCAGTAGAAATTAATCTCGGTTTTCCGTGATGTGGGGAATGAAGCACAACGTTGTTGTGTATGGTTAGTTGCGTGGTTAAGCAACTAATTTAGTAAACAAAAACGAACGCGAGAAAATTCCGAAGGAATTTTCCAAATAGGCAACGAACAAAGCAATTAATTATACACAGTGTTGTGCTTTCGTTATTTTATTAATGATGAATCATCTACAATTATTATGCTTGGGTAAATTGTCTCTAGTTGCTTTTTAAGAGCTTCAATTTTATTTATTGTTATTTTAATTCTCTGTACGAATGGTGCACTACTCCCTCTTGCGCTATGCATAATATTTGCAAATTTTAAATCAGACAGAAGTTTATGATAATCTACTTTGCTTTCTGTTTTTTTACCTGTAATTATATTATTAAAATTTTCAGTTGAATAATTGTCTATTAAATACGGTTGAAGTATTTGGTGATAATTTTCATCATTCTGTCTGTAATAATCCATTAATGTAGTATACCTATCATTTAGAGAAAGCATCTCAGTTATTAGCGAAGGTGATTTTTTGAATTCAAAATTTTCTAAAGAGATTATTCTTTGAAACTTACTTTGCTTCAGTTTGAAGTTACTAAATGCGATTACATAGATTAATATACTGTCAAATTCTCTATTTGCAAGTGTAACATTCTTGGATTCTGTCAAAGAAATGACCTCTAATATTTTTTCATCTCTATTTTCCCATAATTCTAATTGATTCTTAACGGAAATTAGATTTTCGTTCAATTCAATATATAATTCCTTTGCGACACTTATTTCTTTTTCATTTAATTTCTGAAGTTCATTCCAATTGTTGATTTGAAGTGCAATCAAAATTCCTATTACCACCAATACAATTTCTCCAATTGCATAAATCAGATACTTGCTGAATTTATTTTCAGTCAGTAATCGCTGTCTAATTTTTCTAAAGAATTTTATCATTGGTTAGCGGTTTCTGGTAATTCTGACTAACGTCAAATTTAGTTAATTTTTGTTATTAATCCTTTGTTTACAGGCTTTAACATCAT
>Ga0316209_1002305_pt1 | contig 15726 bp, 12 predicted proteins | sample 6monopyrite_MG_FD_204945 | JGI IMG/M metagenome (GOLD analysis project Ga0316209, IMG submission 204945) | Microbial mat bacterial communities from mineral coupon in-situ incubated in ocean water Damariscotta River, Maine, United States -... | ecosystem: Environmental > Aquatic > Marine >...
AACCTTTTTCTTGAGTGACTATGTAATGACCTCGCTGTGTATCCTTCGCGCAGATGATTCCAATATGCAGAAATTTACGGAGCTTTATGATCACCATAAATATGTCGAGTATTTTGTCACTCAGTTAGCTGGTGAGTAGATTGTTTAGGTATTTAACTGTCTGTTTTTATTGGTTTTTTAATTATATCAGCTTCTGTTTATGGCTCAAAAAACAGGTAGGCTGAGCGGATTGAACCAGCTTTAATAATATGTCTTACAGGTATATATGAAAATAATTACCCATGTTATTGTTGTCAGTTATAATGCCGATATTAGCCGTTGCCTCTCGCTGATTACATAGAGAGATAACTGGATAGTGCGCGGTAACGCACTCGCTATCTAGTAGAATAAGATAGGGAATTTACGTAAGGCAAGAAGTGGCAGAATAAATAATGATTGGCTGGTGGTTTTTGAGTAAAAAGGTAGTTAAATGAACAATATGCGTAAGGGGTTGTTGAATGTTGCAATATTTGCCCATAATGAAGAGGGAAATATTGAACGGTGTATTTTGAGCGTGATAGGTGCAACTTCCAATCCAGAAAGACTTCGGATTACGGTTCTTATTAATGGCACCACGGATACAACTAAGTCTATTGTAGTAAAATGTTGCGATTCATTCCCTCAGATTTCCATCAAAGATATAGTGTTAGGTGATAAGTCAAATGCGTGGAATGAATATGTATATGGCGGCATTAACATAGATGAAAATCACTTCTTTATGGATGGTGATAATTGGTTGCCCGCTTATTGCCTGGATAAATTGGAGTTTGAGTTCGACACATCGAAATTCTGGGGGCTAGCTCCTATCCCTTTAGGTGTTTCTGAGGGATTGCGTGAATTTTTGCTTAGCAATGGGTTTATATCAGGAAATCTTTATGGTGTTTCTGGTGAGTTTTTAAAAGCTGTATTGGAGACTAAGTTCAGGCTTCCAGTTGGCTTTATTGGTGACGATTCCTTGGTGATGTACATGCTTCAAGAGGGCTTTGAAGGGCTCGGTTATTGCGCTGAAATAAAAGGTATAAAAGTAGTTGAAAATACCGGGCCAGTTATTCCGAGGGTTAAACTAAGCTTCGGGATGTTATTGTTCATGCATCGTAGGTATAAGCGATACGCTATTCGCCATTTTCAACAAGAAATTTTATACTATTTGGGTCGAAAAAATATGTTGCACGAACTGCCCGATCAAAGTATTAACCTGAAAAAGTATTTGACTAAAATAGGTGTCAGGCCATACTTGAAAATTTGTGGGGTTCAAACGTTATACCACCCATACGCTGTTGTTAGAATGCTGTTGTCTTAGTATGTAGTGCGGTCTTGTTCGCATGATTGTCTAGATGCCGATATTTCTTGCGGTGATACCAGGGCGCATTCAAGTCACTTCGGTTATATGTATTAGTTCAGACTAGACCTGACATTTCGACGTCAGAAAGAAGAGAGTTACCAATTTTGACGAAGCTATCGAAGCTTAAATCAAAACAAAAGGTAACTCTCATGATTCATACTAACTATCCCATAATCAAACACAAAGCTAGCTTACTCAACTCGCCAGTAGAGCTGGGCAATGTTTCCAGGTCCGAGGCATAAGCGGGGGTATACCGTATTTATTGCAAATTGGCGCGGAACATGAGGATACGTCACCGTAGACGATTGCATCGACGTAAGCCAGTACCATTGATGGAACCGATTCGTTGTAACCAAGTTTGGTCGATGGATTCCATAACCAAGGGGTATACGTGCACGATCAGTCATCTGGTGGCTACCGATTGTTCAACGTCATTTGATGATTATAGGCGCGAAGGATTGGTGATAGAGGCTGTTTTCATTGTCTACTATTCGTGTGATTCAAGCCCTGAGTCAGCGACTAGAGTGGCGAGCTAAACCGGGAGCGATTCGTTGTGATAATGAGCTGGAATTTATCAGTCATGGCTTTAGGTATTGTGCTAACAAGCATGGTATTCGCATCGAACATATTCAGCCAGGACAGCATTAGAAAAATGCTTATACCGAACGTCAAAACTGCACAATAAGGGATAGCCGGTTGAGCAAATATTTGTTTGAAATACTCAGCCACGTCCAGGGATATGCAGCACAATAGCTTTGGTTTTAATCATGAACGACCACATAAAGCTAATGTTGGTAAACCGCCTTTGGTGCTGACTTAATCTTACTATTGATGTTGCTTAAAAAACAGAAGATTACCTCCCAGTAGAATCCTATAAAGATAAATATGATTCCTTAAGGGGGTGAGGTTTTTTACCTATTGCTTTTTTATAATAAAGGCTCATTCTGAATTTTTACTTTGTGCGCAAACTCTACTTTTTATTAATTTTCTTATGTTTTAATGACCCTACGTTGATTTGTCGCAGTTAGGGTTTTATAAAATTCACCATAACAAATGCATCTTAATCCATGTTAATGATTTGGCTGGTAGTGCGGTTAATTAGGCGTGCACTTTGCTGAAGCAAGTTAAGGAATCTCTGATTAATTGCCTTATCTGTCATTGCGAGCAAAGCGCGGCAATCTCGACGCTACATGAATCATTGAGTGAAGAGATTACTTCGTCGCTTCGCTCCTCGTAATGACAATTAACCAGAGGCTCCTCAGATGGTTATTCAGCTTTGCCACTCATTAGTCGATAAATTGTAGAGACAGAAAATTTTTAATGATCAGGGTCAGTGGTATGAAAACAGCATTATCTTTTCTTTTAATATTACCAGTTATGCTTACCCTTACCGCATGCGGTGGTGGTGGTAGTAGCGCACTTCCAACATCGGACAGAAACGATGACGGGAGCCTTGCTGTATTGCAGTGTGCTGATGGCCTGGATAACGATAGCGATGGGTTTATTGACCTGGCTGATTCGGGCTGCTCCAGTTCTACTGATAACGACGAAAGTTCTGCTGCTCCGATAATACTCCAGTGCGCGGATGGTATCGATAACGATAGTGATGGGTTTATCGACCTGGCTGACTCGGACTGCTCTAGTTCTATTGATGACGATGAAAGTTCTGCGGCTCCGGTAGCACTCCAGTGTGCGGATGGTATCGATAATGATAGCGACGGGCTTATCGATTTGGCTGATCCAGGCTGCGTGGGTTCCGCTGACGATGTCGAGATCGATTCCATCCCTCCTCATAATGCAGTCAGGGCGAACTCTTATGATGATGCATGGGAGTCTGCCTGGGTTGCGAGAGCAAAAACAATTATTGCGACACCCATTACAGGGATCGTTAAAACGCCCGGCAAGGTGCTGCATATTGGGGATTCAATGACGTATTCGAATGCCTATGGCGGCTGGGCGCGCTCTGGAGCGGGGGCTACCAGCAGTGATCAAGCAACCATCAATTGGTTGCATGCCACAAGTTTTGGCTATGATAATGGTTGGGATTTCGGTACTAAGCTTCTGGTGGCCTGGAACAATGCGGGGTGGGGGGATGCTAATGTTGATAATCTCATACCTGATGCTCGCCTAAATGATGCTCAGTTTGCTGTGGTTATGTTTAATGTGCCTAATTCATCTAATCCGGCTGATTTAGCTATTGTGCAAACGCGGGTAGATCAGCTTATTGCTATTGGAATTGTACCGATATTGAGTACCATTCCGCCTAGAAAGCCAGACCCCGGTTTTGATTTTAATGAGGTGTTGGCAAAACCTTACAATATCGCGTTACGCGCCTTTGCAGAGGCCAATAGCCTGCCGATAATGGATTTTTATACAGAAGTTGAATTACGTCGTCCTAATAGCAGCTGGATCTTTACATTGATTGGAGATGCCGGGCCGCCGGAAGATGGGGTGCATCCCTCTGGTGGCGTTAATGGGTTTGCAGCGGATAGTAACCCTTATTTATCTGGAGGAGACCCGACTACTCATACGACTGGGGATGCGACCTTAAATTCAGGTTACCTATTGCGCACCTGGTTAACGCTGCAAAAGATGAAAGAAATAAAGGAAAAGGTGGTCGACTAGTCGCTTTTTCTCGGTATCAGTATTACTGATTACTTAGCCTTGATTTTTGTGCCAGCGCTGATTTCATTCATTGCGTTGATTAGCCTCCCAAAACGTGAGTGCGATAGATAGTGCTGTTCAACCGTCGTTTCTAGATTTGCTTCTCTTAATGTGTTTGAGGTGAGTGGTTTGTTAATGCATGACGCAGTCAATCTCAATTAGAGAATCTTGAATAAAACAATTTTGATCTGGTAATGTTTTTAATCCCTCAATGGTGATGGTGGCGGTTACCACGGGTTTAGCCATATTCCTGGTTCTAATGTTTTGTTTTTAATCCTGTCCCCACTAGCATTGGTGCAACAGATACCCAGGTCGTTGCCAGACTGTCAGCGATGTTTGGTACTTCACCTGTAACGATAATAATGTTTTCTTCTGACGCTAGTACTTCTTGAGTTGAGCCTCTGCCAACGATCCAAAACCGGGCGTTATGATTCGCTGCGGGATGATCGATCGGCCATGCTTCCTGAGTAAAGAATTGTGCAGCTTAAATATTGGAGGGAGGGCTACTGTGTGCTGTCCCTTTCTTTATCAGATAGCGCTGTCCACAGTCGAGTAGTAACCCGAGGAAAAAGTGCTTGGAATAATTACTTATCATTTACGGGCACGATGACAACAAAAATTTTATGCTGCCTGGTTAGAATAGCTAACCAGATAAAGATGATAATGGTTAGTCCATCATTAGCTAGCATGGGGTTTTATTGATGTAGAATAAGACTTTCATCGTTATTTGAAATTTAACAAGAATAAATCGGGATGCTGAGTTTTCTGTACTTATCGCGCAGGGTATTTGATTGTAACGCGGGCTTTAAATACGAGAAACCTTTGTAATATACGCGCCCAGATATTTTAGATATAAAGAGGTGCTTATTTACGCGTGAATATGCTTGAGGCGAACGTCTAGTTGCCTGACTTTTTAAATTGAGTACAGCACAACCTGAAGGCTTTTGGATTGCGATTCAGGTTGTGCTATGTGTGTTATCCCTCGTTTTCTACTCTACACGCATGTCTGTTACTGGAGACAACAGCGCTTCATTATGAACATATCGTTGGTCTATGCTTATATTGCCTGCTAAATCTCTTACGCTAATTTCTAGCAGGTATTTGAGTCTGTTTAATTTAGGTATTGTTATCACGCCAGTTGCACTGAAGTCGCTGGTATCAATGCTAATGTTAACAGGTGTGCCTAATGCTCCTTGTTCAGAAATTGGGGTATATGTAGCCCGGAAGGTCGATAAATCGATGCCTGATTTAGCATCTGTGACGCCGATTTTCCAGTTTACGGGTGTTGCGTTATAACCTCTCTTTGGCCTAAAGACGTTGATAACAGGCAATTGGTTATCATCGGTGTAGCCAAAGCCATCTGTTGTCGGGAAATTGATAGGGCTGCCCAGGTCTACCCATCTGGCAATACTTCGTTTTTCAAGGTCTGTTAGGCTCAGTGCTGGATGGTTGGTTGGGTAGTCGACATCATCGGGACGACTGCTGTTCGTGCGTCCATCAAGTCTCTCACCATACGCTGCCCATACCAGGAGGCTTTCACGAGCTTGTGGGATACGTATGTATTTGCTGCGTTGTGGTAGGGAATATCCATCCCAAGTTCCATCATCGTTGTTTGTTAGCACTCCCCATGCATCGTTAGGTGCCGCGCCATCTAAGATGAGACCGCCATTGCTTGCGCCAGCGGTATGGCATGATGTGCATCTATTGTTGATGATGGGCAAGATATCTCTATTAAACTCAACGCTGAGTGAGCGTTGATTAATAAAACTTACGCCAGTAGAGCTTAGTGTTGGGATTGATCCTGTTGTCAGATCCCACATGCCGCCGCTGATTCGCTCATCGCTGTTAGGCACGCCTGCGACACCGATGATTGGTGCGGATTTCCCAGCTTGAGTGGTCGAGAATTCTAGTGCTGGTACCGAGTGTGCATGACAGCCACCACAGTCAGAGCGGTTTTCTCCTGATTTTAAGGCTCGCCAAACTAGCTCGCTGACGATAGTCATCCCATTCTTATCAAGCGTTTGTATTAAAAATGGTGTTTCTGCAGGGATTTTAGCCATCCAGGAGCTATCTGGATTGCCCTGGAGGTCATTTGTTGCCTTGTGTGTGAGTGGAAATTCACCAAGAATTTCCCAGCTCTCATTGTGAAGTGAGCCATATCTGGCGACAACGCCATCAAGTCTTGGGTCATCTAAATATCTTGATATTTGAGTCCATCGAGCAGCATCGTCACCCCATCGCGTGATTGGCTTGGTAAATGGTTTTGGTGGTGTTGTAATGATTCTCACCGCATGTATATCATTATTGGTGAAAATACCAGCTTCAGCGCCCTGGATTGTCCAGTTTCCATCATGAAACTCTCTACCTGCAGGTGTTTGAAATAGATCGTTACGGTCGGACGGATCCATATTGTACATCGACGAGGTGCCTGTGATAGCGGCTGCTTCACCATCTTCTAGCCGGGGGTCGTTAGTCTGGTCTGCTAGACTGGCTATAATGTCTGGTTTCGCCTGGTTGTGTATGCTTTGGTATGGCACCACCGCTCTTGGCCAGATTTCATTATAATTAGGATCGTTTTTCACTAATGCGAGTTGATTTGGATTGGAAACGGGCGTGTTTTCGGCCGACCGAATGATGTAAATGCCTGATTTTAGTGCCTCGCAAGCGTTAAGGGAGGCGCAGGCCGAGTCAAACCAGTTTACTGAGCCTGTTGAGTAGGCGACAAGTAGGTCACCATTAACTGTGGTCGAGGGCATGGAGTATTTACCAGACAAATTCGGGGCTGGAACATCCGAGGGGGTTGTGTGGGGAGTAAGATTAGTCGTCCCTTTCCTATCAAACTCTCTGAAACTAATCAGGTATTTATTGCCGAACGGTTGAGTTTCGTCTATTGATTGTCGCATGTAATCAATGCCGCTAGGGTCTGAAATGGGGTAGCGGAGCAGTGCTCCAAAGCCATAATCAAATGAAGGGTAGTACCAGCCTGACACAATCTGCTCATCAGCTAGCTGGGTGGCAAAGTGCTCCACATTTTTGTGGTGATCATGGGGTTCGGTAAATTGCTGCATGTTAGACCCGTCGGGGTGGACGGTAAATAGAGGGGTCATGGCGTACAAGAATTTATTGCCAACATCCTGCCACGTTGAAAACATTATACGCCCATCCTTTAGCTGAAATGGGTGCTGTGCCATATGTAATGTGCCGGTTTCTAAGCGGTGTAAGTTGGACTCTGCAGCCGTTACAGCAGAACCATCATGGTCATCCATGACATATAACTGCTGGATGCTGCCGGTAATTGTGGCATTGGTACCGGGATCAAATGCGGTTAAGGCAGATCTATTTGAGGTAAATACAATTCTGCCATCGGCCAGAGGGGCGGGGGCCATGTCCCTAATGCCACGCTGACTTGCCTGGTCATGACTTGAGGTGGAATTACCCGTGTAGTTCGCACTCTCGAAACCGTCGTCAAATGTCAACCGGATAGGTGTGTAGGGCGCGCCAGCTGATAAGTTGATTTTATATAGCCAGCTTGCTGATTCGAGCGTTCCTTCTTCAATCAGGGAGTAGTAAACATATCGCCCGTCAAATGAGATAAATGGATCCATTACGCTGCAAGTATTGCAGTTGACGAGTGTGATTTCAGATCCGTTGGGACGAAGTAGCATTAAATCAGCTCCGGCAGCAATATCGTAAGCGTGCTCTCCCTGGGGTATGCTTACAAAGTTATCTCTTGGGTCTGTAGCCGGGTATCTAACATAAACAATATCATAATTAACTCCGACGTCTTCGGGGGCTGCCTGAGCCGTGGATAGACCAATCAATAGATTGCTAAATAATAAGCCAGTAAGGACTAGATTTTGCAATATTTTTGGCATGCGCTTTGTCGGTAAGTTATGGCCCTGAAAAAATGGTTGAGAACCATGTTTATTGGAAGTCTGATGTGTTGAATTCATTGGTTTGATCCTCTAAAGTTTTTAAGTCAGGTTTTCAAAGACCTAATAAAAAACTATCACTTGAATATGCCCGCATTTTAGCATGGGAATTCTGTCGAGTATTAGCTATACAGCTGCTGTGTTTCTACTGAATACTAGCGCTAAGCGTACCATGTTGGTGCTTAGAGTTATGAGCAGGACATCACATGTTTTTTGTATCTGCAGTTGTTAACTCACTCTAAACAAGTATATTTTTTATATATTAATGTGTGGCGCTTAGCTGGGATTGCTTTCCTGCTTGATCTTGCTATTAGATCGGCCGTTAAAGTGATGGTCTGTAGGAGGTTAAGTGGAAATCTAAGTTTAAGGTCGATTTGTTGTGTTGGCTTGCCAGAAAAGCGTATTTAGCTTCTGTTTTGCCAATGTCAAGATATAATCATTCGGGTTTCTTGTTGTTCTATGTCCCTATATTTGCTACCAAAAATATTGGTCATGAATTATAATTGAACAGATATGGGAAGGTGCTTAATCTGTGTGGCGTTGTTATATTCACCAGTGATGTGGGAGTTGTTCTTGTTTTCAAGAGCTGTGATCACGATGTGGCCTTAAATGATATCGCGATGTTTAACTTGAGTGAGAGAAAGATATGCAGAGACAAGAGATTCAAAAAATTATTTTTGATGCAATCGAAATGACTAATAACCTTCTCGAGGATGATAAACAGATACCCATTAGTGAGAGTACAGAATTGTATGGTGATAGCGGTAACCTTGATTCCATGGGGCTAGTCTCATTTCTTACTGATGTCGAAGAGTCGCTACAAGATCACGAGGTGATGATTTCGTTGAGTGATGAGCGGGCTATGTCTCAAACTAGGAGCCCTTTTCGTAATGTAGAAGCTTTAACCGATTACATCGAACAAGTTATCAGTGAGTTAAAGTGATGGCAGTGAAAAACATTCTTATAACTGGTTCTAGTCGCGGTTTAGGAAAAGAGATTGCCGAGCACTTTTTGAATAATGGCTGTAACGTTATTGGTTGTTCTCGTTCAGAAAGTGATATTCAGCATGATAATTATCGTCATTATCAGATTGATGTTTCTTCAGCTGAGCAAGTTTCCTCGCTATTTTTCGCGTTGCGAAAAGAAGTTAAGCATTTAGATGCGGTTATAAATAATGCTGGAATTGCCAGTATGAATGCTTTTGCGCTAACACCGGCTAAAACTTTTGAAAAGATATTTGATGTTAATGTGCAGGGTACATTTTTATTCTGCCAGAAGTCACTGGGATTATTGAAAAGGTCACCTCACCCTAGAATTATTAATATGAGTACGGTTGCAGTTCCGCTTCAGCTTGAAGGCGAGTCGATTTATGCAGCGAGTAAAAGTGCGGTTGAGACGTTAACTAAAATTATTGCAAAGGAATATGGATACTTCGGTATTACATGTAATGCAATAGGGCCATCCCCCATTGATACCAATCTGATAAGGAGTGTTCCAAAAGATAAAATCGATGCGATGGTGAAGCAACAGGCCGTTCGAAAAATGGCGACACCAGCCGATGTCATAAATCTAGTTGAGTTTTATTTGCGTCCAGAGAGTTCGATGATTAGCGGGCAAGTCGTTTATCTTGGAGGGGTGTCCTGATGATTGATTTTTTTCTGGAGAAAATGAAGGCCGATCCAACTCATGAGGCGGTGGTCTCTGAAGATTTTTCTGCAAGTTACGGTCAGTTACTGGAGTTGATGGATGAATTTTCACGTTGGTTGAATGAAAAGGCCATTCCAGAAGGCGCAGTCGTATCATTTGATGGTGATTATTCCTCGGCATCAATTGCCCTATTTTTAGCGTTAGCTAAAAATAACAATATTGTAGTCCCTCTTTCGCAAGATTCTCGTCGTCATTTTGTTGAATTTCGAGAAATTGCTTCTACTGAATATGATATTTCACTATCTGGAAATGAGGCTAGTCTGTCTGTTTCCAATAGAACGGCAGAAAATGATCTATACAAGACGCTTAGAGAAGGCGGGAGTCCTGGGTTGGTGCTTTTCTCCTCTGGGTCAACAGGAAAAAGCAAAGCGATCGTTCAAGATTTAAACAAGTTGATGAGCAAGTTTCAGAAGCCCAGAGCACCTTTGAGGATGCTGATTTTTTTACAGCTGGATCATATTGGGGGAATAAACTCCTTATTATTCTCCCTGGCAAATGGAGGGACAGTGATTGTTTCTGAAGGTCGCTCACCAGAGAAAGTTTGTGCGGCTATAGAGTCCTTTAAAGGTGAGGTGTTACCCACTTCCCCAACATTCCTCAATTTGCTAGTTTTGTCTAAAGCCTATGATGCCTATGACCTTTCATCGTTGAAGCTGATTACCTATGGCACTGAGCCTATGCAAGAAAGTACGCTTGGAAGACTAAAGGGACTGTTTCCAGATGTGACATTCCAACAAACATATGGTCTAAGTGAGGTCGGTATACTGCGATCAAAATCGCGCTCTTCAGACTCTTTGTGGATGAAGGTTGGGGGAGAAGAGTTTGTCACCAAGATCGAAGGGGGGACCCTCTGGATAAAGTCAGATTCTGCAATGCTAGGTTATCTTAATGCTCCATCACCATTTGATGATGAAGGTTTTCTCGATACTGGTGATATGGTCGAGCAAGATGGCGAATGGCTCAGGATTCTTGGTAGGAAAAGTGAAATTATTAACGTTGGTGGCTTGAAAGTTTTTCCAGCTGAAGTTGAGAGTATTTTACTCGAAATGGATAATGTTGAGGATGTGGTGGTTTTTGGAGAGGATAATCCGATTACGGGCAAGAGAGTTGTGGCTAAATTTAAACTTGAATCCCCTGAAAAACCTCGAGCTTTGAAGACTCGCATGCTTATCTTTTGCAGAGATAAACTACAGGCATATAAAATCCCATCATCTATCACTTTAACTGAGGACGATACCTATAATGAGCGGTTTAAACGTATGAGGCGATTGGATAAAGAACATCATTGAGTATTGCTTTTGTTGAGTTGCGTTAATCTGGGCTGTGTTTGAAGGGAATTTTATGAAGGTTGTTATAAAGTCGGTACTGAATTTTGTCTGCAAAGTGCTCGTTTTTCCTTTTGCAATTATTTGTAAGGTTGAAGAAAAGTTTATGCCGGGGCAGGCGGAAGTTGTTTTTAATGCCTGTGCTCAATTAATGGCTATTTTTCCTGGATTGCCTGGTGCTTTTCTTCGAAGAGCTTTCTACTCTTTGACACTAGAAAGTTGTTCGCCGGACTGTCATATCGGTTTTGGAACAATATTCTCGCATCGCTCAGCAACAATTGAAAAGCATGTTTATATTGGTAATTATGTTTTACTAGGTAGTGTTGATATTGGTGAATATTCCTTAATTGGAAGCCGTGCCAGTATCTTAAATGGTGAAGCACTGCATGAGTTAGATGAAGATGGAAGATGGACTCCTTTCTCTGCAGATCGTCTATCTAGGTTATCGATAGATAAAAATGTCTGGATAGGGGAAGCTGCTTTGATTATGGCAAATGTAGGTGAAGGTAGCCTGATTGGGGCGGGCTCGGTAGTCACGGCGCCTATTAAGTCTCATATTCTAGTTGCAGGTAATCCTGCTCGTTTTGTAAAGAAGCTTAATTAGACACCTGGCAATATTGAATTGTGATTTGAAAGAGGGGATTAGAGTGACGCATCAGGGCTTTGTGGAATGGATGAAAGCATTTGGTATGCTGCTGATCGTTACGGGTCATATTTATGGGGATGCCTTCCATATTTTTAATTCAATAAGTCAGCCTGTTTACACAAAGCAGTTAGGCGTTGCTTTTTTTGTTTTCATTACTGGGTGGGGGCTTGCAAATGAAACAAGGCCCGGCACTAGAGTGGTATTTAATCGGGTTTTCCCTATCTATTTTTACGGTATTATATCGGCATTGCTGTTGAGCGTGTTTTTCTTTGCTATTTCTGGCGATATAAAAGAGAGTAATTACCTGCCGTTTATTGGTGGGATAAATGTTTTATTTAATTATTTTCCCGCAAACCCAACAACCTGGTACATAGGCACATATTTACACCTGCTTCTCTTTTGGTTTTTCTTTATTCGAGGTAAGGATATAGGTAAACGCCACCTGGTTATGGCATTCGTATTTGAGAATGTTGTTCGTTGTTTGATTCTTTCAGCGAACCAGGAAATGATAGCTTATATGTTATTTCCTAATTGGCTTACTATATTTTTACTCGGTGGATATTTGCATAAAAAAGGTGATCTAGCATGGAATCCAAAGGTATTAATTTTGTTTGTGGCCTGGGTTTTAATATTGGCAGTATGGTCAAGTGCATTCAACGTTCTTTCTTTTGATCAATCCTTTCCGTTCCGAGGTTTATTAGTAGATGGTTTCTGGGGGCTTCCATTTCAGTCGCTTCTTATCTCTGTTATATACCTGTTAAGCACGCTAGTAGTTTTTGAAATTGTAAGGCACTTGCCCAAGCTTCGTTTGGTCTCTTTTTTCTCTCGGAATACATTAATCATATTTATTGCACATATGCCGCTTGTTTATGCATTCTCTGGTGATGTATATGAGTTTTTTGATGCTTTCTGGTTTAACAAAGTTATTTGGATTCTTATTCTATATGTTGGCATTGCCCTGGTCTCTGAAGTGATTCAAAAATTCATTAATATTAAGTTGCTTCGAGATAAGTCGTGGGGTTTATTACTTCGAATTTTTTCTAAGTAGTCCGCTGATAATAAGGGAATCAAAGGCCATATAGAATCAATCGACTCACATGAGTTTTGTCCTCTGAAAATAGACTGCTTTTTGTGGTAAAGTCAGTGTTGTGAATTTTTGTTTCAGCCTAATGCCCGTTATCGTAATGATTTCCTGAGTTTATCGAATATAAACTGTGTTGCATGTGGAAGCATTGTAGTAGATAAGCAGGGTGTAAGGGGTAATAATTAATGTGTAAGATCTACGTTTATTTCATATTATGATATCCAAAAAGCTTAGTGATGCATTCCAGGTGACTTACTTATATGCAATCATATTGGTAGTTGCCATACATTATAATACCAAGAAATTTATCGATATATCGGGTGATATCCCTGTGAATTTTCTTATACAGGAATTCATTACCAATGGAATTGCTAGAACTGCTGTACCGTTTTTCGCGTTGTCGGCGGGCTTCTTTTTCTTTTATAAATTTAAAGCTCTTCATGATTATTATCCCTTGCTAAAAAAACGTATTAGAACGATCGTTATCCCTTATCTTCTTGCTAGTACGTTTATATTTGCCATTGAATTTTTATATCATTCTGGGTATAAGGGCATAGATTTTCCAATAAATCCTTTGAGGGATATATTACTAGCACCTCTGGCGATTCAGTTTTGGTTTCTTCGTGATTTGCTAATACTGCTCGTTATCTCTCCTTTTATCTGGCTTCTGACGCGTTATTTAGGTGTTTTATTTATACTTGTGATAGTTGGATTTTGGTTGGTTATTGATGTTGAGTTTATGCCATATCTCGAAGGGCGACGTCTTATTACAATTGAAACTTTGGCATTCTTTTCTCTTGGGTGCTGGCTTTCACTCAACATTAGAACTCTAGAGTTACTTGTGGGTATGGTTTCCAGGCGACAACTAGCCTTTCTATTGTTGGCATATACGGCGCTGCTCAGTTATAGAATGTATTTGGATCCTTTCTTTAGTGATGATAGTAGTCAGGCCGCTTTGTTTCCTTTGTTGTTACAAAATACAAGCATAATCCTAGGGATGTTTATACTTTTAACAATAAATTATCAAGGCTGTAATAAAAGGATATTAGCTCTTTCAAGCTATACTTTTTTTGTATTTTTATTTCATGAATTGCCTTTGAACAGGCTAATAGTTAAATTTAGTGATTACTTTATTCTTGACGCTTATAAATTTTATTTTATTTTTCCTGCTGCGGTGATTTTAACGCTATTATTAGCCATTATGTTAGAAAAACTTCTTCCTACAGTATATATGGTTGTCACCGGTGGACGTGGCAAGAATACTGTACTGAAACGTATCAATTCGTAGTTAGTTCGTATGTCTAATTATCTATTTGAAGTTACTCAGTAAGTATTGATTAGGTAATTTAATGATTGATTTTTCTGCAAAATTATTTTTACTTGTTTTTTTAGTATTTATTGTTTTAACAAGTATAAAAGAAAATAACAAATAACATGGCATCGGATCTGTTATGGGTTTTAATTGTGCTGTTATTTGCAGTGCCGGGCCTTAAATTTCCCTATCTGGCGCTTTGTGGCGTTATTTTTGTTGACATAGTAAGGCCTCAAACGCTCTCGTATAGTTTCCTGGCGGGTAAGCCTCTCTCTCTTTTTATTCTACTTATCTTTTTCACCAGTCTTTTAATAAACTGGAAGCAGCTAAGCATACCAAGAAATAAAAAATCAACAATAGCATTGATATTCTTTATGGGCTGGATTACTTTGGCGACATATCATGCTGAATTCCAATCTGTTGCATGGGTTAAATATGATTACGTAATTAAATTTTTATTACTGCCTCTATTTATTCCATTTGTGCTTAATAGTAGGGTTAAAATTGATACTTTTATCGCCGTTATGGTTTGTTCGGTTAGTTTTTTTACCATGATTCTCGGTATGAAATTCATAACTGGTGGGCATGGTTATGAACAGTCATTTATTTATTCAACTGCAGAAAACACAGGAATGACTGAATCAAGTACTATGGCTATGCTAGCTGTTATGAATTTACCATTCATAATATATTTGCTACGTTACTCTATATTTAAAGATAAAATCCCTTTTTTTAAGCCTGCATCTTACTTTTTAGGGTTTACTTGTATTTTAAGTGCGATAGGGTCATATGCTCGTACTGGCCTTTTAGGGTTGTTTATTTGGGTTGTTTTGTTGCTAAAACAATCACAAAAGAAATTTAAATACTCATTAATTATTTTTATTTGTGCGTTACTATTTATACCCTTTGCCCCTCCTGACTGGGTTGAGCGGATGAATTCAACAAAATCAACGTCAACGGATACTTCTGCTCTTGGGCGTATAGTTGTTTGGAAGTGGACTATTGATTATGTCAGTGAAAGGCCCTTGATGGGCGGAGGGTTTCAGTCATTTTTAGCTAATGCTGGAGAGCTTAACTCTTATGTAGATGAGGATATAGGCATTGAAATAAACCAGCCTGTAGCTTTTCATAATATATATTTTGAAGTTTTAGGTGAGCTTGGGTATGTTGGGCTTTTTATATACTTGTGGATTATTTATTTAGCATTTAGTGTGAACCCTGTCTTATTAAATACAAATAAATCCGAAAATTGGATGAATGCACAGGTTAGTGCTCGAAAGCAGGCGCTCTTGTTATACTGTGTTTGCGGGTCATTTATTGGAGTGGCTTACTACCCTTGGCTTTTTTATCTATTAGGTCTAGCCATTAGTTTAGATAATGTGTGTAGCGCAAAAGATGACGATCAAGATAAACTACCTACCAGGAGACGCGGTCCTAATCCTTGATACAGTCTATCTACTTGGTTCTTCGTAGGACTGTGTTGAGGTTTATGAATCGATGCCGGGGCTGTTCCTAAAACCATCAAATGAACGATAGTCCAGGGCATTTTGTAATCCCCCCGAAAAATAATAGGAGTTAAAAGTAGAAAATTCTCATACACTAAGTAAAGGAGTTTTCTATGAAAAAATCAAGGCGTACAGATAGTCAGATATTATCAATTATCAAACAAAACGAA
>Ga0316209_1002307_pt1 | contig 15673 bp, 15 predicted proteins | sample 6monopyrite_MG_FD_204945 | JGI IMG/M metagenome (GOLD analysis project Ga0316209, IMG submission 204945) | Microbial mat bacterial communities from mineral coupon in-situ incubated in ocean water Damariscotta River, Maine, United States -... | ecosystem: Environmental > Aquatic > Marine >...
CCGACGGCGTCCGCCATCAAGTAGCTGAAGAAGCCCGTGCCCGCGCCAATATCCGCGACTGCATCGCCGGGTGAGAGATCGAGCGCGTCGACGATGGGTTGTCGTTGGGCGTAGACCGCCCGGGATTCGCCTTCGAACATCTCGACAAATTTCTCAACCTTCATCGATTCGTCGAGGAAATTCTCGTTGATTCCATCCGGAAGACCCTCGGGTCGGTCATCCGTGGGGGCGTTGCTCGTCGCGCAGGCGGCGACGCTGAAGAACATCGCCACGCAGGCAAAGAGAAGCCCCGCACGCAGGGCATTCTTTCGGAACGGTCGATTCATCGAATTCTCCAGGCTTGAATCAAGTAAGGACTCTGGCACAGGGGCTTCGAGATCACACGACTGCGAGTCGCGTCCGCACGCGCGGTTTGCGAATGGGCGCTCAGGTCCAAAGCGCGAGAGCCGACATCGCGAGGACGCCAGCCGTCAGCACGCACCATTTCGCGAAGCGTCCGCCGGGCGCGGGAAACTCATCGCGCAGGATGTCGAAGGTCGCGACGTAGATGAATGTGCCCGCGGCAATCGAGAGGAAGGTCGCTTCGAGACTGGTTCCGAGGCGGCCTTCGAAGGCCTCGCCCACGATTGCGCCAAGAATTCCGCCGAGAGGCGTGGCCGACGCGAAGAGCGCGATGAGCGTCCAAGACTGGCGCGAGGGCAGGCCACTTCGGGAAAGGGAGACACCGAGCGCGAAGCCCGCCGCCGACTTGTGCGCGACGATCGCAAGGGAAATGACAAGCGCGCGGGAGAGATCGTCCTCAGCACCGAGCGCGAGGCCCGCCAGCAAGGCGTGAATCGAGAGCGCTGTCAGGACAGCGTAGGCGGAAACCGCGTCTTGCTGATCGTGCTCGTGGGCCTGCTCGCGGGTGTGCTTGTGGGTGTGCTTGTGGGTATTGTGGTGATGTTTTTCGGCGATCCGGGCAAAGCGCTCGCCCGACGGTGCATGCACTTCTTCATGAGCATGCTCCGGGAGAAGCACATGCTCGACCAGCAGCATGAAAGTAAAGGCGAGGCCGGCTAGGGCGAAGGCCACGGGATACTCGTAGCCAAGCGAAGTCCAGGTCCGGTCCGCATCGGGCAGCATATGTACCATGCCGGCGGCGAGGAAAACCCCCGCGGCAAACGCATTTCCCCATCCGAGCAGCCGCTCGCTTGCGGACGCGCTTCGCCGCAAGAGCGGGAGCGCGCCACCAATCGCACCGGCGACGAGAATCGCGATCAGGAGAAGGAGCTTGATTCCGAACACGAGGCTCCAAGGGGCGGTCGAGGGGACGAGGAAAGGTTGGAAGAGGTTGGTTGTGGGGGGCGGACGCTAGACGACGTCCTGTCTAAGGAGTGAGATTCCGGCGTTAGGCGTCGCGGCCTTGCCGCGCGCGATCGACCGGATTTGGTCGAGGTCGAAGAGCGTGCCGTCGTAGACCACCACGATCGATTGGTCCCCCGGCGCAAGGAAAGTCGTTTCGCCGAATTCGGTATAGCGGGTGGCCCCAATACTGATCAGGGCCTGGCTTGGCCGTCCGGCGATTCGCAGCCACTCGGAGATGTTTTCGAGGGGGCCTTCGTCGACCTGATCGTTGAGCTTCGTGATGAGCCAGTCGATCAGCTTGGCGTAGTTGTAGCTATAGGAATCGGCGGAGGAGTCGACGCCGTAGTCCGTGAGCGCGCCGTCGCGCAGCAGGAAGGAGGCGATGCGGTAGCGACTGAGAATGCCGTCCGCGTCGAAGTGATCGATCTCGATTGCTTGATCGGCGGTGCCCTTCGAATCGGCGCCCCAGTTCTTCTTCTCGCTGATCTTCTTGGCACCCTCGCGCCGGATCGAGCAATCGTTATGCGCCATCGCGCGACGGGGCTCGATACCGACAACACGCTCCGCCGCCCAGGTGAGGTCGCAGAGAAGGGAGATCTCGGGTTCGATCTGATGATTCTCATCGGCGGAGCCGAGCCGGATGCGGGAGGAGGAGATCGGGCAGGTGTGCAGGAAATGGTCGCCCTCCGCGGGAACGTAGAAGGGGAAGACACCCTTGGGCGCCGTTGCGTCCTCGATCACGAGGTCCTTGAAGTCGCTCGCTTCGCCCGCTTGTTCGAGGTGACCCGCAAAATTGCCGGCGACGCCGAGCCCGATCACGCCATTCCAATCCACAATGCTTCTCCTGATTCTTCCACCCCCGCGCCGTCGCATGGGCTGGGGGAGGGGGCGGCGGAGTCTAGCAGCAGGCGCGGCATGCGGTTCCGTCGATTCGGCTCGCGGCGAGTCCCAGATTGAGGCGCGGCTATTCGGCGACTACGGCGTGACTGCTCCGTGACTGTGCCGTGTTTATGCCGCGACTGTCCCGCGACTGTCCCGCGACTATGCCGCGAGAAAGCGCATCGCGACCGAGGCGTGCAGGGCTGCCCCGAGGCTCATCGCCTCTTCGTCGAGCATCATGCGACTCGAGTGACAGGGCGCGGGTTCGGGCGTGTTCGGCGGGCGCACGCCCAAGAGGACCATGGCCCCGGGGACGCGATTCAGCACGTAGGCGAAGTCCTCAGCTCCCATGACCGCGGCGGGGAGCGTGATCACTCCGCGCGATCCGAGAAGGTCCCGCGCGACGTCGCCGGCGAAGGCCTCGAATTCCGCGTCATTGATCACAACCGGGTAGCCCCCTTGGATGTTGACGCTCGCTGTCGCGCCATGGGCTTCGGCGATGCCCTTTGTGATGCGGGGGAGCGCCTCGATCAATTTGGCGCGGGTTTTGTCCGAAAGCGCGCGCATCGTGCCCGAAAGATCGACGGAGTCGGGAATGACGTTATTCGTGGTCCCCGCATGAATCTGCGAGACGGTCAGTACGCCCGGATCCGTCGCGGGAATCTGGCGTGTCACGAAGGACTGAAGCGCCTGCACGATCTCGCAGGCGATCGGAATCGGGTCGAGGCAATCGCTGGGCATCGAGGCGTGGCCACCGCGACCCTGAACTTCAATTTCGAAGTCGTCAAATGAAGCCATCATCGGCCCGGGGCGCGTCCCGATCATGCCCGTCGGAATTTGCGGCGCCACATGAAGCGCGAAAGCGGCGTCGACCTCAGGCATGCCTTCTTCGAGCATGACCTCGGCACCACCCCAGGCCTCTTCCCCGGGTTGGAACATGAAGACAACCTCGCCGGCGAGCTCGTCCCTTCGTTCGGAGAGGATTCGCGCCGCCCCGGTCAGCATCGAAACGTGCGCATCATGCCCGCATGCGTGCATTCGATCCGCGTGGCGACTCGCGAAGTCGAGGCCCGTGTTCTCCGGCATGGGAAGCGCGTCCATGTCACCGCGGAGCAGGATCTTTCGGCCGGGTCGCGCGCCGCGCAGGACTGCCACAACCCCGCTCGTCTTCTCGTGAAGGGTGATCTCGAGATCGAGGTCGTCGAGCTCCACCAGAATTTTTTCCCGGGTCGCTGGATTCATCAGACCGAGCTCGGGTTCCGCATGAATGCGGCGTCGCAAGTCGACGAGGCGCGGCGAGAGGGCTTCAGCGCGTGCCAGGAAGGGCTGCAAGTCGAGGTCTTCGGTCGATTCGGGGGCGTTCGTCGTCACGGTTTGCGGCCTCGCTCAAGCAGGGGGAGTGATTTATCTTGCGTCGACCAGCATACCACTGTGCGGCGCACGCGATTGATGCGAGGCGCGCTCATCTCCGACTTTAACCCTGAACAGGAGTCCCCTACATGGACGCATTCTCCCCACCCGATTCGATTCATATTGGCGCGGACGATCTCCCCTTCGTCGATATCGGCGAGGGCGCGAAGCTGAAGCTCCTACAGGTCAAACTCGGCGAGAACCTCTGGATCATCGAGAACATCTTCCAGGCGGGTTACGAAGTCATCCGCCATCGCCACACGGGCCCCGTCTTCGGCTACACGACCTCTGGCGCCTGGAAATACAAGGAATACGACTACGTCAATCGCGCGGGCTCGTTCCTGTATGAGCCGGCCGGATCGATCCATACGCTGCAATGTGTCGAGGACAATACGCGGGTCTGGTTCCAGATGTACGGGGCGAACGTGAATCTCGATGACGATGACAATGTTGTCTCGGTCGTTGATGCTTCGACGACCCTCGAGTTCTATCTCGCGGCGTGTAAGCAGTCCGGATTCGGTGAGCCTAACGTGCTGATCGGCTAGGGATCGGGCGGGGGCTAGACGGCCGGAGGAATTTCGTCGTCTTCCGGCCGGCGCCACGCGGCGAAGAGCAGCGTCGCGAGGGCGAAGCCAATCTCGTCGAGAAAGGGCAGTCCGTCCGGCAGTACGACATCGATCACGAAACAAAGCGCCGCCAACCCCAGCAAGCCGGGAAAGCGGAGTCGCGCGCCGTAGCGCCCCAGTACAGCGAGCACGATCGTTCGTAGAAACGCCACTCGCCTAATCCTTCTGCGCTCGTCCGCGCTCACGGACTCCCGCGAAAGCAGCGCTCGCCGCCTTCTGCGGTTTCATCGTCTTCATCTGCTCCCTCGAACGCGCCGCTTCCATCGGCATCGCCTCACCGAAGGGCAGGTCGAACCCATCGTCGATCATGCGCTTCAGTCCCGGCAGCATGTGGGGCACGAGCCCGAGCATGTCTTCGGCGATGCCGCGTGCGGTTTCGAGCAGCTTTTCGTCGGGCACGACATGACTCACGAGTCCCCATTCGGCGGCCTCGGCGGCGGAGACGAAGTTGCCCGTGAGTGAGACGTATTTTGCACGATAGATCCCGATCGCACGGGAGAGTCGCTGGCTCAAGCCGGCGCCGGGCAGGACGCCGACACGTCCGTGTGTATCCGCGAAGCGCGCGCTTTCGCCGGCGATCAAAAGATCACAGGCGAGGGCGATCTCGAATCCCCCCGTGATGGCGGGACCATTTACAGCGCCCAGAATCGGCTTCGGGCATCGACCCATCGCATCCCAGGCACTCGGCGGGACCCCCTCGCTGGGCGCGCGATCGAGAGAGCCGAACTCCTTCAGGTCGACGCCGGCGCAAAAGGCAGTCCCGACGCCGGTCAGGATAACGACGCGTACGTCCTCGCGTTCGCTGGCCCGATCGAAGGCGGCAGATAGGTCTCGCTGAAGGGCGGTCGAGAGCGCGTTCTTCGCCTCAGGGCGGTTGAGGGTGATCGTTGCGATCCCGCCCTCCGCTTCAAAGAGAACCGTCGAACCGATTTCATCGCTCATGCGCTGCGCTCCTCAGACGAGTAATCTCGCGCGGGGACTCTAGCTCGCACGAGGATGCGAGCGACTCATGATGAGGTTGATGGCCGAACTTTGGAAAGAGAGGACGAAGCTTCGATGAGAACCACTGGTCGGCTGGACCTTTTGCAGATCACCCTTGTGGTGCGCGACCTCGCTGCGACAGAGGCGGCGTTCACGAATGCCCTCGGACTCGAAGTGGCATTCCACGATCCGAGCGTCGATCTCTGGGGCCTCGAGAACATCGTCCTGCCAATGGGCACGACCTTCATCGAGATCCTCTCACCCAAGCGCGCCGATACGCCGGGCGGCCGTCACCTCGACCGACAAGGGGGCGACGGCGGATACATGGTGATCCTGCAGAGTCGCGATCTCACGCCCTGGCGGGAGCGAATTCAAGACCTCGGTCTCCGAATCGCCTTTGAGGAGACGTCGACCGACGAAGAGCACGGTCAGAACTGGAGCGGCATTCATCTTCATCCCCGGGACACCGGCGGTATGATGATCTCCCTTGACCAGCCCGATCCGCCCGACTCCTGGGCCGGGGCCGGACCGGTTTGGCGCGAGCATATCCGACAGGACGTCGTGGATGGTCTAGCGGGCATCGAGCTTCGTTCGCCGGATCCGGACGCGCTCGCACGACGTTGGGCGGAAGTGCTTGAGCGCGAGCTGGAAGAGGATCAGGGCCGGCTTCATCTGAAACTCGATCGGGGTGTGATCGGTTTCGTGGCCGCGGGGCCGGACGAACCCGAGGGACTTTGCGCGATCGAGCTTCACGCATCGGATCGCGCCAGAGCCGGCGAGCGGATGCCGCTCGGCGGAGTTGAATTCAGGCTCGTTTAAGCGAGCGAAGTGTTGCGGCGCACGCGTCGCGTGAAAGGATGGACGTTGATGGCAGAGAACGCACCGATCGCTTTGATCATCGGAGTCGGGTCGGAAAACGGCGTGGGCGGCGCGCTCTGTCGCCGCTTCGCTCGGGAAGGCTTTCACGTGATCGCCTGCGGTCGGACCGAGGCGAAAGTCGCGGCGGTCGCGAACGCGATTCGCGGCGCGGGGCACGAGGCGAGCCATGCCGTCGGCGATTGCACAGAGGCAGAAGGCGTCGCGCACTATTTCGATGAAGCCGAGCGAATCGGCGGCGCGCCCCAGGTCGTGATCTATAACGCGGGAAATAACATGGCCTCCCCTTTGCTCGAGATGACGGATGAGTTCTTCGAGACGGCCTGGCGGGTCTGTTGTTTCGGCGGCTTTCTGGTTGGCCGAGAAGCGGCGCGCCGGATGGTGCCCGCGGGTGGCGGGACGATGCTCTTTACCGGCGCGACGGCTTCCCTGCGTTCCCGCCCTCCGTTTACCGCCTTCGCGAGTGCGAAGGCCGGATTGCGCGCGGTCGCTCATGGCCTTGCTCGGGAGTTCGGCAAAGAGGGGCTGCACGTGGGCCATATTGTGATCGACGGCGTCATCGACGGCGAGATCGTGAATACGAAATTCCCCGGCGTGAAAGATCACTTCGGGGAAGGCGGCATGCTCAAGCCCGATGACATCGCCGAGGCCTACTGGATGCTCCACACCCAGCCGACGACGGCTTGGACCCTCGAACTCGATATTCGTCCGGACCGCGAAGATTTCTAGGCGAGCCCGATTTCACGAAGCACCTCGTCGAGCCAATCCGCGGCGACGACGCTCTCATAGCGTTGAGGTGTTTCGTGGCTGATGCAGCTTGCCAGCGGCGTAAGAATCGTGTCCGGGGTCGGGTGGCAGAACTGCACGACGCTCAGCCGGTCGCCGGGTTGATCGGGCGGCGCGACGACGCGATGGATGCCCGTCGGAAGACGCCCGTTCGAAACGTGTTCGAGCATCATGCCCGTGTTGAGGACCGCGTAGCCTTCGGGCGGAAGCGCGTCGATCCATCCCGACGCCGTCTTCACTTGAAGCCCCGGCGCTGTCGCGCGGGGCAGGGCCGTCACGAGATTGATGTCCCCGTGTTCCGCGGCCCAGACATGGTCCGTGTTCGGCGCGGCCTTCATCTCGGGATAGTGAATCGCCCGAGTCAGCGTTGCGCCGCGTTCGGTCATCGCATCGAAGTAATTTTCCGGCGCGCCGAGCCCGACCGCCACGATGCGGAGGAAACGGCGCTGCAGTTCAACTGTGCGTCGATGGAAGGCCATCATCTGATCGGCCATGCCGGGGAGCGCATCGTTCGGGAAGATCGACTCCGCATAACGGTCGGGGTACGCGGCGGCGAGCGGGTCGTTGGGCGGAAGCGCCTCGCCCCAATTGAGATGCTCTTTCCAATCCGCGGCGTCGCTTCCGGCCGCGGTTTCGACGAGCAGCCCCGTATAGCCGCGCTGACCCCGTGAGTCTGGGGCAATGCTCCGGTCCTTCGTGACCTGGGGAAGCGCGAAGAACGCATCGAGCGTCGCATAACAAGCGCTCAATTCCGCTTCGTCGTGATCGTGCCGTGCGAAGACGAATCCGGTCGCGAGGCTCCGCATCACCCCGTCGACGACAGCGCGTCGACGGGGTGCAGAGCCGGTCTCAAAGCCGACGAGGTCGACGTCGAGGATTTCCCCCTCGGAGGGCGTTTCCATTCCGCGGCGGAGCGCTGCTTAGCTGCGGCGCAGGAGCGTGCCGGTTCCGAGGCCACCACCGCAGCACATAGTCACCAGCGCGTGCTCCTTGTCCGCGCGCTCGAGCTCGTGGACCGCCTTCGTCAGCAGGACTGCGCCCGTGCCGCCGAGGGGATGGCCGAGGGCGATCGCGCCGCCGTTCGGGTTGACCGTGTCCATGTCGGGGTTGAGCTCCTTGGCCCAGGCGAGCACGACGGAAGCGAAGGCTTCGTTGATCTCGGTGACGTCGATGTCCTTGATCGTGAGACCGTTGTCCTTGAGCAGCTTCTGGGTCGCCGGAATCGGGCCCGTCAGCATGAGGACCGGGTCCGAGCCAACGAGGCAGGTGTCGGCGATCGTGGCCTTCACCTGAAGGCCGAGGGCGTCGGCCTTCTCGCGCGACATCATCAGGACCGCGCCGGCGCCGTCGGTGATCTGGGAAGAAGTGCCGGCGCTATGCACGCCGTCGGGCATGTTCGTGCGGAGGCCGCGGAGACTCTCGAGGGTCGTTTCGCGGAGGCCGCCGTCCTTGGTCACGCGATGGGTCTCGGCCGTGGGCTTGCCGTCTTCGAAACCAACCGGAGCGTCGATCGGGACGATCTGCGATTCGAAACGGTTATCGGCCCAGGCCGCCGCCGCGAGATCCTGGGATCGCTTGCCGAAAGCGTCGGTGTCATCCCGGGTGATGCCCCACTGCTTGGCGATGCGTTCGGCGCCATCGAACTGGCTCGTGAATTCGAAGTGCTCCCAGTAGCGCTTGTTGACCGGCTTCCCGACTGAGGGCTCTTTCGGAATCGTGGCGCCCATCGGGACCTGACTCATGGCTTCCACGCCACAGCCGATCGCCGAATCGACGACGCCCGAAGCAACGAGGGCGTAGGCGAGGTTCGTCGCCTGCTGGGACGATCCGCACTGGGTGTCGACAGTCGTCGAAGCGACTTCGAGGGGAAGTCCCTGGGAGAGCCAGGCGTTTCGCGTGACGTTCATCGTCTGCATGCCGACCTGGCCGACGCAGCCGCCGATGACCTGTCCGACTTCCTTGGGGTCGATTCCCGCGCGTTCGATGACCGCGCCCTGCACGGCGCCGAGCATCTCGGTCGCATGGCTGGCGGCCATCTGACCGTTTCGCTTGCCAAGGGGGGTTCGAGCGGCTTCGACGATGACGACTTCACGCATGGATGGAACCTTTCGTAGGCGGTGAGGACGGCCCGTGCGGCAAATCGCCGGGGCGGATCCTCGTCCGGAAAAATCATGGGGAATGTTGGGGCTCGGCCATCGAAGAGAGGGCGCAAGCGGCGCTACGCGCGGCCCAACGGTACGGAACCCGCCGCTCGCGAGCCAACGCCCGCGGCGACTCGGCGTTCAGTCGCTGGCCGTCGGTACGGTCCATTCGATTTCGTCGCTTGGCGCCCAGCCGTAGCGGATCGCGCGGGCGACCCATGTCTGGCCCGGCGTGCCTGACATCGCTTCGGTGTAGAGCCTGAACGGCCCTCCATCGATTGCCACTTCAATAGAAGCGCCGGGACTCTCGCTCGAGATTTCGATTCCGCCTGCAGTGCCACGGAACGTCGGAGCAGCCGTTTCCGGTTGCTCCCCGTCAGGCCAGAAGCGGAGGCGCATGGCTTCTTCCGGCTCTGCAGCGAGGTCAGGAACCCGCTCAGCAAAGCGCGCGTATTCCGCACGCATGCGATCGAGATCCGCCCGATAGGCGGGGTTCGTCGACACGTCGTGTAATTCGAGCGGGTCCTCCTCGAGATCGAAGAGTCGCTCTTCCCCGACCGGTTCGAACCAGCGCCGTTGGGTCGCGTTGAGTCGCTCCGCTTCCAATTCGCGCCACAAGCCCTGCATGATCGGCAGGTTGTCGCGAAACTCGATCGGGTGGCCGCCGGGAATCTCGGGCATGAAACTCTTGATGTATTTGAACCGCTTGTCGCGCACGGCGCGCTGGCGATCCGTCTTGTCGTCGATTCGGTCCCGCGAGGCGTAGATGTACTCACGCGGCGTTCGGTCGGGATCGAGGAAGTCGTGGCCTTGATAGTGGTCCGGGCGGGGGAGACCGGCCATCGCAAGAATCGTGGCCGTCAGATCGACGAAGCTGATCAGCCGATTGTCGCTCGTTCCAGGAACGAATCCCTCCGGCCGCATCGATTCGGGCCAGCGAATGATCATCGGAACTTCGATCCCGAGATCGAAGAGATCACGCTTCGCTCGCGGCAAGCCATCTCCGTGGTCGGTCGTCCAGATCACGATCGTCGAGTCAGCGAGCCCGTCGCGCTCGAGCCTTGCGAGGACGTCGCCGACCTGAGCATCCATAATCTGAATGTTGTCGTAGTGGCGCGCCATGCTCGCGCGCACTTCGGGAATATCCGGGTAGTAGGGCGGGACGACGATGTCTTCGGGCTTGGTTGGCACGACCCCGTCGGTGAATCCCCAGCGATGATAGGCCTGCATGACCTGCATGATGAAGTGCATGATGCCATTGGGCCAAGCTGACCCGAGCGGCTCGAATATCCCGGACTCGTGGGTCACCATGTAGGTGATCATGCCGAAGAAGGGCTGCCCTTCGGCGCGATCGGCCCATTCGCCGTCATTGTCTTCCGCATCCCAGATCGATTCCGGACCCGAGTTCGAGAAGGGACCGCTGAATTGGTAGTCGAGCTTCGCGTGCTGATAGGTGAAGTACCCACCGGCGCGGAGGGTCTCGGGGTAGGCCTTGGCGTCCGGAGGTGGGACAGAGAGATACTCGCCTTTGGGGCCATCGAAGGTCCGCATGTGATGCGTTCCCGATGAAATCGCGTGCATGCCGAGGATCAGGCCGGATCGGCTTGGGGCGCACACGCCGGCCGTCGTGAACACGTTCGTAAAGCGCACGCCTTCGCTCGCCAAACGATCGAGCGCCGGCGTGCGGGCCAGGTCATCGCCGAAGGCGCCGATACGCGGCGAAAGGTCCTCCGCCATCAGCAGCAGGATATTCGGTCGCTGCGCCGGCTCGGAATCCTGGGCATTCGCGTCGGGTGCGATCAGGATGAGTGCGAGGGTGAGTGCGCAGAGCCGACTCGTATTAGGCAATGGGCCGTTCCTTCTCGAGGGTCGATGCATCGAACTCGTCCCAGAAGAGTTTCGTGTCGACGGAAAAGCGCGGGGGGCGACCGTGGCGACCGAGGGGCCAGCCGATCGGAATCATGACGGCACTCGGGATGTTTTCCGGGAGGCCGATCAGACGGTCGCATTCCTCGCCGAAGGCGCGATGAAGCGTCGTAAAGGAGCCTCCGAGGCCGACCGCGCGGCAGGCGAGGAGGATATTCTGAGCGCAGGGGAAGAGCGCCTGAAGTTGCGGTTCGCTGCGGCGGGTAAAGCCCGCCACGAAAAGCAGGACCGGCGCTTCATGAAGGTGCTCGGCGAGATGGAGCGAAGCGCGCATATTGCGTTTCAGGTGTTCCGGGAAGCCTTCGCGCTCGCTGCGTTCAATCGCGGGCTGGATATAACTCTGGAAGACTGGGCGATAGCGATCGGCGATCCACTGTCGCTTCTCGCGGTCATCGACCGCCACAAAGACCCAGGGCTGCCGGTTTCCGCCCGAAGGCGCGAAGGTACCCGCCTCACAGACCTTGCGGATCAGCTCGCGGGGGACGGGATCCGGGCGCAGCCGGCGAATGGCGCGGGCGGTACGGAGTCCTTCGAGAAGGGGCAACTCCTCGCCGATGGATTCAAGATCGATCTCGCCTGGGGCTGGGGTTCCGTGGTCGCTCATTCCGATTTTCTCCGGCGAAGACTCAGGTTCGTTCGCGATGATTGGGTCGCCACGATAGCAAGGCGCGGATCGCGCTTCGGTCGCTATCTTCCGCCGCCCGCTGGCGCCGCTCGTCGAAATGAAGGCCGCGCCGGCCCCCGTTTCAATCAAGGAGAAACAGCATGGTCTCGGAGATCTTCGACCCCGCACGATGGCAGGAAGTCCCCGGCTTCGACTTTGAGGACATCACCTATCATCGCGCCGTCGATCAGGGCACGGTCCGTATCGCCTTCAATCGACCCGAGATCCGCAATGCGTTTCGTCCGCGCACCGTCGATGAACTCGACCGCGCCCTCGATCACGCGCGCATGACGACCGACGTCGGCGTCATCCTGCTGACGGGCAACGGTCCCTCTCCCAAGGACGGGGTGTGGGCCTTCTGCAGTGGCGGCGACCAGCGCATCCGCGGACGCGATGGCTACAAGTACGCCGAAGGCGAAACCGCGGACACGATCCAGTCCGGTCGGGCCGGACGCCTGCACATTCTCGAAGTCCAGCGCCTGATCCGCTTCATGCCGAAAGTCGTGATCGCCGTCGTGCCCGGATTCGCCGTGGGCGGTGGGCATAGCCTTCATGTCGTTTGCGACTTAACGCTGGCGAGTGAGGAACACGCGGTCTTCAAGCAGACGGACACGGACGTCGCGAGCTTCGATGGCGGCTACGGGTCGGCCTATCTCGCGAAGCAGATCGGTCAGAAATTCGCGCGGGAAATCTTCTTTCTCGGCAAGAGCTACACGGCTGAGGAAGCGAACCATATGGGCATGGTGAACGCGGTGATCCCCCACGCAGAGCTCGAATCGACGGCGCTGGAATGGGCGGCGGAGATCAACACGAAGAGCCCGACTGCGCAGCGCATGGCGAAGTTCGCGATGAACCTCGTGGACGACGGCCTCGTGGGTCAGCAGGTCTTTGCGGGAGAAGCAACGCGCCTCGCGTACATGACGGACGAAGCGGAAGAAGGGCGCGACGCGTTTCTCGAGAAACGGGATCGGGACTTCTCGAAGTTTCCCTGGCACTTCTAGTTCCGTCTACTCCCGTCAAAAGTAGCGGGTGAGTCCGGCGCGGCCTTCGAAGTGGCTGGCTTGATAGGCGCGTTCGAAGTGGCCGCCTAGCGTGATCGACCAGTCATCGGTGAGAGACAGTCGCTGTTCGAGTTCCGCGCGCAGCCATTCGTCGCTCGATCGTCCCAGGAGTCCGCCGGCGAGGCCCTCGCCTCGCAGGGTCCATCGCCCGTTGGCGGTCGACCAGGAGAAGCCGGATCGAAGGTAGGTGCCGAAACGGGCGTTCCCTTCGAGGGCTGGCCCCGCTTCGACGAGGATTTCCGCAGTCGCGAAGACGTGGAGTCGACGGAGGGGTGCAATCGCGATCGCGGGCCCTCCCTGGAACTGGAAGACGCTGCGGGCTTCGAGGCCCTTGCCCCGATCACGATCGAGCATTCGCGTCGTCGCACCGAGCGAAGCGTGCCAGCCGATGGGGCGAAAGGGGCGCCGCCAGGGGCTCGCCGTCATGACGCCGAGTAACGTGAAATCGTGTAGTCGAACGCGATCGAGTTCGGGGTAGTAACGCAGAGCACCTTCGAGCGCGCGGATCGAGCCGCCCTCGGCGAATCCGTGTGGCGCATCGAGGTTCGTATGGAACGCGGGGAGGATTCGCATTTCAACGAAGGGGTCTCGGTCCTGGATGCCGGCGGCCAGGGTTGCCTGGGCGGTTCGATGGCCCTTGTTCGGGGGGACGCGATCGAAGGGGAGTGGGGTTTTAGGTGTCGGAGTCTCGATTCGGATTTGGCTTCGGGCGCGGAGCAGGGCGAAGGATCGACCGCGGGATTCTTCGTCGCTCACGCGCCCGGCAAGGAAACGATGGCGCAGGAGGTCGTAGGCGAGGGTGAGGACATCGGCCTCAAGAGTTTCGGGGAGCTCGGCGATCGAGGCGGCGTCCGGGGCGACGGCTCCCTCGGCGAGGGCCTCGACGAGGTCCGCTGCGGCGGGGGGAAGGGCGGCGAGTGCCGCCTGCAGTCGCGTCGCAGGCGAGGGGCGCAGGATGGGATCGCCGAGGGCGCCGGGGACGCGGGCTTCGATGGCGCGTACCGTGTCGACGGGCGTGTTCGCCGGCGGAAAGCCCCCTCCTCTTGTTAGGCCGGGCCAGGCGACTTCGAGCACTTCGAGCAGTTTTTCGGAGCAGTTCTGCGTAAAGAAGAAATAGGGGAGGCGGACATCGGAGAGTTCCCAGATATGCAGGAGGACCCGTTCGACCCGCTCGGGCTCCATCTCAAGTGGATACTCCCAGATGTCCCGGTCCTGCCAATCGCCGTAGAGCTTCGCTTTTTCGAAGTAGGGAGCGATCGAGAATTGTCCGCGATAGGCGCCGCTCAGCCCGCGAAAGAGATAGATGAGGCTGACGTCGTCTTCGGCGTTCGCTGTGTAGTCGAGGGTCCAACCGAGCAGGGGGCCGCCGCCTTCGCGGGCTTGATCGACCGGGTCGAAGCGGAGCAGGGTGTGGCCGAACATGGAAGCGGGGTTGCCGAGGAACGCCTCCGGGAAGATCAGCGTTGGGCGGACCGTTCCGATTTGGTCAAGCCAGGTTTTAAGCTCCGGGCAGCGTCCACGCGGCGCGTCGACGAGGCCCTGCTCGGCAAGCCAGGCGAGACGTGCGGGAAAACGACAGCGCGCCCGCTGGGCGATCGCCGGGTCGTCGTTAAGAAACGCTGCGAGGGTGGCGACGAGTTCTGCGCGCGGATTGTCCGCTCCGTCGCCGGCGAAGAAGAAGCGCGCCTCGTTGAGGGCTTCGCGGGTGGGGCCATCGATCGCGCGCCGCGATTGGTGGAGCAGGGCGCGCCAGACCGGGGCGGCTGCGACGGCGTCGATCCGGGCGGGGGTTGAGACAAGCGGCGGAGCGGCCGCAACCGGCGTCGCAGAGAGGAGCAGGCCTAGCGCCAGCCAGAAGAGAGCGGAGGCTCGGTGCAGCCGGCGCGCCGGGATGGTCGCGGACCCGGGGATGTTTGGTCGAATCGCAAACACCCCGGGTCCGATCCAATCAGCTCTGCGTGTAGACGAAGAACTGCTCGTCCGCCTGCATCAGTGATGCGAGGGTCGAGAGCATCTCGTCCGAGTTCGCGCGATCCGACGGGAAGAGCACGTCGAAGTTGCGCTGGGTCAGCGCGGCGAATGCGCGTCGGTCGGCTGCGGGAACTTCGAGCAGCGTCGCGAGGGTGTCGAGGCTTTCGCCACCGCCGAGCGCCGCATCACGGGCCAGGTTGTCGAAGGTCGTCGCGGCGAAGTGGCGCGTCTTCGCGCTTGCCGTGACGGCGCCCTGGCCGTTGCTGCAGTTGAGCAGGCCGAAGGTGATCGAGATGGACTGCATCGCGAACGAGTTCGTGATCGAAGCCGCCAGCTTGAAGTGCAGGCCCTTGTTGCCCTTCCAGATCTCGGTGCCGAGACCACAGCCGACGTCGTTGTCGGCCTTCGCCATCGAGATGGGTGCTGCGATCAGCAGTGCTGCGAGAAGAAGTGCTTTCGTGAGCTTGGTCATGTTACCCCCCGTATTCGAGCGCAGGCCATCATGACCGTGCGCCCGGGCTGCACAAGGCAGCCGCGTTGAATGTGTCAGGGGAGCATCACCCCCCAGCGACACCTTACGGAAGGATTGAATCGCAATCGGAACTGTCGGACAAGCGAACGACGGAACGAATCACGATCGATGCCGGCGGGGCGAGTGCGATTCTCGCGATATTTCTTCGCGACAATCTCGGACCGCGCATGCGCGAACCGCCCCGGCGAGAGGACCTAGCTGAAGGCGGGGATTCCCGTTTGCGCACGTCCAAGGATCAGCGCGTGAATGTCGTGGGTTCCCTCGTAGGTGTTCACCGTCTCGAGATTCATCAGATGCCGAATGACGTGGAACTCGTCGGAGATGCCGTTTCCGCCATGCATGTCCCGCGACATACGCGAAATGTTAAGGGCCTTGCCGCAGTTGTTGCGCTTCAGCATTGAGATGTTCTCAGGGGCGAGTCGGCCTTCGTCCATCATGCGCCCGGCACGCAGGCAGGCCGTTAGGCCGAGGGT
>Ga0316209_1002310_pt1 | contig 15658 bp, 14 predicted proteins | sample 6monopyrite_MG_FD_204945 | JGI IMG/M metagenome (GOLD analysis project Ga0316209, IMG submission 204945) | Microbial mat bacterial communities from mineral coupon in-situ incubated in ocean water Damariscotta River, Maine, United States -... | ecosystem: Environmental > Aquatic > Marine >...
TTAGATACGCGCAAATTTTCGCAATCGGATTCTTTTATTAAACGTAATATGTGACCAACACCTGGCCGATGTACTTCGATACCAATGAAGTTCAACCTGGGGCTTGCCTGAGCCATTTTCCATAAAGAGTCACCATTACCAAAGCCGATTTCTAAAACAGTTTCAGCTTTGCGGTCGAACAGTTTTTCAAAATCTAAAACATCTTCCGAGTAGTCGATACCATAAATAGCCCACTGTGTTTCCAGCGCAATTTCCTGGCCTGAGGTCAGGCGTCCCTGGCGCTTTACAAAGCTGTGTATTGTGCGTAAATGTTTTTTAGTCATAAAATTAAATGCACACAGTGAGTCGTTAATAAATGGCATTCATTAAAAATGCCTGTGTGCCGTTACTGAGTTAATACTAAAAGAAAGTACCATCGATAGGTGAAGAGGCTGAAGCAAAACGCTTGCGTGGCATACGACCAGCAAGGTAGGCCTCACGACCAGCAATAACCGCGTGTTTCATTGCAGACGCCATAAGTACCGGGTTTTTTGCAGCAGAGATTGCGGTGTTCATTAAAATGCCATCACAACCCAGTTCCATAGCGATTGCGGCATCTGATGCAGTGCCTACACCAGCATCCACCAAGATGGGCACATTCGCGTTTTCAACAATGGTTAAAATATTGTATGGATTGCGAATACCAAGGCCCGAGCCAATGGGTGCTGCAAGTGGCATAACTGCCGCACAACCGATGTCTTCCAGGCGCTTTGCAATAAGCGGGTCATCACTTGTGTATACCATAATATCAAAGCCGTCTTTTACTAAAACTTCTGCAGCTTCTAGTGTGGCAGTGATGTCCGGGAAAAGAGTTTTTTCATCTCCCAATACTTCTAGCTTTACAAGGTTATGCCCGTCTAACAGTTCACGTGCCATACGGCAGGTGCGTATAGCATCTTCAGCGGTGTAACAGCCGGCAGTGTTTGGCAATATAGTATATTTTTCTGGGGGAACAACATCTAATAAATTGGGTTCGCCGGGATTTTGGCCAATATTGGTGCGACGGATTGCGACAGTAATAATTTCAGCGCCACTGGCTTCCGTGCATGCTTTTGTTTCAGCAAGGTCTACATATTTGCCTGAACCCACAAGTAAGCGGGAGTTGTATGTTTTGCCAGCGATAGTTAGAAGGTTGTCACTCATGATTTATTTAGATGGTTGTTTACAGTGGGCGATATGATACCACTGTTTAGCTCAAAATTTGAGTTGCACTATAACGGTATTAGAGGGCACCAGGTCAAAGGTGTTTGTTATAGATGTTAAATCTCATCTAGCCGGATGGATAGCCGCATGGATTCGGGTTTTTAAATAGCTCAGAGTCTATCCGCCACCTATGGCGTGGACAATCTCAACTTTGTCGTCATTTTTTAAAATATAGGTGGCATGTTCGGTTTTTGGAATAATCTCGAGATTTACCTCTGCAGCCAGGCGTTTGCCGATAAGGTTTTGAGACTCTATGAGGTTTTGTAAGCTTGAGTTTTCAGCCAGCTCCAATGTCTGGCCATTAAATATTATCTTCATTTTGTGATGTTCTATAGAAAAAAGCTGATTTTACACTGATTGTGGCCTTTATTGACTCGCAAATGAAAATTTTGTGCTATACCTAGTGACAGAATATTTTGATAATTTCAAAAAAAATGGCTTTAATAACTTAGGGTTATCTAATAAATGTAAAGTGGTTTTGCATCTATTAATAAGTTAAGCGGCTTTCGAATTTTAAATAAAATAGTTTCAAAGAGGTTTTAAGCGTGGATGGCTTAACAAGTAAATGCATAATAATAAGTCTATTAAGTCTACTAATTACGGTGCCGGGGGTTTCTAATGCGGGCCTGAACCCTTTCAAAAAAGCCAAGAATTATACATTTGGCACGGAGGTGCCCTGGTATGAGAGCAGAGAATCTGTTACCAAATCAGGAGCCGTGCGAAATGGAGCTGACGTTAATTACTTTCATCTCAACGTGGATAAGCATCGGCTTTTATTACGCCTGGGCAAGAATGACCCTAGCGGAGAGCTGGTGAATACACGCAGCTTAGGCGCACTAGCCATTGCCGAAGTGGCAGCCGATGGGCGTCGTTTGCCTATATTTGACTGGTGCTTAAGCAATCAGCATAGTGTGACTAAAAAGCTTAAACAAAATACGATAGTTGCAAATGATGTTTGCATTAATGCTGATGGTGGTGGTGATTTCATTATTAATTTAGATGAGCAAACAAAGCGCATTATAAAATCAGCTAAAACACTCTCATTTATTGTTGAGCCTTATGGTCGGCCTGTTAAGTTGTCTTATAGTATGTCTGGCTTTTCCGAGTTAGCGGCAAAGCTTGATAAGCCAGTGCCTGCACCCGTGGTTAAAGCACCTAAGCCAGCATTACCTGTTGCTGCAGTAAAGGCAAAACCTAAACCTAAACCCAAACCAGTAAAGATGTGTTATTCCAAAGCACCTGCCGATTTCCAGTCCGCTGTGACAGCGATTGCCTATCCATGTGATAACGCAGCTAAAAAGGCGAGTGCGAGTAAAAAAATCAAGGCGCGTGTAGAGCAAGAAAAGAAAAAGATGGCAATGGAGCTTGAGGCCGCTAATAGAGAAAAACTCGCCAGGCAAAAAGCAGTCGAGAATGATAAACGAGAGATTCAATGGGCTATACAACAGGCTGAAATCTGGGTTAAACGTTGTCAGAAGCACTGGGCAAAGGGTAAAAGCCCGTGTTATTGTGAGAAGTATCTTGATAGAGCACCTGAAGGCCTCACGAGCACTTGTGGCAAGTAGCTTTAGTTAGTCTGATTAAAATAAATTTAGCATTACTCGAGGCTCGTATCGTAAGTTGATACGGGTCTTTTTGTTTTATAGTGGTTAAATTATTTTTTCTGGCTTTATCAATACAAATCAATTATTGCTCGGTTTCAAGCAAAGCCAGCGAAATTGTGTGACAAATTAGTATATGTGAGTAAACGGTAAGATATGGCAGATTGTATTATTGTGGGTGGTGGCTTAATCGGCATGCTAAGCGCCCGCGAATTAAAAAAACAGGGTATGGAAGTATTGCTGCTAGAAAAGGGCGAGCTTGGTAAAGAGGCATCATGGGCTGGCGGTGGAATACTTTCGCCATTACACCCCTGGCGCTATTCCGAGAAGGTGAATGAACTCGCAAACATTGGGCATAAAATTTACCCGAAAATTGCAGAAGAGCTGCAGCAGGAAAGCGCTGTCGACCCAGAGTACATACGCAATGGTTTACTGGTACTGGGTAGTCAGGAGCAGCAACTTGCAACAGATTGGGCTGATCGATGGTCAATGAACTTGTCGATAATAGACAGTGCAGCTGACTTGCAGCAGGTGTGTCCGGGCTTATCCAGCAACTACACAACAGGCCTTTATTTGCCGGATATAGCGCAGATGCGCAATCCAAGATTGGTGAAGTCTGCTCGGGGTAGCCTTGATGCATTGGGTATTAAGTATAGAGAGCATGCGCAAGTCACAAGTTTGTTGGTGGAAAATGGAAAAGCCAAAGGCGTGATCGTTAATGGCGAGGAAGTGCATGCAGATAATGTGCTAGTCGCCGGTGGTGCGTGGAGCACAGAGTTGCTCAAACCTTACCAGAATACGCCCGACATAAGCCCTGTAAAAGGCCAGATGATTCTGTTTAAAGGTGAAAAAAATAAGCTTAATCGAATTCTTCTGGCGGAAAATCGTTACCTTATACCGCGTAAGGATGGGCGTATAGTTTGTGGTAGCACCATAGAACATACAGGGTTTGAGAAGCAGATTAGCCAGCAGATAAAATCAGAACTTTCCGCAAGCGCTAAAGAAATTTTTCCCGAATTAGCGGGCATGGAAGTGGAACATCACTGGGCGGGCTTAAGGCCCGGTAGTCCAAATGGCGACCCTTATATAGGTCAGCAAAAAGAAGTTGAAGGCTTATATATCAATGCAGGGCACTATAGAAATGGCGTGATTTTGGCTATTGGTAGTGCACAAAGGATTGCCAGGCTAATTACTAAAAATTAGTATTTTTCACTTCAATACATAAGTATGACGGCGTTCTTACCGCTCATCCTGTCCGTTTATCAGGCATATCTCTTATTCCATCACTATAACAATGACATAGAAAATTTAATGGTCTTAAATAACAGCATGAAAAAAATTACACAAAGCGGTTTTACTCTACTCGAGCTAATGGTCGTTATTGCAATGATGGGTGTGTTGGTGGCAGTTGGTATTCCATCGTTCAACTCGATGCTGACTACGAATGAAATGGCTGACACTACCAATGAATTAATATTGTCGCTCAGAAAAGCCAGGGCGGAAGCAATTTCATCAGGTCGAAATACAATTGTTTGTAGTAGTACCGATGGAGTGACGTGTAGCGGAGCAGCGGGAAACTGGAATCAAGGCTGGTTGGTTATGGTTGATCGCAATATTGACGGAAATTACCTCGCAGTAAATGGTGAGTTGATCTGGGTGCACGAATTAAAATCAAACAGCACAATTACAATAACGCCTAGTCCGACTACCGCCACGATAGGTGTAATTAATGACTTCAGAGATACCGTAACTTTTTCTTATACAGGTGAGCTTGACGCTGGGACACCCGGTGAATTTCATTTGTGTAGTGGAGTTGGCGACTATCCGCGTAGAGAAATTAGTGTAAGTGTAGGCGGCGAAGCCAGCCTGTTTAAAAATAATACAGCAGCGACGAATTGTTAATGAATAAATTAAAAACAAATCAGGGTTTCACGCTTATAGAAGTTATGGTGGCTTTGTTTATATTGACGGTAGGCATGATGGGTTCCACTGCCATGATGCTCCGCTCGCAGCAACAGGCAGAAGAAACAAGCATCGAAACAATAGTGGCGCAGCGTGCATGGAATATTGCTGAACTGATGAGAGCAAGCATTAGTAATGTCAGCCAAACTTCAGGTGAAAATATTATCTTTCCAGTTACTATTTCACCGGGAGGTACTGCCCCCACATGTATTTCTACAGGGTGTAGTGGTTCAGGTATGGTCGATTTAACGACATTTCTTATCGGCATGGAGTTAGAAACTTATTTACCTACAGAAAGTCCGACGGCCAAGATTAGCCAATTAGCCGGAGATGGAATAAATCCTGTTTTACAGGTGGATGTCAGCTGGAACAAGTTAATTGCCGACGGCAGTGAAGCAACACAAACCTATACACTGATTTTTCAGCCATAAAGATTTTACAAAAGCATATCACTATGAATGTTAATCAATCACAAAAAATTATGTTTATAAAACGTCACAGCGGTTATTCAATGCTGGAATTACTGGTGGCCATGACCATTGGTATTTTGGTTTTATCCTCCGCAGTATCTATGCAGGTATCTAATCGTGATGGTTTTAAAAGCACAACGGCGCAACTGCATATGAAAACCAATGCCAAGCTAGCGACAGAGTTTATTGGTAGAAGCTTGCGTGGTGTGGGCGCAATGGGTTGTAGAACAGCAGATGGGCTTGTAGGTGTGAAAAAAGAGGAAGCAGCGGGTAACTCCTCATACAAAATAATACTTAACGCGGATGTAAATACTCGAGTACCGCTGCCCCATGCTGACTTTAATTCAGGCCATGAAGTATTAGGCTACCAGGCGAGTGGTACAGGCTGGACACCAACACCTGCTGCCAGCTTAAACTTAACAAATATGCTTGCCGGGTCTGATGCGATTACCTTACGCGGTACTGTTGGTGAGGCCTATGTGCTGGCGCCAAGAACCAACGGAGATGCGGCCTACATTTTAGATATTCCAGCGGATACTGATGTGCGTATTGCAGAAAATAATTTTGCAGTAGCTGCTACCTGTTCTGCGGCTGAGGTGTTTCATGTGACCTCGACGGATGCACAAATCGATGCGGGAATAATTGGTCGAGCTTCTGGTGCGGGTGACGATGACAATAATCCTTTATTTGGTACCTATGATTCAGACAATAGTATAGAAGCAGAAGTTTTTGGTGAGCTGATGCGCATGGCGACTACTACTTATTATATAGGGGAAAACCCTGCGGGAATTCCTACGCTATATAGAAATCTTGATGGCATTTCTAGTCCTTTAATTGAAGGCGTTGAGCGGATGAAACTGGATTATGGTATTGAGGATGATGTAAACGGCGAACGCAATGTTGCTTCCAGGTATCTTACAGCCTCACAAATTCAGGCAACCTGTAATGACCCAATGTCGGTGCCTACAATAGATGGTTGCTTATGGCCAGATGTGGTGAGTGTACGAGTAAGCTTAATTATGCGTTCTAAGGAAGCGGTGTTTGGAAAAAATATTGTAAAAACTTATAGCTTACCCGGTACAACAACGACAGATAAGTTAGATCTAGTTGCGGGTGATCAATATGCTCGCTCAATCTATTCAACAACCTTTACCCTGCGAAATCGTGTAATTGGCGATCGTACAAATAAAGGATAAGTAATGAGTTTTAGAATGCAACAGAGTATGCCATCCAAACAAACCGGCGCCGTATTAATAACGTCGATTGTATTGTTAATTATTTTCACAATGTTAGGCGTAGCCACAATGCGCACAAACATTACAGATATTACCGTTCAGGACGGTATTAAAAATAGAAACAATGCATTTCAGTGTGCGGAAGCGGCATTACGCTCCGGCGAAACCTGGTTAGGTGATTTAAGTGGGCCCGCATATGCGGTTGATGCAAATCCATTACAAGCTCAGAGTGAAGTGTGGGAAGCTAATTTAGAAGTCTTACGGAACCCATCTATGCAGTTGGCTGGCCTGTGGGCAAATAGTACCAAAACGTGGGCGTATGGTGGAGAACTGATAAATGCAAATGCGAATATTGGTTGTGAAACGGATCCACGATATTTTATCGAATCAATGGGCGCAGTGTCATCTGCGAGTGATAGTTTAGATTATGAAAGTATGGCGAAAGGTAAAAGCGCGATGTATCGCGTCACGTCATACAGTACCGGAATGGACAATAATGCAACGGTTGTATTACAGACCACGTATTTACAGCCCATTAATTAACATGAATTTTAAAATACATTTTTTATACAGAAAAATACATCCTATGGATGGAGTAGAGTTATGATAATTCGAATTTTTAAAACAGCATTTAAAGTTTTACAAGGTAGCGCTTTATCTAGTATTGTATTTTTCGCATCGGCAATGCCTGCCAATGCCGCAACACTTAGTATGGCAAATACGCCACTCTTTTTAGGTGCAGCAGTACAACCCAATGTGTTTTTTGTAAGTGATGACTCCGGTTCAATGGACTGGGAATTTATGACACCAGCCTATTGGCGTTGGTTTAATTATGATCCTGATCCTTTGCGTCAGGGTAGTTTTCTTAATGGCAATACAACGACTCGCTACACCAGAGGTACATTTTCATCAGCAGATTTCTCAGGTACTGATAATGATGATGGTGGTTATGGATATATTTATAATAATTCAGATAATGTTTATGGCAATACCAACTATGGCGATAACTGTACATCTAATTACTATTATGGCCGAGTAGAAAAATGCGATGATGCTAATGATCATCCCTTTGATGTTGACTGGCGTGGTCGTTCATTTGCGTTAAATAAAGTTTTCTTTAATCCTAATATTGATTATCAGCCATGGGATGGCCCATGCAATACAGCGGGTGATGCCTGCGCTGATGCGAGCTTTACTGCTGCGCGATCAGATCCTTACTCTACTCAAACCGGATATAGCATAACAAGAAATTTAGCCACTGATGGCGATGCCGATGATGGTCCTTTTGTTTATGAAGTTTGGATAGATGATTCAGGGTACGATACAGATGACGGGTATCCAAGGCGTGGAGATCGCTTTAATGAAACGGGTCATGCATCTACAGCTTTTACACCGGTGATTTCCGCAGGCGCCATTACCTCGGATCTTCCAAATGAAGAGGTCGACTTATGGGACTCCCACGTTAAATTCACGGTAACGAATGCGGAAATAAATGTTCAATTAATTGAATATAATCCGGTGCCTTCAGGTGCATCACGCGGTTTAAATGAAACAGTGAGAGTCGATACGGATATCTCTAACTCATCGTGTTACAACGTATTAGGTAATGCGGCTATGGTTAAAAACATTCGTGACCAGATACTGATAGATCCAGCGAATGCAGTAAGCTATATAAATGCAGTAAATGCAGAGGGCTGTAGAACTATTGTAGAAACGCGTCAGAATGCAGCTAACTGGTACCAGTATTATCGTCGTCGTGCCTTCCCGGTAAAAAATGCCATTGCAGAAGTGATCGATGCGCAACCAACATTTCGTTTTGGTATGACGGTACTTAATAGATACAACACGTTGTTTACAGAAGTGCCTGATGTATCGGTGACGAATTATAGTTCTCACAATACGTCAATAAAACAAAAATATTTTGCCTTTGATCAACCGGCAGAAGGTACGCCTCTGCGTAATGCCTTGTATCGTGCGGGACAATATTATGATGATACACTGAGTTCGCCTTCTGCGGATGATCCTATTCTTTATTCCTGCCAAAAGAATTTTACAGTTCTGTTTACAGATGGTTACTGGAACCAAAATTTTTCATACAGCGTTGGTGATAATGATGGTGATGGTGAAACTAATACCCTTGCCGATGTAGCACATCATTATTATTTGGATGTTGATTTGAGTCCGTTAGAAAATAATGTTAAGCCAGATTTACCCTTAGAAAGTGATTTGCCGGTTGTAAAATTAAATCCAACTGAATCAGATGAGGAAACAACGCATCAGCACATGGTGACCTTTACCGTAGCATTTGGTGTAACCGGTAATTTATTAGATGATGATGATGATAAAAAGCCAGATCTGGATGCAAATGGTAATGCATGGCCGGGAGGTGAGCCTATAAAGGATGGAGATTGGGGTCAGCCGTGCAAAGATTGTGTGACGAATATTGATGACTTATGGCACGCTGCCTATAACAGTGCGGGTGTATATGCATCTGCTTCCACACCTACGGAAGTATCTGAACGATTAATTGAAGCAATTTCTGCTATTGCCGCAAGAGTGGGCTCGGCATCTGCGGTTGCATTGAACTCTGGTACGCTAAATGCCAACAGTCGTTTGTATCAGGCACGATTTAATTCTAACGGTTGGTCGGGTGATTTATTTTCAAGGCCACTACAGGATGGCCCGGTTGATAAAACAGGACCAGCCGGTGTGCCGGATGGCATCGATGATTCACCAGCAGAATGTAATGCATACCCAACGGTTGGTGAGGTGTGTGATGTTGAGTGGAGTGCGGCGGCTGAGTTAGCCGTCATGGCACCTGCAACGAGAAAGATTTTCACCTTAGAGGATGATGCCTATGCCGCGGTTGAATTTAAAGATTTAGGTGACCTGGGTAGCAATCAACAAGCAGCACTAAAAACGGACCCAGATACAGCGGTTGTTGGTGCTAATAGTGATGGTCAAGACCGCATTGATTATCTACGGGGTGATCATTCTAAAGAAGCGGATCAGTCTGGTGGTAGCTTTCGAACTCGTTTTGAAGTAATGAATTATGATAATTCTGCAAGCATAGGTGAAAAATCTGTTTTGGGCGATATTATTAGTTCCGCCCCGGCCTATGTTGGCGCACCGAATTTCTTCTACCCCAATACAATTGAAGGCACAAAATATACCGAATACAAATTAGCGCAAAGGGCTCGAGAAGGTGTAGTTTATGTAGGTGCTAATGACGGCATGCTACATGCGTTCGATGCTATAACCGGTGCTGAAAAATTTGCCTACGTACCAAGCGTATTAATCAATAAAATGAACCTACTGACCTCTACCCGATATAACAGCGGGCATAGTTATTTCATGGATGGTTCGCCTACCATATTTGATGCCTATGATAGTGAGTGGAAAACTATGCTGGCATCATCTGCAGGTGCAGGTGCGCAGTTGGTGTTGGGTATGAATGTTACCGACCCTAATGCGACAAATTTATTGACGGCATTAGATCCGTGGGAATTTACAGATAATCCTCGCACAGATGCCGGAGGAACTTATGGTGATGTCGACCTGGGCTACACCATTGGTGATGTAAGATTTGGCAAAATGAATAACGGTGAATGGGCAGTTATATTCGGTAATGGGTACAACAATACATTTGCAGATGGCAACGTGAGTTCAACAGGTAATGGCGCAATTTATGTTGTTAATGCGTTTACCGGTGCATTAATTAAAAAGTTTGATACACAAGTTGGTATGAATGAAGATCCAACGGGTGGCAGCCGACCCAATGGTGTGGCTACTGTTACACCTGTAGATACAGATGGTGACTTTAAAATTGATGCGCTTTATGCCGGTGATTTATTTGGTAATACATGGAAGGTTGATGTAAAGAACTCTAATGAATCGAATTGGAAATTCGCATATGAGTCTTCCGGTGTGCCCGCGCCGTTCTTTGTAGCAAAAGATGTTAATGGTGTGGAGCAGCCGATTACTTCAGCATTAACTATTAAGCGTCATCCTATAGAACGTAGCCAGACATTGGTGTTATTTGGTACGGGTAAATATTTTGAAGTGGGTGATAGCGCAAGCGCAGGAGCTGCAACACAAATTCAATCGTTCTATGGTATTTGGGACAATAATAAAATGGCTGAAATTAAACCGGCGAGAAGTAAACTACTTGAGCAGGAAATAATAGCAATTGAAAATGTAACTGGTATAGATGGTCTTAAGAGAGAGTTCCGTGTTACCTCAAGTGAAAAAGATAATCTTAGCTATAAGATTGACTGGACAACTGATAGAGGTTGGTACATGGACTTAAGGTTTGGGGCAGAATATGGTGAGCGTGTGGTGGTAAATCCACTTATAAGAAATGGTCGGATTATTTTCGTAACACAAACACCAGATGAAGATCCATGTAGTGCGGGTGGTACCAGTTGGATTATGGAATTAAACGCTAACGATGGAAATCGTTTGGATGTTCCTCCATTTGATGTGAACGGTGACGGCTTCATTAATGATAATGACATAGTGAGTTATTTAGGTAAGGATACAATCACATCAGGCGTAAGATCGAAACAAGGTATTGTTGCTCAGCCTGGTATCCTAAATAACAATAAAGGTGATGCAAGTGAGTTTAAGTACTTCAGTGGAACCAAAGGTGGTATTGATGTGGTTACCGAATCTGCCAATGCAGAATTTAGAAAGCGTCAGTCATGGCGTCAACTGAGATAAGGTGTAAATAATGAATATTATAAAGAAAGTCGGTTTATTAATTGCACTAGTAACCGCTTCTAGTTTATACAGCCAGTTGGCTTACTCAGAAACGGGTTTAAGAAACTTTGATGGAATGAGCAAGTCTATCGGGATGGTAGATCATAAGAAAAACATAATTAAGCTTGCGGAAACCGAGTTTACATATGATGAAAACACAGTGATTAAAAATCATAAGGGCGTGAAGGTGTCGGAAGATGCCTTGAAAAAAGGCGCACGTGTAATTATTGGGCTGAATACAGAGCAGCGTTATATCAGTCGACCCATGTTAAGGTTTATCCAGCTTGAGTCTGGCGATTAAAAAATTCAGTGAGAATTATTATGAGAAAACAGTCAGGTTTTACATTGGTTGAGTTAATGATTGTGGTTGCAATCGTTGGCGTTCTAACAGCAGTCGCAATCATTTCATATGAAAATTTTACGGCAAAAACTGAGCGTAATATTGATTGCGTGCAAACGCTGCCGGAAATGGCGCGTGACCAGGAAAAGTATAGGCAGATTAATCGCGTATACGCAAACACATTCACCCTGTTAAATACAGTGGCTCGAGTTGGGGTTACGTGGGCGGCAACACCCACAGATTCAACGAACACACATACCTATACGCTTAAAACGGCTAACTCAGGTAGAACTTTTTTACTAACTTGCACGCCGACTAAAGTCACGGGTGCGTTTGATGCTTCAGATTGTGCCGCCTTAACTTATGATAATTTTGGACGTAAAGGTGGTAATGATGGTACTGCAAGACTCTATTCTGAAAACTTTTCCAGTGGAAAGCCGGTTGAGGTTTGTTGGCGCTAGTTAGTAGAGACATGCTAAATAAATCTAGCTACCTAAGCTCTTTAGGTAGCTGAAAAACAATATTTTCTTTGGGGCCGCTGTCATTGGACAGCTCTGCACCAAACCATTCCTGAATCTTCGCGATGACTTCTTCAACCAGTAATTCTGGTGCTGAAGCACCCGCACTTACACCGATATTTTTTGCATTAATAAACCAGTCTTTTTCTAACTCATTTGCATTATCAACCAGGTAAGCCACCACGTTATTTTTAGTGGCTAATTCTTTTAAGCGATTTGAGTTAGAGCTATTAGGCGAGCCAACCACAATAATAATGTCGCAAGATTTTGAAAGAGCATTAATGGCATCTTGACGATTTTGTGTGGCGTAACAGATGTCGTCTTTACGAGGCCCCTGTATTTGAGGGTATTTAAGGCGCAGAGAGTTAATTATTTCCTGTGTGTCATCAACGGATAAGGTTGTTTGAGTGACATAAGCTAAATCGTCATCTTCAGTAATATTTAATGATTCAACGTCATGTACATCTTCTACTAATAACATATGAGAGTGACTATTTTCAAATTGCCCCATGGTTCCATCAACCTCTGGGTGTCCGGCATGACCAATTAAAATTACATTGGTATTGTTTTTCGCATATCGTGCAACCTCTAAATGTACTTTAGTGACTAATGGGCAGGTAGCATCAAATATTTTAAATTTACGTTCTTTGGCTTCTTTTTGAATGGCCTGAGAAACACCATGAGCACTAAAAATAACAGTTGAGTCATCTGGGATTTCGCTGAGTTCTTCAACAAAGATAGCGCCTTTTTGTTTTAAGTCATTTACTACAAAGGTGTTGTGAACGACTTCGTGGCGAACATAAATAGGTGCGCCAAAGATATCCAGAGCGCGTTCAACTATTTCAATAGCGCGATCGACACCAGCACAAAATCCACGGGGGTTTGCAAGTTGTATTTTCATAAGACTAAAATATATCTGTTATCTTTGCGGTAAAATTAATGGTGCGGCCAGCTAATGGGTGGCTAAAGTCAACTTCAACTTCAGCGCCTTTGATCGCAAGTATGGTTCCAAGTATTTCGCTATCATCCGGTCCGTCAAAAGCAATTACCTGGTTAACTTCTGGAGGCATATCTTGAGGAAAATCATCCGCAGGCATGGTGTGTATATTGTTTTCGTCAGGCATGCCAAATGCTAAGTCCGGACTTAATGTAACTGAAACAGTATCATCGATTGATTTACCAAGTAGAACATCTTCCATGCCCATGGTTAGGCTTCCGTCACCAATTTTAAACTCGAATGGTTTGTCGTCAAAATTAGATTCAACCTCGGTGCCATCTTCTAATTCCATTTTAAAAAATAGCATAAATGAATTGTCTGTATTAATTGTCTTCATGAGGGTTCTTTAGTGTGTCTATAATTAATAATGTAGCGCCAATAAATATAGCGGAATCGGCAATGTTAAATGCAGGCCAATGATAGTTGGCATAATAAACATCAAGAAAATCGATTACATAACCGTAAATGGCGCGATCAATTAAATTTCCGATAGCGCCGCCTAAAATTAAAGCAAGTGCTGTATATTGCAGAACTTGATGTGGTTTTAATTTGCGCAGCCAACTGTATATAAAAATGCTTACTACACTGGTTAAAATTAAAAAGAACCAACGCTGCCAACCGCCGGCATCAGCTAGAAAGCTAAAGGCAGCACCTTTGTTATATAAAAGAGTGAAATTAAATAACGGCATTACTGCAACAGGTTGGTGGTATTGCAGGAAATGGTCGGCTAGTAACTTAGAAGCTTGATCGAGTATTATTATTAATACTGTAATCCAGCTCCAGTGTTTAATACCTATAGTGGATGTTGCGTCGTTACTAGGCATGTTGTCTTGTTTCACCTGCGCCATCAACATTATCAATGCAACGACCACATAGTTCCGGGTGCTCACTATGCGTGCCCACATCTTCACGTAGATGCCAGCAACGACTACACTTTTGATGTGATGATTTTTCAACGCTTATACTAATGCTTTCACCACTTTCTAATGTGTGTGTTTCACAGGATTCAGGTGCATCTTCAAGTGGATGAACTGTTGCGTAAGATGTAATAAGCACGAAACGTAGTTCATCTTCTAGCGATGAAAGAGCAGTAAAACTCTTTTCTCCACAAAAAAGTTTTACTTCGGCATCAAGCGATGAGCCAATCATTCCATCTTTGCGGATATCTTCTAACTGCTTGCTCACAAAAGTACGTGTTTCATGAATCAGTGCCCAAAAGTCAAAGTTCATTATTTCATTAGCATCTAAATCAAATAAATTTTCATACCAGGTTTCTAGTAATACAGAGTCACCATGCTCTCCCGGGATCGACTGCCAGATTTCATCGGCAGTAAAACTTAAGATAGGAGCCAGCCAACGCGTCATTGCTTCTACAATATGATATATCGCAGTTTGTGCAGAACGGCGTGCAACACTGTCTTTATGAGTGGTGTATTGACGATCTTTTATAACGTCAAGATAAAAACTTCCCATATCTACAGCGCAAAAATTATGTAACTTCTGGTAAATAATATGGAAGTTATATTCTTTATATGCCTCAATAATATCATTTTGTAGATGTAATGTTTTTGCAACTGCCCAGCGATCAAGTGCTAGCATGTCTTTTTCTGCAAGCATATCGTTTGCAGGATTAAAGCCATTTAAATTAGCCAGTAAAAATCTTGATGTGTTGCGGATGCGGCGATATGAATCAGCTGTGCGTTTAAGTATTTCATCAGAAACGCTCATCTCTGCGCTATAGTCAGCAGAAGAGACCCAAAGGCGTAAAATATCAGCGCCTAAAGTGTTAAATATTTTTTGTGGCTGTACAACATTACCAACTGATTTAGACATTTTTTTACCGTTGGCATCAACAGTAAAGCCATGGGTTAAAACGCCTTTATAAGGCGCGGTATCTCTAATAGCAACCGAGGTTAACAAAGAAGACTGGAACCAGCCGCGGTGCTGGTCTGATCCTTCCAGATATAAATCAGCAGGTACAGCTAGTTCCTCGCGTTGTTCTAAAACAGATGCATGGGTAACACCCGAATCAAACCAAACATCGAGAGTATCTGTTACCTTGTCATAGTCGGCCGCATCATCACCTAGAATGTTTTCTATTTCTAATGAGAACCAGGCATCAATGCCGTCTTTTTCGATTAGTTGTGCAACAGTTTCTATTAACTCTTGTGTATTTGGGTGAAGCTCACCTGTTTCTTTATGAACAAATAATGCAATAGGTACACCCCAGGTACGTTGCCGTGAAATACACCAGTCAGGGCGATTGCTTACCATGCCCTCGATACGTGCTTTACCCCATTCAGGCATCCATTTTGTTTCATCGATGGCCTTCATTGCATTATCAACTAAACCATTTTGATTCATGCTGATAAACCACTGAGGAGTGGCACGGAATATAATGGGCGTTTTATGGCGCCAGCAGTGTGGGTAGCTGTGTTTTAGCTTTCGATGCTTTAATAAAACTTTATTTTCTTCTAGAACTTTTAGAATTTCATCATTAGCTTTGTTTACATGTATACCGGCAAACAGTTC
>Ga0316209_1002312_pt1 | contig 15646 bp, 15 predicted proteins | sample 6monopyrite_MG_FD_204945 | JGI IMG/M metagenome (GOLD analysis project Ga0316209, IMG submission 204945) | Microbial mat bacterial communities from mineral coupon in-situ incubated in ocean water Damariscotta River, Maine, United States -... | ecosystem: Environmental > Aquatic > Marine >...
CGCGCATCGCCGGGACCACCTTTCGCATGCCTTGCCAGGTCCCGATCACGTTCACCTCGAGCATCTTGAGAAATTTCGTGGCGTCCTCTTCCATGACCGGGTTCGTCCACCAGATCGCCGCATTATTTACGAGTCCGTCGAGCTGCCCATATGAACTCGTTGCGGTCTCGACCACGCGATCCCAATCGGTCTCGGACGTGATGTCTTGCTGAACGAATACCGCCGCGTCGCCTAACTCCGCGGCGAGCTTCTCGCCCTCTTCCCCTTGCAGATCCGTCAGTACGACCCGCGCGCCCTCTTCCACACAGCGGCGTGCATGGATGGCCCCCATGCCCTGCGCCGCGCCCGTAATGATGATGCTCTTCCCGTCGAGTTGTCCCATGGTGTGCTCTCTCCGATTGCTGGGTTTCGCTATTGGATCTACGCGCGACGAAGGCGACGCGCGATCAGTTTGTGGGTCGAGACGGGGAGGATCCGCTTCAACCAGTCCGCCGCGTACGCTTCGAAGCCCACGATCGCTCGCAGCTTCTTCTTCTCGATCGATTGAACGATCGCCTCGGCGACGGCGGAGGGCGGTCGAGACTGAGCCAGGCCCGCGACCGTCGCATCTCGAATTTCGTCGTCGTAGCTGCGCATCGTCTCGTGGATATTCGTATTCACGCCGCCGGGATGGATGCTCGTGATCCCCACGTTCGTGTCCTGAAGCTCGAACCAAAGCGACTCGGTAAAGCCTTTGACCGCGAACTTCGTTGCGCAGTAGGAACTCTGCGACGGCACGCCGATGAAGCCGAACATGCTCGAGATATTCACGATATGGGCTTCGTCCGCCTTCTTCAGCTCGGGCAGGAAGAACTTACAACCGTGAATCACGCCCCAGAGGTTGATACCGATGATCCACTGCAGATCTTCGAGGCTGTGGTCTTCAAAGGTCGCCGACACGGAGACCCCGGCGTTATTCACGAGAATGTGGACAGCGCCATGCTCCGCGATCACTGCAGCGGGCAGTGCTTCCATCTCTTGTGCGTTGGCGACATCGACGACATGCGTCGAAACCTTCGTACCGGTTGCACTCAGCTCCTTCGCCGCCGACTCGAGACGTTCCCCATTCACGTCGACGAGCGCGAGCGCGCATCCCTTTGCGGCCAATGCATCTGCGGTCGCGCGACCGACGCCGCTCGCGCCGCCTGTGATCACAGCGACCCGTCCCTTGAGCTGCCTCATTTCAATACTCCGGCTTCGCGATTAGTCGCGCTGAGTGGATCCATCGGACGCAGCGACGCGCTCGACTTCTTCAAGGCCCGCGGCCTTCGACCACGATAGAACGACATCGTCCGACGAGACGACGCTCCAGTCGAAGCCTGACACCAACTCGTGCGGGGCACAACGCGTATCCGGCGGCGCCAATCCGACGAAATGAGCCAGCGCGCCACACAAAGCCTGCGGATCGTAGAACTCACGAAGCGCACGAACATCGACCGCGCCGTGCAACTTGGACAGCTTGTCGTCTCGGGACTCGAGCAGCAGCGCGTGATGGCGGTAGCGAGGAGTTTCGAGGCCCAGAGACCGCTGAAGCGCGACCTGAACGAGGGTCGATGGCAGAAGATCCCGCCCCCGTACGACCCGATCCACGCCGGCATCCGCATCATCGACCACCGAAACAAAGTGGTACGCGTAGGCACCATCGCGGCGACGCAAAATGGGGTCGCCAAAGAGCGAGGCCGCATCGCCCGCGATCGGCGCCCCACTCTCATCGTGCGAATCGATCGGCGTGGACTCGAGTTCGAAACGAAGCGTCGCGTTCGATTCCTGCCAGTCATCGATCGTCACTCGACGCCCACGGCAGGTGCCTGGGTACGCGCGACTTCCGTCCGGCGCAAGCGATGCGACCGAACGAATCTGGGCACGGCTGCACTCGCACGCATAGACCCGACCCGCCCGAACCCATTCGGCAACGAGCTCGGCATGCCGCTCGCTCGCGTTCGACTGTGTCTGATGCTGATTCCAATCGAGACCGAACCATTCGAGATCGGCCCGCAGGTCTTCCCGGTAGCCTTCCTTCGTCCGCGCCCGATCCAGATCTTCGAGGCGAAGCAAAACCTCCGCCCCAACACTCCGCGCATCCAACCAACAGAGCAAGGCCGCAAGCAATGTGCCCGGGTGTGCCCGCCCAGACGTCGACGGCGCGAAGCGGCCCAACCGAAACTCTCCCGTGTTCGTTTCCGTCGTCATGGAAAAGTTTGAATCCCCGTGTTTCGATCCCATTCGAGAAGGCGATCTGGTTCGGCGTTCGGGCTCAAAACTGCGAAATTGCCTTTACGCAACAGCGTCACCCGCCGAGAAATTAACATGCCCAGTACCCCGGAAACGACGAGCGCGTCCGATCGCCGCATCGGCATTCGACTCGGTCCGCGCGGTGTCGCCCCCCGCGTCATCGCGGCGTTGCGCACACTCGGCTATTCGCTCATCGATCCGGACGTGACCCCGGACATGACCGACTCCCGCGTCTGGCTTGTCGATGCAGATCGATTCGGCGAGCTGCCATCGGTCGACGCAGCGCCGGACCTGCGCGTCCTCCTGATTGCGCCTCCCAGCGTAGATGCCCTCTCCGACCCACGAATCATCGCGCAGACGCCGCGTCCAGGTCGTCTGAGCTCTGTCTACGCGATGGTCCAAACCGCTCTCGAGCGCACGCCGCGGAAATGTCCGCGCATTCCGACGCGACTTTCGGCGCGATGCATCCGGTCCGATCGGCGATCGATTGGCGCTGTGCTCTCGCTTTCCGAGGGCGGCTGTCTATTGCGAACACGGGAGTCCCTTCGCAAGGGCGCCAAGCTCGATGTGCAATTCGCTCTGCCGGATTACGGCCTGGTCAGCACCCGAGCCGAATGCGTCTATACACGCCGCGGCGATGCCGGACTTTCTTTCGCGACACCGCCTCCTGACGTTCGATTCACAATTGCCCACTTCATCACGCATCAGCTTGCGAACAAGATGGACTCGGACCTGTTCGCTCAGGCAAGCTCCGCCTAACACCATTCGGCGCGGGTCGCACGATCGAAACACTCGCCTCGGAATACGACGAGCTCGGGATCCCGAAGTGCCGCGAGATTTTCGAGGGGGTTCGAGTCGAGCACCAGAAAATCGGCGGAGAGTCCTGGCTCGATGCGACCCGTTTCGTTTTGCACGCCGAGTGCGATCGCCGATTCGCTCGTTGCCGTTCGCAACACGTCGACGGGGCGCAGGTCCGCGAAGCGCTCGAAGGCGATCAAGCCATCCACCAGGTTGTGATGCTCGACGCCGGGAATCCCCGCGTCCGTCGAAGCGATGAATCGAATGCCGTGATCCTTTTGGGTGCGAAGCAGGCTCGAGAGTCGTTTGAAGAAATCCGTCTCTTCGCCCTTGTCGTTTTCAATCCGACGTCCCCAGCCCGCATTGACCGTCGGCGACACCCAGAGCTCTCGCTCTGCCATTTCGCGCATCAGCGACTCATCGATCTCGGTCCCGAATCCGTCCGGCCCCGCGAACGAAGCGTGCTCAATTGTTCGAACGCCCGCGCGGACCGCATTGCGGATGCCTTCCGTCCCGTGACAATGTGCGGCGACCGATCGATCGCCGCGTGACGCAGCGCCGACAATCGAGAGCAGCCGCGAGAGGTCGAACTGCGCGTCCCGCGCGTTCGTGCCCTTCGTGAAGACACCGCCCGTCGCCATCACCTTGATCCAATCGCTGCCCGCCTCGATCTGCATCGCGACCATCCGATCGATCTCGAGCCGCGTCTCGACTTCGCCGCCCCAGAAGTGGCAATGGCCCCCGCGCGTCGTCAGGGGCTGACCGCAGCAGAGCAGGCGCGGACCGATCGCCGTGCCGCCATCGATCGCATTGCGATGCGCGAGCTCCCAATGAGCTCCGCCGCCGCAGTCCCGTGCGGTCGTGATGCCAGCGCCGAGCATGCGACGCGCGCGTGCGGTGATTCCGGCACGACGCTCCTGTTCCGGAACGGCGATCTGGTCCTTCGGAGACTTGAGAGCGGGGTCGAGCTCGAGATGAACGTGCGCGTCGATCAGGCCGGGCACGATGTATCGCCCTTCGAGGTCGAGAATCGGGAGATCCGTTGAAGCAGCATCGCCGGTCCCGTCGCTCGACGAAACGGCGATGACGTGGCCCTCTCGTACATGTAGGAGCGACGAGAGCGGGTCCACAGCCTCGGAATCGCCTCTCCAGAGCCGTGCACCGCGAACTAGAAATTCATTTGAAATCAAATACTTAGCCTTCTAAAACGCGACTTGATGACGGGACGCCGTTGCGCTCCCTTCGATCTTGGGCATTCTCCCACACGCGGCCGGCTTCATCCCAGCCGGTGACCGCTCAACAGTATGGGGAAGTCCTGCCTCGCGCAGGACCCACTCCCATGATGAGGAAACTCGGAAAAGGCAGCTCGTCAGACAGACTCTGATCACTCTGTTGAGCGGAGTGTTTGCCAGAGAATGACGAGAAGACCCAAGTACGTGTTTCCGGAAGGATGCCTTACAAGATGTCGGACAACGAAGTGCTGGTCGTCGCCTCAAAGATCAAGACGTACATCAAGAGCAGCGGAGACATGAAGACGTCCGCGGGCGTTCTCGACGTTCTCTCGGATCGCCTCCGCGCAATGTGCGATCAGGCTATCGAAAGCGCCCGCAGCGACGGCCGCAAGACGGTCCTCGATCGGGACTTTTCCTAGCTTTCTCGCCTCCCGTCGCGGCCTCGCGTCGTGATGGGCAGATGGGTTCCTTGACTGGGGCCGTCCAAGTCGCCGGGATTCTTTATGAATCGCGTGCGCCGGGGCGCGCCCCTGTCGATGGATTCCGATAGTGCCGCGGTCGAGCCTGTCATCAGCGCTCCAATCGCGGAGTCCTGGAGCCTCTGCGTACGAGAATTCGTTTCGTGGAGCGATCTCGCGCACGTGTCCTCCGAAGCTCGACGTGGATCCTCGCGGCGACGGCATCACGATGTCCCCTCAGCCCAAAGCGCGGGCACAAAGAATGAATCGGGCGGAACCACACCCGATGTGTGAGACCCCTTTCGAGGGTGAACTGGATGTGATCGGCCGAGCCTCGGCCCTCGCTGGACCCAAAGTGCGGTCTGACGGCGCATCCGCCGAGCCGAGGGACAGCTAGCCATGACGACCCCGCTCGGCGACGAGGCGGCCCAAGGCCCTCTGCTCGCTTCGAAGACGGATGTTGGGCAGGTTCGACAGGCCAACGAAGACAGCTGTGACACCTTCGCGCGGGAGGACGGCACGCAGCTCCTCGTCGTCGCCGACGGCATGGGGGGCCACAAAGGCGGCGCTACCGCGAGTCGCACCGCCGTAGACACGATCGCTGGCACCTTCGAGGCCGAAGCCTCAGCCCGTCCCTCGGACATGCTCGCGAAGGCCATCCAAGATGCGAATGCACGGATCTGGGAGATGGCCCAGGCCGATCCCGAGCTCTCGGGAATGGGCACGACCGTCGTTGCGTTTCATCTCGATGCACGCGGGAAGGGCACCGTCGCCCATGTCGGAGATTCCCGTGCCTATCGATATCGCCAGGGTCGACTCGAACCCCTGACAACGGACCATTCCGTTGTCGCGGAGATGCAGCGCCGCGGGTTGCTCTCTGCCGACGAAGCCGCCGTTCATCCGCGCCGAAACGAGATCCTGCGCTCGGTCGGCGTGCTTCCCGAGGTCGACGTCGAAGTCGCCGACGTCGAGGTCCACGCCGGGGATCGCTTTGTCCTCTGCTCGGATGGTCTGACCGGCGTTGTGAATGACGACGAAATCGCAGCGTACGTTCAGACGGAAACCCCCGAGGCCGCCGCAGATCAATTGATCGCCCTTGCCAACGAACGGGGCGGGCCGGACAACATCACGGTCCAGATCCTCGCGATCCCGGCCAGCGAAGCCGATGGGGACCCGGAAGCGACGGCACCCGTCGAGCTCTCTGCGGTGGGAATCGAAGCGATCGAAAGCAAGCGACGCCAACGCGCCCGGGCCCAGAAGATCGGCAGTCTCGCTCTCGTGCTGATTGTCGCCACGGCGGTCTACTTCGCCTGGCAACGGCTCGGCGGCCCCCCGGAGCCTCAGACCAGTACTCGACCCGCTTCGGTGCCCGCGGCCCAAAAGGCGCAAGCCGCTCCCGCCGAGGCCATCGAACCGATCGAACCGGCCCTTGAGTCTGCGGATCGATTCGAACAAGAGGAAGAGGCGCCACGGCGCGGCATTCCGCGGGAATCCGACGCGCGTTAGGCCTGGCTCGATTCATCCGGAAGTCTCACGACGACCGGGGAATCCGCACGGGCCGGATCGAACGCCAGGGCCGCGAGTTCATCGGCGACGAACTCTGCCCGATTGAATGCGCCCTCGACCTTCCTCTGCTGAAAGCGACCGGCTTCTGGAAACCGAGACTCCGGCGTCGCGCGAATCAGGCTCTGCATATCCGTATCGACGACACCCGGCGCAACAGAATGCGCGCGAAGGCCCGCCTCCGCTTCTTCGAGCGCGATCACTTCGGTCAATCGCTCAACTCCGGCCTTTGCCGCGCAGTATGCGCCCCAGCCGCTATAGGCCTTGGAAGCTGCGCCCGACGAGACATTAATCAACACTCCGCCGCGCTTGAGGCGCCGAATGTGGTCGACATAACATCGAGACCCGACGAACACGCCGACCAGGTTGATCTCGAGATGGTCCGTGAACTCCGCAACCGACACGTCGCGAACCGGTGCGATCGGATCGAGGACGCCTGCGTTATTGATAAAAAGGTCGATGCCGCCAAAGCGCTCCTCGGCCTTTGCGATCAACGCTTTTATGCCCGCTTCATTGCGCACATCGAGCGAGGCGGAAATCACATCGTCGGAATCGGGCAGAACCGGAGCCGTTCGCGAACAAAGCACGAGCTTCATGCCTCGCTCGGCGAAGCGCATCGCGATCCCTGCGCCGATTCCGCGGCTCGCACCACTCACGAAGGCGACACGACTTGCGAGATCCTGCGACTTCATCGACCCGCCTGCGAAATCCGCTCGATATCTGAGCCCGCGGGTTCCTGGAATACGCGAAGGCCGAATTCCGGCACCATCGCGAGAATGCGATCAAAGAGATCCGCCTGGATATCCTCGTAGGCGATCCAGTCCGTGTTATTCGAGAAGCAGTAGACCTCGATCGGGACTCCCTGCGGCCCCGCTGCCAACTGACGGACGAGCAGCGTATGCCCCGACTGATGAATGTCCGGATGATTTCTCAGGAGCTCCCAGATCCAGGCTCGAAATGTTCCGACATTCGTGAGCCGCCGAACGTCGGCATTGATCTCCGGATCGACCCCAGGCGCCGCATTCGCCTCAGCGAGTTCAGCTTGCTTCCCCGCCACATAATCTTTCAGCAGCCCCCATTTCGAGAGACGAGCGATCTCCTCGTCATCGAGGAAGCGAACACTCTGCAAGTCGAGGGAGACCGAACGCTTGATGCGTCGCCCTCCAGAGGCCGACATCCCCCGCCAATTCTTGAACGAATCACTGATCAAGCGATGGGTCGGAATCGTCGTGATCGTCTTGTCCCAGTTCTGAACCTTGACTGTGTGGAGCGCGACTTCCATCACGTCGCCGTCCGCGCCCAGATCCGGCATCTCGATCCAATCGCCGACGCGGATCATGTCGTTGCTCGCGATCTGGATACTCGCCACCAGGGACAGAATCGTGTCGCGGAACACCAACAGAAGCACCGCAGTCATCGCTCCGATCCCGGACACGAAGATCCAGGGTGAGCGATTCATCAGAGCCGCCAGGATCAGCAGCCCCGCGACGAGGTAGACGAGGATCGAGACGACTTGGATGTAGCCCTTGATCGGTCGCTGTCGGTATTCCGGATGACTGTCGTAGATCGCCTCAGCGGCGGTCAGAACACTTGAGAATGAGAGCGCGCCGACGAAGAGCATGACCGCGATGGCGACGCGGCGAATGCCGTCCACCAGCGGTTCCGGCAGTCCCGGAAAGAGCGTCACGCCGTAGAAGACGACGAAGGCGGGGGCGATATGGGAAATTCGCCCGAAGACGCCCGCGGCCACGAGTTCGTCGTCCCATTTCGTGGCGGAATTTTCAACGAGCTTGCGCAGACCCGCGACAAGCGAGAGCCGCACAGCGAAGTAGACGAGGATCGAGACCCCTAAGACAATCGAGAGGTCGATCAAATCGATGATCGGCCCCTCCGAATCGATACCCAGGCTGACCAGCCACTCCTCCAGCATGTTTTCTCCCCCGCTGGGCCGCCGGGCCCACGCTCCCGCCCAGCATATCGAAACCCGCGGTCGGACCCCGCCCGCGATTCCAATCGCCCAATCCTCTATTCTCGCAGCCATGCCGACGACCCCCCGCCGACGTAGTTCCCGCACTCGCTCCTCTTCCCGAAAGAACGCCCCCGGAGAACTCGATCACATCGAGATTCGCGGCGCCCGCGAGCACAATCTCAAATCCGTCGACATCGACGTTCCCAAGAAGCAGCTCGTCGTGATGACGGGTGTTTCCGGCTCGGGCAAATCCTCTCTCGCCTTCGACACCCTCTACGCCGAAGGCCAGCGACGTTATGTCGAAAGTCTCTCCGCCTACGCGCGCCAATTCCTCGGACAAATGGAGAAGCCGCGCTACGACACGATCCGCGGCCTCTCGCCCACGATCTCGATCGAACAGAAGACAACGGGCAACAACCCGCGCTCCACCGTCGGCACGATCACGGAGATCTCCGACTACCTGCGCGTCCTCTGGGCGCGAACGGGCAAGCAGTTCTGCCACGTCTGCGGCGACCGCGTCGAGAGCCAGACGGCGGAGCAGATCGCCAAAACCCTCTCGGCCCACGACAACGGCACGAAGCTGATCCTGCTCGCCCCGCTCCTCGTCAACCGAAAGGGCGAACATCGCGAGCTGCTCGAAGAGGCGCGCCGCGCCGGCTGGTTACGCCTCCGGGTCGATGGTGAAATTGTCGAGACGGAAGGGCTCGAAGCGCTCGACAAGCGCAAGAAGCACGATGTCGAAGCCGTCATTGACCGATTGGTCGTCAAGTCCGGCATCAAGGGCCGCCTAACAGAGTCCGTCGAGACTGCACTTCGGATCGGCGACGGCCAGCTCATCGCTTCGATCTCCGGCCACGATGACCAGAATTTCTCGGAGCACGCGGCGTGCGGGAAATGTCAGATCTCCTTCCCCGAACTCACGCCTCAAGCGTTCTCCTTCAATAGCCCTCAAGGCATGTGCAGCGACTGCAACGGCCTCGGCAACCGCTTCGAAATCGATCCGGAACTCGTCGTTCCCGACGACTCGCTCACGATTGATGAGGGCGCGGTCAAACCCTGGGGCGAAAGCGTCTCCGAAAAGGACGGCTGGGGCAGCGGCTTCAGACGTCAGGTCCTCAAGCATCTCAAGATCAGCGTAGACAAGCCCTGGCGAAAGCTGAGCGACGCGCACAAGGAACAGATCCTCTACGGAACCGGAGACCGACGCTATCTCGTCAAATGGGATTCGAAGGGCAGCGGCGGTGGCGGTCAGTTCAACACGACGTGGGAGGGACTCATCCCACGCTTGATGCGCCGCTTCCGCGACACGAAATCCGAGGGCATGAAGAAGTGGTACGGGAAGTACATGGCGAATACCGCCTGCACGACTTGCCACGGCACGCGGCTGCGTGTCGAGAGCGCCGCGGTTCGCGTCGCGTCGCGCACCCTCGTCGAAGTCTCGGGCATGACCGTCGACGAAGCGCGCGCGTTCTTCGATGGCATCAAACTCTCGGGCGCGGATCTCAAGATCGCGACCGAAGTCCTCAAGGAAATCCGTTCGCGCCTCGACTTTCTCGGCGCAGTCGGACTCGGCTACCTGTCCCTCGATCGCGCGGGCCCGTCCCTCTCGGGCGGCGAGTCCCAGCGCATTCGTCTCGCGAGCCAGGTCGGCTCAGACCTAACAGGCGTCATCTATATCCTTGATGAACCTTCGATCGGTCTTCATCCACGAGACAACGCGCGCCTGCTTGAAACCCTCGAGCGCATGCGAGACATCGGGAACACCGTCGTCGTCGTCGAGCACGACGAAGAGACGATCCGTGCGGCGGACTACGTCGTCGACTTCGGCCCGGGCGCTGGAGTCGCCGGCGGTCATGTCGTGCATGCCGGAACCCCGGCCACTCTCGAGAAGTCGAAGGACTCGCTGACCGGGGCCTATCTCTCCGGGCGCCGCGAAATCGCGATTCCCGACGAGCGACGCGTCGCGACCGGCGCGCTCAAGATCCAGGGCGCGCGGGAGAACAATCTCCGCGACGTCGACGTCGAGATCCCGCTCGGGATTCTCACCGCGGTCACAGGCGTTTCCGGCGCAGGCAAGTCGACCCTCGTGAACGACATTCTCTATCCCGCCGCCGCCCGCGAACTCGTCGGCAGCACCGCCCGGATCGGCCGTCATCGCCGACTCTCGGGACTCGGCGCCCTCGACAAGGTGATCGACATCGATCAGCGACCGATCGGCCGCACCCCGCGCAGCAATCCTGTCACCTACATCAAGGTCTTCGATGAGATCCGACGCTTCTTCTCGGCCCTGCCCGAGAGCAAGGTCCATGGCTACAAGCCCGGCCGCTTCTCCTTCAATGTGAAGGGCGGACGTTGCGAAGCATGCGAGGGCGACGGGGTTCGTAAGATCGAGATGCACTTCCTGGCGGACGTCTTCGTGCGCTGCGAGCAATGTCGCGGGAAGCGCTTCAACGAAGCGACCCTGCGCGTGGAGTACAAGGGAAACTCGATCGCCGATGTACTCGACCTCACGGTTGCTGAAGCGCTGGACGTTTTCTCGGCGCATCCCAAGGTGCGCGGGCCGCTCGAGCTCTTGCAGCGCGTCGGCCTCGATTACCTCCATCTCGGCCAGCCCTCACCGACCCTGTCCGGCGGCGAAGCCCAGCGCATCAAGCTCGCCCGCGAGCTCTCAAAGCGCGCAACCGGACGCACCCTCTACATCCTCGACGAACCGACAACGGGCCTTCACTTCGAAGACGTGCGCAAACTCTTGCTCGTTCTCGATGAACTGGTCGAAGCCGGCAACAGCGTCGTCGTGATTGAGCACAACCTCGATGTCATCAAGACCGCGGATTGGATCATCGACGTCGGCCCCGAAGGCGGACCCGACGGCGGCGAAATCGTCGCCTGCGGCACGCCCGAGGACATTCGGCGCGTGAAGCATTCGCATACGGGGCGCAGCCTCGTGCCGGTCCTTCCGGCGACGCGAGTCAGGAAGGCGGCGAAGAAGGCGCCAAAGAAGGCGGCCAAAGGCAAGAAGAAGGCGGCGAAGCGTTAACCGGCCACGCGGCCAGACGCGTCAACCGGCGACGGCGTTAGTCGCCTGCGCCCTTCGCGGCCGGCGCGATTCGACGGGGATCGAACCACTCGATGATCCGAGCGTTCTCTTCCCTTGGATACGTGTGGGAAAGATCCGCGATCTCGCGATATACGAGTTTCGCGCCCGCGTCTTCGAGAACCGTCGCCGCTTCCCGCGCCATCGCGACGGGGAACATCCAGTCGAGCGCGCCATGAATCAAATAGATCGGCTTGTCCCGCGCTCGATCGAGATTCCCGATCGCAAAGTTCATCGGATGCAGCACGCCGCAGGCCGGCGCGAGATGGGTAAACGGCACTTCCTCGCCGAGCCCGACCAGGCCCGTCATCGTCGCGCCGTCGGACAACCCCGTCAAAAGCACATGATCCCGGTCGACGTTCCATTCAGTCGAGACCCACGCCGTCATCTCCCGGAGTGCGCGCCCATCGATCTCCGGTGCGTTCAGCGACCAGGTCGAGCCGCGCGAGGTCGGAGACAACAAGATGAAGCGACGACTCCTCGCCTCCCGGAGCCAGCTCCAGAGGAAATCGCCGCCCTGCCCCGAACCGCCGTGCAAGGCGACGACGAGAGGCCATGCCTCGCTTCCGTCGTAACTCTCGGGCACATAAAGGTCGAAGCCGCCCCGCGCATCGGGCTCGCCCGAACGAAAGAGTCCGACCTTCGCCTGGCTGCCCTCTGCGGCTTCAAGCGACGCTGGGTTCTCCCGCTGAAACGGCTCCACGAAGAACGCCGCGATCGGCGGCAGCGCAATCCGAAGCGGATAGACCCGCGCCTGCGCCCGAGCGTGTTCGTGCATCGCACGCAGTGCCCCCATCGCTCCTTCTTCGCCGGGATCAATGAGCCGCCCCAGGGCCCGTTCCGCGAGCTCGGCAGCGGCCGTGAGATCGGTCACGAACTCCGCAAGACCTTCCGGTGTCGAGACCTCGCCAAAGCGAGCACGGGATTCGACCAGGGCCGTATGGACGGGGGCGACGTGAGCCTGGATCTGAGCGAAGTCCGGCGGATGCAGGCGCCGAAAGGCCTGCTCCAGCGCGTCGAGGGCGATCAAGAGTGCGGAACCGAGGTTCGCGACGGCTTCGCCAAAGACTCGATCCGCATCTTGATGGCCATTCATCTCCCTACGGTATGCTCCCGCCGGCTCCGATGCGAGCCATCCATCCGCTCGAACGTCCGCGCCTCCGCGTGAGGCCACGGTCAAAGGAATTCATGATGTCTTTTGCGCACCGCCTGGCGACACCCACTCTTCGTGCCCGCCTCTCCGCCCCTCTCCTCGCGATCGCACTCCTTGCGCTGATTGCGGCGCCCGCTTTCGCGGATGCTCCCAAGAACGACGATGAGAAGGCCTTCTACTCGATCGGAACGAACTATGCGCAGCAGCTCTCGAGCCTGAATCCCGTCAGCGATCGCGAAGTCGAGATGCTGGTCCTCGGACTGCGCGACGCGCTCAAGGGCAATTCGCTCGCCGTCGACCAACAGCAGGGCGCGCAGCTCGTGCAGACAATGGTGAAGAAGCGACAGGCACGTGCGATGGAGATCGAGAAGGAAGCCTCGGCTGCGTTCCTCGCCACGGAAGCCGCCAAGAGCGGCGCCCAGAAAACGGAGTCCGGGCTCATCTACACGGAGATCAAGGCCGGCGACGGCCGGTCGCCCAAGGCGACGGAAAAGGTTCGCGTTCACTATCACGGCACGCTTCGTGATGGCACGGTCTTCGATAGCTCGGTCGACCGCGGCGAACCCGCAGAGTTCCCGCTCAACCGCGTCATCGCATGCTGGACGGAAGGCGTCGCCAAGATGAAGATCGGCGGCAAATCGCGACTCGTCTGCCCCGCCGACATCGCTTACGGAGACCGCCAGACGGGTCGCATCCCGGCCGGAGCCGTGCTGACCTTCGAAGTCGAACTGCTCGGAATCCTAAACTAGAGCCCCGCTCGAGCGGATCTAGCGCACGCGCCTAACATCAATCGCCCGCTTGACGACGTCGACTTCAATCGGCGGTGTCGCGCGATCTATGGAGCGCGCCCCTACGCCCAAGCGGCTGGGGGCCCACTCGGCGACGGCGATCGCGGTCGCTGACGTCGCGAAGCAAAAGGTCAGCAGCAGAAATGGGGCCAGCAGTCGAAGGTCGTTCGCGACCTTTCGATTGCGTCCCTTCCGCCGTCCCTTCCAGGTTCCCTGCTTCATCGACATACGCCCTCGCCTCCCAGGAGACGGCCGCGCGAGTGGCCGTCCATGCGGGACGTATCGGGCGGGCGGATTGCCGGCTTGATGCGGTTTCGATGCACTCATTCCGCATCGGGTCTGCCTCGCGGATCGCGCTTTCGAGCCTGACCGAATCCGTTTCGACCGGAGCAGACCGCGTCGCTCGGATCCACCTCGTCCGCCCGCCTCACCCTCGAGACGCGGCTCCCGCCCGAGCGCGAACGGCGTCCATCCGCGCGTCATCCGCTTGCCGCAGCGCCTGTTCCGGATCGACACCGAGTGAACGCGCGACGGCGACCCAGCTGGCGAGTCCCGCGGCGACGAATCGCTCCGCATTCCTCCCGCCAAGCGCCTCGGCATCCTTCGGTCGCTCGGTCGCCAGCACCTGCTTCGCCTCCTCAAGGACCCTTTCGAGCGCCGCCGGAGGCGCGTCGGAACCTGCCTGAGAATCCCGCTCCGACGCCAGCCGTTCCGCCCGGCGGGTGATCTTGAGGCTCCGCGCCAGAGCCGGGAGATGCCTCGGGATGCCTTCGAAGGGATCGACGGCACGATCCTTCTCGCGACCGGCAGCCTCGCGTTCCGCAGCTTTGATGTCTTCCCAGCTCGCCAGGTGTCCCTCGACGGAGCCGGGCGTTTCCGCGTCGGCGAAGACGTGCGGATGGCGACGCACGAGCTTCGAGGAGATCGCGTCGACAACGCCTCCGAAGTCGAAATGACCGAGCTCTTCCGCGATGCGCGCCTGGAAAACCACTTGGAAGAGGAGGTCCCCCAGCTCATCGCGCAGGGCCTCCCGATCACCGCTCGCGATCGCCTCGTCGACCTCGTAGGCCTCTTCGATCGTGTAGGGCGAGATCGATTCGAAGTCCTGATCGAGGTCCCAGGGGCAGCCTCCCTGCGGGTTTCGAAGCTGCGCCATGATCTCGAGAAGTCGTTGGATATCGGCCATTCGGCGAGTATAACGGGCTGAAACCGCCTCTCCTTGCAGTACACGCTATGCGAACACGATCGCGTTCAAGTTCTGGCTCAAGGAGCCGATGGCAGTGACTGCGGCACTGCGTTCCCGACAGACTTCTCCGGGCCCGACGGAACCCACGCTCTCGCTCCACCGGACCCCGCCTCCTCACGTTGGCCCAGCCCGACTCTCCGAGCCGGAAGCCAGCAGCGAGCCAGCGCGGGATGACTGCAAGGAGCTCCTTCCATGAGTGAGATCCCTCGAATCGCCCCGGCCCTCCCGGCCGCTGCGACACGCCCGATCCGGCCAACCCGCAAGACTGAGCGCGAGCCCAAAAAGCAACCACGCGAGGAGAAACCGAGCGAGGAAGCGGAGGCCACGGAAGTGGATGACGCCGCCGATGACGGCGCGCCTCGCGGTGGGATCAATCTGCGGGTTTGACCACCGGCCGGTCGGCAGCACATTCTTGAGATCCCTGTCCCCGCGCCGAACCTGAGCTATGTTGGCGGCTCCTACCCCCCCCCCTACAGGGGGTGGGGTGTCGAGGATGAATGGCTCATGGCAACGAACCCCCAATCCCCTCCCACGTCCGCCCCGGCGGCGCCCCGCCAGCATGTCGGCCACGACGCCACCCATGCGACGGCCGGCGCTGAAATGGTGCGCCGACTGAAGAGCGTCGAGGGACACGTGCGTGGCATCCAGAAAATGGTCGCCGACGACGCCTATTGCATCGACGTTCTGAAGCAGATCAAGGCGGTCCGAGCCGCCCTCGACCGGGTCGGCCATCTCGCCCTCGAGGCCCATCTCGGAACCTGCGTGGTCGATGGGTTGCGGGAGGGCGATCAGGCCGAGCAAGCGCGTGTGATCGACGAGATCCTCGAGGTCTTTGATGCCAGCGCCAAGCGCTGAGCGCGAGGGATCCGCTCCCGGGAGCGAGATCCTCTCGATCGGGATCGGGGGCATGTCGTGCAACAATTGCGCGGCGGGCATCACCCGGCGCGTCGAGGCGCTCGCGGGAGTCACCGAGGCGCGGGTCAGCTACGCCCTCGAAGACGCGCGGATCCGCTTCGATCCCGGTCAATCAAGCCCCGAAGCCATTCGCGCCACGATCGAGGAGGCCGGGTTCAC
>Ga0316209_1002313_pt1 | contig 15645 bp, 9 predicted proteins | sample 6monopyrite_MG_FD_204945 | JGI IMG/M metagenome (GOLD analysis project Ga0316209, IMG submission 204945) | Microbial mat bacterial communities from mineral coupon in-situ incubated in ocean water Damariscotta River, Maine, United States -... | ecosystem: Environmental > Aquatic > Marine > Coastal...
CGCGAGGTGGTGGATGGGGTGAGAATCCTAAGTGTGTAAGAATTTTTCGAATCACTGGCGGATCCTCTATCGCGGCGATAATCTTGAGTTGGCCTCCGCAGCATGGGCAGATTTCGATTTCAATACCGGCGTTTTCATCATTCCCAAAGAGCGGGTTAAAAATGGCGAAGAACGCCTTGTGGTTCTGAATCGTGTTGCTCGATCAGTGATTGAAGAAGGACGGGAAATAAACTCTGAATACGTTTTTACATACAGAGGGCATCCCATCACTGTGATGAACAACAACGGCTGGCAGAGCGCCAGGAAGCGAGCAGGCTTGAAGCAGGTAAGAGTCCACGATCTAAAACATACCTTCGGACGCCGTTTACGGGCAGCCGGGGTGAATTATGAAGATCGCCAGGGCTTACTGAAACACAAACCAGGAAGGATCACCACCCACTACTCGGCGGCTGAACTAGAGAACTTACTTGAGGCTGCAAACAAGGTGTGTGGGGATAACTCCCGCAAAAGTCCCACACTTGTTTTGCTGAAACAAAAAACGGCTACAGCTTGCGCTGCAACCGTTTGATTTTACTTCTAAATATGGTGCGCCCGACACGATTCGAACGTGTGACCGCCTGGTTCGTAGATATCGGGGTGCAATATATTTACTTTATTATCAATAACTTGCGAGGCGTTCGTTGCGCCATTTTGCATAACAGTGCACTACAATGCATAGCTGATTCCGGCAAAAGTTCGGCAGACTTTTCCCTCTAATTAGGGGGATATACCCGTTCCACCTTAATCCAACCTTCTCACTGTGCGACGAACAGGGAGCTTTCTCTACAGTCCCTTATTATTTCTCATATTTAATCAATTAATGGTATTTGTCCCCACACACCATATTATTTCCTATTTTTAAGTAATTATTGATTTACTGGTTGGTAATCAACTATAGTTTCTCGTATAGGAGAAATATTATGGCGCGAACTATCACACAACTCCCCCTTCCTGAATCCCCTGTTGTCGATTCGGTAGAAGCCTTTGGTGCGTTTATCCGAAGCCTGCGCACCCAACAACAACTGCGCATTGATGATGCCGCTGCTCTGTGTGGTGTTTCGGTTCAACTGCTCTCAGACCTAGAGAATGGCAACCGCTCTGTGGGACTAGATAAGGCACTGGCAGTAGCCCAACAACTGGGGCTTAGTCTATTGGCAGTGCCTAAATCAGAGCTGCCACAAACCATCTCAGCCATTAAGCAATCATCATGAGCACGCACAGTCTCTCGGCCTGGATAGGTGAACAACGGGTCGGCACCCTAAGCTATCACGACGATACGGGACGTTTCTCTTTTACATATGAGCAAACATGGGTTGAACAAACGGGGGCCTACCCCGTATCGCCAGCACTCCCGTTCCATCGCCCCGATCAACAGACCGATGAATTACATTCGGTAAATGTGCGTCGCTTCTTTGAGAATCTTTTGCCCGAAGGCAAAGCACTTGAAGATGCCGCCTCCGCTCATGCGGTCTCGAAAGGTAATCTGTTTGGCCTGCTACGCTGGCTAGGACAAGAGAGCACCGGCGCACTCGCCCTACTCCCTGAAGGCTCCACACCTTCACAGGTTGATCCAGTGATGCGTGAAATCACCTTTGAAGAACTCTCAGAACGCATCCACGACCGTGCTAACCGCCCCTTTAATGTCTGGGATGGCCGTGTGCGTATGTCTATCGCAGGTTACCAAGATAAATTGTCTGTCTTTGTTGATGACGAAGGAAAGCTCTTCCTGGTTGAAGGTAAGCTGGCATCTACGCACATCCTCAAACCTGAGCCGATGAATCCAAAACTTTCCCAGTTGGTTGTCAACGAGCACTTCTGCTTAAAGCTTGCCGCTACCCTGGGTATACCCTCTGCAGAGGTAGAGATCCTGCGTGTACCAGAGCCAGTATTAATGGTTAAACGTTTTGATCGTATTAAACACAACTCACATGTCGAGCGCTTACATGTGGTCGATAGTTGCCAAGCTCTAAACCTAAGCGTTAACCATAAGTATGAACGCAATTTTGGCAGTGGACGTGATGTCGCCAACATTCGTGACGGTGTCAGTTTTGAAAAGCTGTTTTCCACCACACCACTCACGCAGTCCGAAGCTGCAACCCGTATGACACTGATACGTTGGACTATTCTGCAATACCTGATCAGCAACAGTGATGCTCATGGCAAGAATATCTCGTTCCTAGTCGAACCCGGCGGGCTACGCCTCGCCCCAGCTTACGATCTGGTTTCAGTATGCGTCTATCCAGACATCGAACATGAACTCGCCATGGCGATTGGTGACGAATTCGACATCACAAAAATACGTGCCTTTGATTGGGCTGACCTTGCTGAACGCTGCGGCATAGAGCGCCGCCTACTAGTACGAGAGATGAATAGAATGATCAAAGTGCTGCGAACACAGCTGCCTAAGCTTCTGGCCCTACCCGACTACACTACCAATGAGCAGATAAGGCTTCAGGAAATTTCAGACCTGATGCTTAGACAGGCAGCCCAGCTAGAGTCCGATTCTAAATTAATTACGAAGGTAGATCTCAGATAGCAACTGCATCTTCAATTAATCACTTTGGGCGGCTCATGACACCCTCCCCTACACACTCTATTGTGACATTGATAAAACTGTAGGAATGATGCACAGGTGTTTCATTGTTGATTTATAAGGTATTTTTATTATTACCGGAATAACCTACATTTCTACCTACACTTTTGCGCAACGCTAGAAAACATTTCACCCATAACCTATTGATTTTATTAGCTGCGAAACTCTACAAAGTAGCCAAATTAGTGTGTTGCGATCCATCGAAGTGATCTTTTTACCCTTTCAAAAAAATTTTCGAATCGCGCAAATTATTTGGATCTGAGTCCTGGGAAGCCAATTTATTTGCAAGATAATGAAGGATTGTCCCAACCTAAACCGGGACAACGAGGGGCAGGATTTACAGCGATTACTCCATCAATCAGCAGAATCTGCTTCTGTGCTTATGCCACAAATTTTGATCTCGTCATAAAGAAGAGAATGCTTGTTATTGACCTCAAACTGCTCCCGGCTTCCATAGTGAGCTACGGCCTTTTCAAGAGCATTTTCTTCATCCTCATTCAGGCACTCCTGCTCCAGATAGTCGCAGCGAGCCATTCCAAAATCGGTTTTTCGCCAGTAGGGGCACAGGATCTCTTTTAGCCCTGGACGATATGAAAACTCTCTGAGGTCTTTGCCGAAACGCTCGATCTCTTCCGATAACACCTCACCTTCAGCCAGCTCGACGACTCGATAGCAATGTTCACCAGGAGGGATCTGCGTGGCATCCCTAACATTGACATACTCGGTATCACCTGGCTGCAATACTTTTCTTGGCGAGCTATATAGGTGGTTATTACATTTAGGGCATGTGCAAGCACCTGGCGCGAAGCCTATCCACTGAATATTACACATCACGCATTCATAGAGTACGCGCTGTTTGACCTGCTTTTCGGTGGATACCACATAATGAATATTCTCCGCCGCAGAGTCGAGCTTAGTACGCTCCGGCTTTCCCCTTCGCGCTTGTTGCCCCCGCTTAATCGACTCAACCCTTACATCCACGCGAGCCAACGCTTGTTGGTGACAACGCTCATATCGGGGATGAAAGACCCACTGCTTACTCGGCATATCGCTTGAAAGAAACTCAATTAGAGCGAACTGATACGATTGCTTCTTATTCTTCGCCTGCCGAAATAGCGTACCGGCAAGATTATCCAGAGCGATTGCTATAACACCACAATGGCGATCTTTCGGTGATTTTAGTTCTTGCGGGATACCTCTTCCCGGATGGGTAAAGTAGATGGCAAATTTAAAATCGCTAATATAGCCGACGATATCTACAGCCACACCTTCGAAATTTGTCTCAACCGAAACATTGGTTAGCGATATCTCCTTTGAGTCAGTAATCACGAAGGAGTCATGTAAAGGGTAGCCAAGGTCTGGAATATATTTTGAAACTGAGTCCCTGTACTCAGGCAAGGTGAGTTTTAGCTCATTTCCGATAATCTGCCGCGCCATCATCCTGACGGACAGATAAAATGAGAATTCGCACTCTTTCTGAGTTTTCTCATAAACCTTTCTACTAGCGTGAGCAAAGTGCCACTCTTTCTCTTCACCTTGCCTGGCTATGAGAGGCGTTTTACAGGCCGGACAAATACAGCCACATTTAGCCCCTCGCGGTACATCCTCAACGTCGATGAATGTTTCATCGGCGGGATTAAAGCCAAATGGAATGAGGTTAAAATCAGCCACCACCAGTTCCTGTACAGTTTGAAAGCAGCAAAAAACCTACAACCCTTGATAGTAACGTTTTATCTTTTGAGCCATTAATTTGCGACGGGCATCGAGAAAGTCAACGTAATGCTCAACTGTCATCTCATGTATATGAGAAGGAATACAGTTGGCATCCAGGTTAGCTTCAAACTCGTCCAACCTATCGATACCTCCAAACACCAGCTTGCCACCCTCGCATTGCTCACGAATAGCTCCTATATATTCCGCAGGAGATCGCTTTCCTACTTTTATATTGACCTCCTGCTGAACATACACATAATTGGCAACCTGATTGTATTGCCCCTGGGTATAGCCCTTATCCTTTAAGTACTGGCGTGGAAAGATATGGTGAATATCTCCGCGATGCTCAATCATTTCTTTGACGGTGATATCCCGTGAAAGGAACCCCTTCTCATTCAATTTGGCCTGAGCAGCCCAGAACACATGCAATGCAGGTGCGCTATTGGCCGAAGTAGTCAAACGCTGTATAAGCCCTGAATCCCAGAAGGAGTCGCTTAAGTAAGCTGTTTCAATATCGTCAAGCGAGCGCTCTATACCCTTCTCATGAATATTTCGAATATCACTATCCATCTGCGATTCTGGTGACGCCGAGTAGCGCCCAAGCAATATGCTCATCACAAACCAGCGACGCACATAGCGCTCAATCAGAGCACCCTCCAGCCTGATCTCTTTCAAATGGAGAAACAGCACGTAGGCAAAGTTGATCGCCCCTTTGGATCGAATCAGTTTTGAATCAACAAAACCAGCGGACTTGATTATCATTACAAAACGCTTGAACAACGTCTCACTCATAAAGGTGTTAACCGCCTCAGCCAACTGAGCAAACGAAGCCTCGGCAATTGCATCTTCATAGCTGCGGGTCTCAAAGTTACGACCAGACAGCAGGCTTACCAAATCACTCAATTTTCCACGCTTGAATTTGTAGCAAAATGCCACGCGTAGCATGTCATTGTAATCAGGATCATAGAGATCATCGTTTTCACTGCGCAGCCACCTCATACGATTGAAGTAATCTGTAGCAACAAAATCATGATCGTTATCAGAAATATGGGCGTAAAACTCCGGCTTCACCGCCAAATGGCAGAAGTAATCAATCGCCTTGCGCAGCACATTACCCCCATAGGTTTCATTAGCCGCAATCTTAGACATCGCAAAATCTGCCTGACTCAGCACCACCCCTTTGGAGTTGATACGGATAAATATCTCCGTCACTGTTTCAATATCCAAATCATGATTGAGTTCGATCATCCCAATTGGGCGCTGCACGATAGACTTCAGGCGCTGGATGTTTTGCTCAATCAACGCCTCACTGGCATCAGGATTCTTTTCCTGATAACTGCGAATAAACCGCAAAGTAGAAAACTCAGGGCGGATAATTTCAGAAACATCATGAATCCAAGATTTATCTTTCTGAATCGCCGGATTCAATACTTCAAAACGCTCTTCAATCGGCTGAAAGGCAATTCTGATAACCACTTTATTGTACGAAGCATCCACAACAGGTTGACCGACCAACGCCGTGGTCAAGGCTGTAACACGCTGCTGACCATCGATCAGCACCTTCTTACCCATAGATAGGGAGCCATCTTTAAGTTTTACATCAGGGTTTCGCCAGGAAATAATATAGCCGACTGGATAGCCCTGATAGAGGCTATCCATAAGATCACGTACTTTAGAACTCTTCCATACAAACGGGCGCTGTATCTCGGGAATAGCAATCTCACCAGATTTGACCCAATTTACAACACTATCAACAGTGTACTGATTAACCTGATACTTCTGCATCCTAGCCCCCAACCCCATCTTATGATTTATCAAATAAATTATGTCTATGCCATGCAAGATAGCTTAGGTGCTCTTCTGCAAGCCAGCGTAAGGACATCTGACAATCCAGCCGTAAGCGTCTTTTCTCTTCATCATTGATCTGCCCAGATACAAGTAAACCACCCAGGCTATCAAAGCTTATGAGTCCGCGATCAAACAAAGCATCCAAATTGGCACTCAACAGAAAACCATTGAAGACGTCCAGACGTTCAGCATCGCTCAAACACTCTGCCCAAGGTTTAGCATGGCTGGCACGCAAGATTTCAGGAATAGCTATCCCCGTTACCGCACATGCGCTACCCCAATAGTCCAACATCGCTTGGCGAAAGGCATCCTGTCCCACCCTCTGACGGACCATACGCTCAACCTCAGTTCCACGAGCAGCATCAGGAAGTGTCGCCAACTCATCCGATACTCTTTGTTCAAATTTGAGTTGCGCAGTATTCGGCAGGGCGCGACCTAAAGAAGCAGCACGGGCGAGAAAGTCGGCCAACTGTTCCAGGCCAAGACAACTAAAGCCGTCCTCCCCAGCCCGAAAGTCGCGAACCAGCTCAGAAAGTAAGAGTTCTGAACCCTGCACAACAGCCACATGGTAAACATCACCTTCCAGAAACACTTGAACATGAGTAGGATGGCGGGCAGAGGCTAGCGTGACCGAACCGTCATCAGAGGAAAATACATATTCAAAGCCAAAATCATGGCCTGTTTTCTCAATTAAAGAGCGCTGCAGTGGGTTCATACACTTATCACCACTTATCTACAAATTGAGCACGCAGGCTTTCAAGTGAAGATGGCAAAACACTGTGACACGTCAAACCCAAATATGTCGCCGCACGTGTTGCACCAACATATAGGTATCGATCAAACAAATCAGGCATATTTTCAGCTAAGAGATCAACGTCGACAAAAAATACCGCCTCAAACTCCAACCCTTTGATATAACGCACATCAAATACCCGTACATCATTTTCTTGCCCCAGACTCTGCCCTTCATGACATGCTTTCGCTCGAAGGTTAGTTTCCTCTAGTTGCTGGTTAAGAGCATCAGCCATTGGCCCTACCTCCTCCTCCCGATTAACCAAAATAGCTATGGAAGGAAACTGCTGAACCATCACTTCTATCTCTGAGATACGTTGAGCTAGCCAAGTAGCCGTATTTTCTATATTTTCCTTCGACTCGCTCAACACTGGCTGCACACCCTGATGAGTTGAAGAATCCGGTAACACACCAAGAGAAGTAACATCTCCCCCCTGCAACTCAATCAGCAACCGTGAAAATTCATTTAGCACCTTACTTTGACGGTAAACAGTCGTGATTTTCTCATCTTTCAATCGTGGGCTTACCCATCGCAACTGATCTAGCGTACGAATACCATTCCCAGTGATACGCTGATTAAAGTCACCACAGGCAAAAAGTGACTGGGAATCCATGGAGGTTATACTTTCCATACAAGCTAGCTGAAGCACCGAAAAGTCAGTTGCTTCATCAACCAATACCTGCGTTTTGAAAAGACTTTCAATCGTAGAAAGAGTAGTAAATTGCGGTTTATCAACATTGCGTACCACAAACGACTGAAACAACAACTCTCTGGCATTGCGCAACATAGCTAGAATCATCACATCAAGCTCGGTTAAGTCGATATGATAAACACTGCCGGGGGGCTGACTGAACACATCTGCATCGGCCAAACTTAGCTTCCTATATTCCCGGTAGCTATTTGGCACATCACTGACATATCGCCGCGAAGCTCTAATAAAACGACGAAGGCCATTTTGAAATGCAATCTCCTGTCCTATTTTCTCCAGCACACCGTCCTCAGGCAATCGCTCATTCAGCCAGTCGCGTATTAACCCGGACTTGCTTCCTTTGTTGATACTTCGCTTAAGGTATTTATAGCGGGCTAGGCTTCTAATCGTTTGCATGTATGCTTTTGCAGCCTTCTGTATATCTGTTGAAGAGTGCGCAACAGGCTCCGCCTCATCATCAAATATTTCATCCTCGTCATCTGAATCATCATCTGTATTAAGCATTGATAGATATTGAGCAAGTTCTTCAAATACCTTTTTATTATTGTTATACAGAAAATTGCGTTCTTTCTTAATTAAATCATCAGAAACAGCTTTGCTTATCTTGACAGCATCATCAAGCCTGTTTTCGATACCATGCAACGATGAATAAGCACCAATCAAACTGCGCTTATCTATATCACCCACGGCCTTTTCTATCTCACTGACAAGGGCTACTTTCTCTTGTGGACAAGCACTTTTAACGAAGTCAAGTCCATCCGAAAGTTGTTTTGCAATTCTTCCTTGATGAAACGTGATGAATTTTTCATACCAATCACGAGCGTCATTCACTATATCGGCATGTAAATATTGGTGTCCTTCTTTAAAGACAAACTTTCCACCCGTCCCGACACTGGTCTTTAAAATTCCGAGAACATTACGAGCAATGTCACCACGATAATTGCCCCAAGTTTTGATTCGTTCATCTGAAGCGGGCACCTGCTCACGATTAAATGCCTCTTTAACGTAACACTTTAATAAATCCGATGGGGTAAACATAATCCAGCTAGCTGAATGAACACCATTATTTCTATCCACGGCAAACCTTTGCTCATGTTCATCAAGATGCACTCTATCCAGCTTTTGACCAAGGCGTTTTATTAATGTAGTGGTTTTTCCAGTACCGGGAGGCCCAAGGATGACAAGTTGACTATTCAGAGGTAAACGAAATATCTCATCCTGGAATTGATCCAGAATGGGCTGGTCTCTCAACCCCATGGCGGTTCTAATCTGGTGCTTCAAGCCTTCACTAACGTTATCGGGCCCACCACCTGCTAATAAAGCTTCCAGCTCATCAGAAACATCAATCAAGCCTGCTTCCAACAACTGCATTAACGAATCGATGGTGCTAATACCATACGACTCATCTTGCACAACGTTAGGTCCCGAATCCCAACCTTCTGGTTTATGGGATGGCTTGAATGTGGTTTTAGCCAAAACAGAAAAAGTAACATCACGGCCATTGATGCTAAGCTGCCGCTCATCGCCTAACGGCAACGAGGCAAGACGCCCAACCGGCGAGTGATAACTGGCTAATTGCACACCTTCGGCCAGCGGTATAGAGGTGTTCCGCGAAATGTAATAGACCTTTTTCTTGCCATCTTCATCCTCGGCCAAGACGCGAGCTATAGCAGGCTCATTTAGCAGTGCCTCATAACCCTTGCGGTTCTCATTGTGAATATTGACTAGTTTTTCACCCGCCTGACTGGTAAAGGTATTCCCAGCTGCAAGGCCATTTTGGGGGATGCTGAGATTTATATTGTCCAGCTTGGACTTCGCACTCGCTTCAATCTCTTCAAATGTCGCCAATGCCTCCCTGGCCAAATTATTCAGATACTCATCTTTAGCTGCCATACGATTACATTCCCCCTCACCCGATTAATCTCGTGCATCCAAAACTATACGTTGTCCACTACACTCACCTGGACTGACATTTGTTTTCTAACGTTATCACCCTTATCTCAACAGCCTTAAATAAAGGTCGATTCACTATTTTCACGTACGCCACTAAAACGCTGCTTAAACAACAGCCCATCATCAACACTTGGATCTAGCATTTCTCTTAAATAGGGATGCTTTTGAATATTTGTTGGCGGTGGAGTGGTAGTCGTAACGATATACTGAAAAGGTGCCTCATTGCCAAAGGCCTCTCGCTCTATATTTTCGATAAGCAATAAATAGTTCTCATAAAGGCCAGAACTCATATCTGCTTCTCTAGGGCAGTCATGAACCAATAGACCGGGGAATGAACTCCCCGGATTTACAGAGTCCAGCATACAAGCGAGATCCCCCAGTAAAACCTCCAGCACCCGGTAGGCTTCGCCTCCTCGCACAGACAACTGAAATGGACGATTTTCATCACGTGGAGTGAATACGCCAAAAGCTTCATTGGATAAATGCGCTCGGACTAATGCATCTAATAATTCGGCAATACTTTTCTCTCGGCCAGACCTTTCTTGCTTTAGCATATGGAGCTTGATAGTCGCATTGCTAATATCTCGAGTAATTTTCTCAGCGCGAGCAATTGACTGCTCTATGGCTTCGGCTGATGCGGGTGACCCAGATGTTTTTTCCCATCTTTCCAGTTCGGCCAATAGATGACCCGCTCTGTCTACTTCGATGGCCGCAGAATCCCGCGCCACACGTAATGCCTTACATTCCTGCCCCAAACTTTCTTCATGTTGCCTAGCCTTGTCAACTAGCTGCTCGACCCTCTTCTTCCGTTCCAATGTGCTCACTGCGCGAGCAGTCCATTCCTCTCCAGCACTAGCCAAGGCTCCTTGATCTCGGCTATCCCTTAGGGATGTGGCCCCAAGCTTCCGAATCTCATCTCTTATATGCTGGCAGTCTTGAAAATTTATTTCTCCATGCTCACATGGCCCTGAAAGAGATTTTAGAGCTTCACGCCGATTAGCAATTTTTTGATACGCAGTTTCATCTTGTCTTCGAGCTGCATCGGCTAGTTGATAATCAACATCCGACTTTTCAAAATCACGCTCCTTCAGGACGCGCTCTGCACGAGCATTTGCTAATTTTTCATTGGCTGCATCATAATCAGCATCGGCTTTATCCAGTTTCGATGTTGCTACCTGTTGAGCCTTCTCTACCATTTTTTCTACTGACTCTTTAAACATATCATCAGTTCGTAGAGGTAAATCATCCGGCGCATTCAGCCAAGTACGAAGTTCTGATTCAATTCGGCGACGAATCAAGTCAGGCTCTTGCTTAAGCCGTACCGTATGTTGTTGCGCTCTTTCAAGGTCATGCCCAAGCGAGTGTATTTGTTGTAGAAGTTCAGATTCACCTTGATCAAGCAGACCAAGTACCGCACGCATAACAATGGGTGGATCTTGGCGAGACCGTTGCAAGCCCGTCCCTTCCCCCTCTCGCCAAGCAAAGTAGGATGTAAATCGCGCTCTTTGATCACGCGTCATCCAGGCCAACAGATGCCGCCACTCTATGGCCTGCCCTGTTTCAGGAATTGTCTGTGGAGAAACCTTGGATATCATCGTTTCGGAAAGATAGGCCTCAAACTCTTTAAATGAGATATTTCCTCCCCCAGATAAAAGCGCTTCAAGATCACCTCCTTCTGAGGCCCTGCCATCCTTATGAGGATTAAAATAGCGAAAAACCGTATATGCTTTACCCTCAATATGCAGAACAGCCGCTACGCCTCCATGTGGAAACTCACCAAACAACTCTTCCCTAAGGTCGTAGACCGATTTGGCGTTATCCCCTAAGCAATAGCGGAGTAGCAAGCAAAGTGATGTTTTACCTACGCCATGACCAGCCGCATGAATTCCAGCATACGCACTCCCTACCGGCGGCTCCTTGGCCCAAATGAGATTGATTCCTCGCCGGAATTCGATTGTTCGAATACAGCTTTCAAGATCAGGTTCTCTAAAAATAGTTAAGCGCTCTACCCAAAGATGGGACATTGATTTTTTTGATGCGAGATGCTGAATCAATGCTTCCATCTTCCCCTCCCCCAACTAAGCCCGTTTGGTAGGTGTCTGAGTTTCACCATCCACACTTTCAGACGACTGTTTTTCTTCATCTGCACGTACAGCACGCAATAAAATCTTTGCTACGTTTTCAACTTCTTCCTCAACAATAACCCCCTGGGGAATCTCATCCGATTGCATAGCAACAAGGAGCCTACCTTGTTGTTCGACTTTAATACCCTTTGTGCTCTCTAAATAGCGCAATAAGGTTTGTATGCGATCAAGGCGCTCAGGATCAAATATGCCCAGGTACTTTTGGGAACAAGCATCGAGATAGCTAATTTCTTCTTGGGATAGCAGTGACTGAGCATTCGCAGGGGTCTGTGCAACCGTCAACGCAAGGGTAAGATGTTGGCGTGAGATCGACCCCGAGCCACTGATAAGCGAGAGTACAATGCCTGCCAGCAGACCATCATACTCATCACGGATAATTCCGTGAAGTGAATGACCTGTAGACTGAATTTGCTGCCCTGGAGGAGGAATAAGAAGGCTTGTATATTGTTCATTAGCTTCTTCAGCCAAAGTCATACGATCGAACTCACGTAGAACTAACTTCCCTGTCCGGTATTCACCAAACTCACGTTCCTCACTTCGCTTTAAAGCTGAAAATGTTTCTGATGGATAGTCAGACTTTATCGACTGTGGATCTAGAACAAACTGCAATTCTTCTCTATTCAGCTCATAAAGCTTCGCATAATAGGCATCAAGTTCTGCCTGAATAACAGATCTCCGTTCGCTATCATATGTAAACGACTGCTCAAAATACCCAATATCAACTGCCCAGGCATTCAAGTCTATAGAGGTAAAGGTTAGCTCTAGTACTCTAGGAACTATAAAAGCAATATCATCTTTGGTATATATATTTGGGGCCAACACAGGGAGCTGCTTAAATGTAAAATAGCTTACATTTAAACCACCCAACTTTTGTCGTGCTACATAATCATAAACGATTGACCCCAAGTTAGCTAAATAACAAGCATATAGCCTTTTATCATCCACCTCACCTATCAATGGTATGAACAGGCTATCACCAGAAGCTACATCAGGTATTACAGTAGCAATAACTGTTCGAGCACTAGCTCTAGAGTCACTTATACGTCGCCAAATAAAAAACCATTTAAATCGCCAATTCCCATTAGCCTTTTTTGAAATAAACTCCGCCTCGTCCACCCAATAGCAGGGCTTTGTTAAATAATTCATATCTTTGAGTCTATCTTTTGGAACCGAAGGCAAACTATGCACGCGCTCATAATTAGAGTCTTTGAAATCCCCATATCTATGGGTATACATATAAATCATTTTTGATTCATACAACGGTATAAACCTATCCCCATTTCTGACAAAATGATTTCCTTCCAGCTCAAACCCTTCACCAATTAAGTCTTCATAAGTTTTAAATAGATGACTATCATTTGACATATCAAACATACGCATAAATCGAATCCCCCAAGGATTTACCTCAGGAAGTTCTCCGCTCTTTTCACGTATCAGTACTGGCACTCGCTGGTATATTTTTTTAGTTATTTCGGCATCGTAGCGTGATTGAAATATTGGACACGTCAAAGTGTTTGGGTTAACTCTACAGATGTCTTCTGGACTGAGTGTAAACACCCTCTCATCATCATGTAAGTAATCAAGGCTTTTTCCCTGGAACAGGAATCTAGCTTCAGAAACCGCTTGAGCAGAGCCGACCACTGTAGTTAATGCAAAGCGCAGCATATGCCCCTGGCCCGCCCCACTAAAAAAGCCTTCATTTTCAAACTCGAAAAAGCTATGCAGCGACTTTTTATCAATCAGGTCACCAAAGAACGCTTTGGTTGAGTTATCAGTAGCCAAACCTGATGGAACAATAAACCCCGCACGACCATTTGGAGAGAGAATCTGTCGAATTGTCTCGCTAAAAAGGGCGTATGTATTTACATCCCCGACTCCGGTAAGTGGGTAACGCCCACCTTCATCACCATTCACATGCATAAACACGCTGGCCGCCTCAGCGGTACGTCGGGCCACTATGAATTCCCGGTACAGGCGTTGTTCCGCCTCGCACTCGTGCTCTGGGTGTGCTACATCCGGGAACAGATGTTTGGCCAACATGCCTTCACTGAGCCATTGAATACGCTGGCCACGCTCAGCCTTGTTTTTTGCCCCGAACACATCTCGATTGCGAGTGGCAAAAAACTCTTCCTCTTGCAACTTGATGCGCTCCCACGGCGGATTACCCAATACACAATCAAAACCACCAGCGGCGAATATCTGCGGGAAAGCCAAGGGCCAGTGGAATACTCTGACCTGGCTGCATATCTCAGTTGCCGCAACCAGTTGCTCTTCATACTGCTGGTTATTTTGGTCGCCAATCAGTTCCAAAATCACAGAGCTAGAGGTGGGAATCTGCCCTGCATTTTCTTCGGTTTTGGTGAGCAGAAACGCGCCTACCACCATATCTGCCGCATGGTGCAGGTGGCTGGTTTTGGATTGCATCAGAAAGGATTTGTAGGCGTTCTCTTTAGCTGCAATGTCTTGGGTGGATTCCTGGGGCAGATTATCCAGTGCATTGAGCTGCTTTAAGGCATCACTTTGCTCCAACGGCAATTTGAACTGGGGGCTTTTACGCTCCTTCTCCAGTTGTTTTAGGCCAGATGTATTCACTTTGTTAAGCGCCTTACACACATCCTTATCATCACCCGACAACGCCTTAAACGCGGCCTTGGGTATGCCATATTCCAGCGCTTTGAGATCTGTCAGGCCCAACAAGGCATCACCACATTGCAAATGGTGATCGAGAAACGACAGTGGTCGCCCCTCTTCGAAACCTTCCAACCACAGTGCAGTACGCGCCAGCTCCAAGGCCATGGGATTGCGGTCTACCCCGAAGATGCAGTGGCTGATCACTTTACGTAAGGCGTGGCGGTAATCCTGTGGCCTCACAACGCCATCGGTGGCTCTTAGTTGAGCTAAGGTTTCTGCAAGGCGGCGGGCGGCAGCCAGCAGAAAATGGCCGCTGCCGCACGCCGGGTCAATCACACGAATACTTAGTAGTGCTTCGGTGGGGTTGTTAGGGTTATCGTTTAGCCGTTGCTCGATCACGGGTTCCAGAGCGGATTTGATCAGCTCCTGCACCAGTGAATCTGGCGTGTAGTAGCTGCCGCTGGTTTTACGAGCGTTACCGGCAGTGGAACCTTCACTGGTGATGCCGACAAAGCCAAATTCCTTGGCATGGAGATCTATCTCCGGCACCAGCTCCAGCAGGCTCTCATAAACGCTGCCCAACTCTTCCGGCCCCATGTTGCGGTAATCCACTGGGGCCAAGTTGCCATTGTGGCTGGCCCAACGCAGATTCTGTATGGCCGTAAGCAGGTGGGCATTGCTAAGGCTGGCAACATCCAGTTGTGGACACTGACTGGTAGCAAACAGGCCGCCCAATGCAGGTAAGGCTAGGCGCGTTTCTCCGTCCGCCAAGCCTTTAAAGACAATACGCATAGCCTGCCACTGATCATCAAAGCGGTTGCGGGCACGACGCTTGAGGCAGACATCGCGCAAGCGGGCCATGGCGTAACCCTGAGCATAGGCGCGGCGGGCTGCCTGGGCGTGAGGGCTATCGTCGCGAGTATGGAGCAAACCACGCTCTTCAACGCTGAAAAGGAAAATAAGGCGATAAACCAGGCGCAGCAGTTGTTGGAAGTAGGCATCTTTGCTCAGACTGCCGGCATCCAGTTGCTGGCGCAGCTCGTGGTTGTTTGGGTGCTGAATAAAACCTTCGCCCAGGGTCAGTAAGGCTTGCTCGTGAGCTTACGGCAGCATAGCTCAACTATTAAAATATAAGCTGTTCAAATGCTCTCCATCAACTTAAGGAGGTCATAATGAGCCCGCAATATTCACTTGAAGCAGTCGCTGCTAATTTCAATCAATG